>JAABUN010000901.1_pt1 | contig 72345 bp, 76 predicted proteins | sample 5559311 | NCBI WGS metagenome assembly JAABUN01 (sample SAMN10711877, study PRJNA513370) | rock metagenome | isolation source: Antarctica rocks | place: Antarctica: Victoria Land, Siegfried Peak sud | reverse complement strand
CCGTGTCCTGCAGCGGATGCTCGCGCTCACCACCGCGATCTGGCACAACGACCACACCGGACAGCGCGTCCGACGCTCGCTACTCGCCTACGACCACTGATCAGGCTTGGAATCGATCATCTAGGCGGGCCTCGGGCAACTCGCAAAGTGTCTGCACGTGCAGGGTCTTGCGCCGGTCGAGCATGGAGAAAAAGGCCACGACCTTCGGCGGTCGGCTCGTCTGCTGCAGCAGCTCGCCCAGCTGGTCCAGGGTCCGTACCGACAGCGGCGACGGAATGAGCGGGACGGCCAGCACATCGGCAGCGTGCACCACGCCCTCGCTGACGAGCGAGGTGCTCGGCGGGCAGTCGAGCACCACCAGGTCGTAGTCCTTGCGCACGCCCTCGAGCGCCCGCGCCAGCCGCGTCGCCGGCTTCCTGGTGCCTTCGAGCGCGAGGTCGAGGTTGCGGTAGGACGCGTCGCCCGGCAGCACGTCGAGCGTCTCGCGGCCGGTGGCCCGCACCAGGTCGACGGCGTCGGTCTTGCCTTGCACGAGCCGGCCGGCCCCGCCCTTCACCTTCGGCTTGACCCCCAGCAGCCAGGTGGCGGCGGCCTGCGGGTCGAGGTCCCACAGCAGTACCCGACGCTCAGCCGCGGCAAGCCAGGCCAGGTTGACCGCGGCCGACGTTTTGCCGACGCCGCCCTTGCTGTTGTAGAGCGCGAGCACCTTCACGACCGACCCCCGACCCGGCGGCTCGCACGGCCGCGTGCGTCGTAGGGTCGCACCCATGGTCAGCAGCGCAGGACAGGCGTACCTGGTAGGCGGCGTCCGTACCCCGGTGGGGCGCTACGGCGGAGCCCTTGCGAACGTGCGGCCGGACGACCTGGCCGCTCTCGTGGTCGGTGAAGCGCTCCGGCGCACCGGCGTCGACCCGACCGCCGTCGACGAGGTGGTCCTCGGCGCGACGAACCAGGCCGGCGAGGACAACCGCAACGTGGCCCGGATGGCCGTGCTGCTCGCCGGGCTGCCGCTGCAGACCCCCGGCTACACCGTCAACCGGCTTTGCGCCTCCGGCCTGACCGCGATCGCGAGCGCCGCCCAGGCGGTGCGCGCCGGCGAGGCCGACGTCGTCGTCGCGGGTGGCGTCGAGTCGATGACCCGGGCGCCGTGGGTGATGGCCAAGCCGGGCACGCCGTGGGCCAAGCCCGGACAGGTCTTCGACACCGCGCTGGGCTGGCGCTTCACCAACCCCCGCCACGACGACGAGCACACGATCACCCTCGGCGAGACCGCCGAGCGGGTCGCGGCGCTGGACGGCATCACGCGCGAGCAGTCCGACGCCTTTGGCCTGCAGAGCCAGGAGCGAGCCGCCAAGGCCATCGCGAACGGCGCCTTCGACGCCGAGCTCGTGCCCGTCGCGACCACCCGCGGCCGCGAGAGCGTCACCGTGACCCACGACGAGACGCCGCGGGCCACGACCATGGACGCCCTCGCGGCGCTGCGGCCGGCCTTCACCGCGGACGGCGTCGTCACGGCCGGCTCCAGCAGCCCGCTGTCCGATGGCGCGAGCGCGGTGCTCGTCGTCAGCGAGCGGGCGCTCGAGCAGCACGGGCTCACCCCGCGCGCCCGCGTCGTCACCGCCGCGAGCGCCGGCGTCGAACCGCACCTGATGGGCCTCGGACCGGTACCGGCGACGCACAAGGCGCTGCAGCGGGCCGGCTGGACGGTCGACGCGCTGGGCGCCGTCGAGCTCAACGAGGCCTTCGCCGTGCAGGTGCTCGCATGCGCCCGCCGGCTCGGGCTCGACGAGGCGACCCTGAACGCCGACGGCGGCGCCATCGCGCTGGGTCACCCGCTCGGTTCCAGCGGCTCGCGACTGGTCGTCACGCTGCTGGGGCGCATGGAGCGCGAGTCGGCCGACCGGGCCCTCGCGACCATGTGCGTCGGCGTGGGGCAGGGCACCAGCATGCTGCTCGAACGACCCTGAGGACAGCCGCTCAGTAGTGTTCCGCGCCATGCGCATCGCCGTCGCCGGCTCCATCGCGACCGACCACCTGTTCACCTTCGACGGCCGCTTCGCCGACTCGCTGCTGGCCGAGCAGCTGGCGAACATCTCGCTGTCCTTCCTCGCCAGCGACCTACAGGTGCGCCGCGGCGGCACCGGCGCCAACATCGCCTTCGGCATGGGGGTGCTCGGCTATCGGCCGCTGCTGGTCGGGGCGGTCGGACAGGACGCCGGCGACTACCTCGACTGGCTCGGCGCCCACGGCGTCGACACCACGCACGTCACCGTCAGCACCAGTCGGCCCACCGGCCGCTTCACCTGCACCACCGACCGCGACCAGGCTCAGCTCGCGACCTTCTACCCGGGCGCGATGGTCGAGGCGGCCGACATCGACGTCACCGCGATCGACGGCCTCGACCTGGTTGTCGTCGCTCCCGACGACCCGGGAGCCATGCTGCGCCACTCGCGCAGCTGCCGGGAGCGCGGCGTGGCCTTTGCGGCCGACCCCAGCCAGCAGCTGGCCTTCATGGACGGCGAGGCGATCCGCGAGCTGGTGCGCGGCGCGGCCTACCTGTTCACCAACGAGTACGAGGCCGGCCTCGTGCACGAGAAGACGGGCTGGACCGAGCAGCAGGTGCAAGGCGAGGTCGCCGTGCGCGTCACGACGCTCGGCGCCAAGGGCGTGCGGATCACCCAGCAGGGCGAGCCCGATGTGCACGTGCCCGTCGTGCCGGCGCGCGAGCTGGCCGAGCCCACCGGCGTGGGAGACGGCCTGCGCGCGGGCTTCCTCACCGCGCTCGCCTGGGGGCTGTCACTGGAACGCTGCGCCCAGGTCGGGGCGACGCTGGCGACGCACGTCGTGGAGACGGTCGGCACACAGGAGTACGCGGGCGAGGGCTTCGGTCTGCCCGCCTTGCTCGCCCGCTTCACCGAGACCTACGGCGAGCAGGCGGCCGCCGACGTTGCGCCGCACCTCGGCACGCCGGTCTAGTCCGCGCGCTGCTCGGCGGCGACCTGCGGCAGCACGTCCAAGAAGCGCTCGACGTCGTCCGCGCCGACACCGGCGTGCAGCGAGACCCGGATGCTGCCGGCCGACAGCACCCCCATCGCGGCGAGCACGTGACTCGGCTCCAGCGCCGACGCGCTGCAGCTCGAACCGCTGCTCACCGCGAAGCCCGCCCGGTCCAGCCCGCGCTGCAGCGCCTCACCGTCGAGGTAGGGGGAGGAGAAGCAGGCGAGGTGGGGGAGCCGCCGGGCCGGGTCGCCGACCGCGTAGAGGTCCGGGACGCGGCGCGGCACCTCGGTGCGCAGCCGGTCGACGAGCGGCCACAGTCGGGTCCGCTCGCCGTCCGCGGCGGCTGCGGCCGACTGCAGGGCGAGCGCGGCCGACAGGACGGCGGGCAGCGACAGCGAACCGGGCTCGGGGCTCCCGCTCGGCCCGCGGGCGTCGGTGGGCCAGGGCGCGCGCCAGCGCACCCCGGTGCGCACCGCCAGCACGCCGACGCCGGTCGGTCCGCCCCACTTGGCGGCGCTGGCCGTCAGCAGCGACCACCCGCCCGGCAGGCCGGTACGCCCGACGCTCTGCGCGGCGTCGACGAGCAGCGGCACCGGGCCGCACAGCTCGGCGGCCCGCTCGACCGGCTGCACCGTGCCCACCTCGTGGGAGGCGCTGATGAGGCAGGCCAGCGCGGTGTCCGGCCGCAGCGCGCTGCTCCAGGCGTCGAGCTCGACCCGCCCGACGGCGTCCACGGTCACGCTGGTGCGCTCGGGGGTGCCGTGGGCGGCGGCGAGGAGCACGCAGGAGTGCTCGACGGCGCTGTGGACGACGTGGCGTCCGGTGCGCTCCCGGCCAGCGAGCGTGCCCAGCACACCGAGGTGCGCGGCGGCGGTCCCCGAAGACACGAACGACACCTCGTCCGGACGGGCGCCCACGACCTCGGAAACCGCCTCGCGGGCGCCCTCGAGCAGCTGGCGGGCGCGCCGGCCGGCCCGGTACAGCTTGGCGGGATCGGCCCAGCCGTCATCGAGAGCGGCCAGCAGGCCCTCGCGAGCGGCCGATGACAGCGGCAGGCCGGCGGCTGCGTCGAGGTAGCCGCCCACGTGCGGGACGCTAGTGGGTGCACCCAAGCCGACGTCCTGGTAGCGGCGGCGCGCCTCGACAGGAAGGCTCGGCAGCGCTGGGATACGCTCGCCGACGCCGGTTCCAGGCCCTCTCGGGTGCCTGGTAGGGCGCCGTCGTCGCCGTTATTGGAAGGGTCAGACCGTGAGCCGCTCCCGTCTGCCGGGCCAGCAGCGCCCTCGTGCGCGCGCGGTGCTCGGCCTGCTCGCCGGCGCGCTGGTGCTGTCCGGGTGCAGTCGCAGCGACCTGAACCTGGGCTTCCCCGAACCCGTGACCGAGCAGGCGGACCGCACCTCTGCGCTGTGGCAGGGCTCGATCGCGGCGGCACTGATCGTCGGCGTCATCGTCTCGGCGATGATCTTGTTCGCGGCCTTCCGTTACCGCAAGCGCAGCGACGAGCTGCCGGCGCAGGTGCGTTACAACCTGCCCATCGAGGTGCTCTACACCGCGGTCCCGTTTGTGATCATCGCCGTGCTCTTCTACTACACGACGATCACGCAGAACTTCGTCAACGAGCTCACACCCCAGGACGAGGGCGGGGCGCAGGTCCAGATCGGCGTCGTGGGCTTCCAGTGGAACTGGACGTTCCGCTACGACGACGAGGGCGTCCAGACCACCGGTGTCCCCGGCCAAGAGGCGCTGCTCGTGCTGCCCACCGACACCACGGTCCGATTCACCGAGACCTCACCGGACGTCATCCACTCGTTCTGGGTCCCGGCCTTTCTGTTCAAGCGTGATGTCATCCCCGGCCGGGCGAACACCTTTGAGGTGACGATCAACAAGGCCGGCGAGTACGTGGGCCGGTGCGCCGAGCTGTGCGGCGAGAAGCACTCGGCGATGAACTTCCGGGTTCGTGCGGTGCCCATGAACGAGTACAGATCCTACGTCGCCGGGCTCAAGGCCGACCCGGCGAACGCCATCGTGTCCGAGGTCGGCACCGGCGCAGTCGCCCCGCCCGAGATCGAAGCGAACACCCCCGGGAGCTCAGAATGACCCTGCTGGCCGATGCCACCACCCCGGTCGAGGTCCGCCGGCCGCGCCAGAGCCCGGGCGCGAAGATCACCAAGGTCCTCACCACGACTGACCACAAGACCATCGGCCTGCTCTACCTGTGCACCTCGTTCGGCTTCTTCCTGTTCGCCGGCGCGATGGCCATGCTGATGCGTGCCGAGCTGGCCCAGCCCGGCCTGCAGGTCATGTCACCGGAGCAGTACAACCAGCTGTTCACCATGCACGGCACCATCATGATGTTCCTGTTCGCGCCGGCAGCCGCCTTCGGCTTCACGAACTTCATCATGCCGCTGCAGATCGGCGCGCCGGACATGAGCTTCCCCCGGCTCAACGCCTTCTCCTACTGGCTCTACCTGTTCGGCGGCCTGACCGTCGCAGCGGGCTTCCTCACCCCGCGCGGCGCGGCCTCCTTCGGCTGGTTCGCCTACGCGCCGCTCAACAGCATCATCCACTCGCCAGGCGCCGGCGCCGACCTGTGGATCGTCGGGCTGGCGACCGCCGGTCTCGGCACGATCCTCGGCGCGGTCAATTTCATCACCACGATCATCACGCTGCGGGCGCCCGGCATGACCATGTTCCGGATGCCGATCTTCACCTGGAACATGCTCGTCACCTCGATCCTGGTGCTGATGGCCTTCCCGGTGCTCACCGCGGCGCTGTTCGCCTTGCTGGCCGACCGGCACCTCGGCGCGCACGTCTACGACGCCGAGAACGGCGGGGCGATCCTGTGGCAGCACCTGTTCTGGTTCTTCGGTCACCCCGAGGTCTACATCATCGCGCTGCCGTTCTTCGGCGTGATCAGCGAAATCATCCCCGTCTTCAGCCGCAAGCCGATGTTCGGCTACAAGGGCCTGGTGTTCGCCACCATCAGCATCGGCGCGCTGTCGATGACGGTGTGGGCTCACCACATGTTCGTCACCGGCGCGGTCCTCCTGCCCTTCTTTGCGTTCCTGTCGTTCCTGATCGCGGTGCCCACCGGCGTGAAGTTCTTCAACTGGATCGGCACGATGTGGCGGGGGCAGCTGACGTTCGAGACGCCGATGCTGTTCGCTCTCGGGTTCCTCATCACCTTCCTGCTCGGTGGTCTCACCGGCGTGCTGCTCGCCTCGCCGCCCATCGACTTTCACGTCAGCGACACCTACTTCGTCGTCGCGCACTTCCACTACGTGGTGTTCGGCACGGTCGTCTTCGCGTTCTTCGGCGGGGTGTACTACTGGTTCCCCAAGATCACCGGCCGGATGATGGACGACCGGCTCGGCAAGGTGCACTTCTGGACGCTGTTCGTCGGCTTCCACCTGACCTTCCTCGTCCAGCACTGGCTCGGCAACGAGGGCATGCCGCGCCGCTATGCCGATTACGGCGCCGCCGACGGGTTCACCACACTCAACACGGTCTCCACCATCGGCGCGTTCGTGCTCGGGGCGTCCACGCTGCCGTTCCTGTACAACGTGGCCGTGTCTTTCCGGCGCGGCCAGCGAGCAGTGGGCGACGACCCGTGGGGCTTCGGCAACAGCCTCGAGTGGGCGACCTCCTGCCCGCCGCCCCGACACAACTTCGTCACGCTGCCGCGCATCCGCTCCGAGCGGCCGGCCTTCGATCTGCACTACCCGGACGTGGCGGGCCGAGCGGACTTCCACTCCTCGCCTGAGGCGACGTCGAGCCGATGAAGGCCGAGAGCGGCATCTTCGGGTTCATGGCGGCCTTCTTCTTCGTCGTGACCGGCATCTACTGGTGGCTGTCCCGGGACCCGACGGGTACGGCGTGCCTGGCGCTGACGTTCGGCCTGTCCGTCATCATCGGCTACTACCTGTGGTTCACCGGGCGGCGCATGGAAGCCCGGCCAGAGGACCGCGGCGATGCCGAGATCTCCGAGGGCTCCGGCGAGATCGGTTTCTTCCCCCCCCACTCGTGGTGGCCGATCATGCTGGCTGGCTCGTTCGCCCTCACCCTCAGCGGGATCGCGTTCGGCCGCTTCATCATGGTCATCGGTTTCGCCCTCGTCGTGGTGACGGCGATGGGCTTCCTGTTCGAGTACTACGTGGGCATCAACCGCTCCCAGGGGCAGACGCTGGGCGCGCTGGAAGCGACCGGCGAGAAGCCGACGAGCACCCACAAGTTCCTCGGCGACTAGCGCCAGCAAGCGCACGACCGCGAGTGACGCGACCGCTCGGTCGCTCAGGTTCAGCCATGAGACAGGAACAGAGGTCCACCTATCGCCACGAGCCAGACCAGTCGCCTGTCCGCCGGCGCGATCTTCGAGCGGGTCGAGGCGTCGGCGCACGAGGAGCTCATCCGTCCGGCGCACAACCTGGCTTTCGCCGCGGTGTCTGCGGGGCTGGCGATGGGGCTGTCCGCGCTGGGCGTGTCCATCCTGCTGTCACTGCTCGGCACGAGTGGCGCCGGCCAGACGATCGCGTATCTCGCCTACCCTTTCGGCTTCCTCGTCGTCATCATCGGCCGGCAGCAGCTGTTCACCGAGAACACGCTGTTCCCCGTCGCCCTGGTCCTTGCCGAGCGCGAGCGGTTGTGGTCGACCCTTCGCCTGTGGGGTGTCGTGCTGTCGGGCAACGCGATCGGGGCGACGCTGTTCGCGCTGCTAGTGACCGCGACGCCAGCGCTCGACAGCGCCGTCCTTAGCGAGTTGGTGGAGTTGGGCGTCGACATGGCCGGTAAGGGCCTGTGGGCGACCTTCTGGAGCGCGGTCGTCGCGGGCTGGATGATCGCGCTGGTGGCCTGGCTCGTCACCGCGTGCAAGGACACCGCTGGGCAGATCCTCGTCATCTTCTTCGTGACTTTCGTCGTCGGCGTCGGGCACTTCGCGCACTCGATCGCTGGCATGACCGAGGTGATCTCCGCCGTCTTCGGCGGTGAGGTCTCGGTCGCCTCCGGTCTGACGTGGGCCGTCACCGCGATCCTCGGCAACACCGTGGGGGGCGTGGTCATCGTCGCGCTGTTCAACTACGGGCAGGTGCACCAGAGCAAGAGATTCAAGGCCGCGAATGCGCGCGACGAGCAGGCCGAGCGCGACGACCAGCCTGAGCGCGACGACCAGCCTGAGCGCGAGGCTTCACCAGTGGGCTGAGCGGTCCGGCCGCGGTGGCTCGACCTGACTGTCGGCCGATCGGCGCGCAGGCCGTCCAGCCTGGGTCGCCGGCCCGGTGAGGTCACCGCTGGCCTTCGGCTGCTGCCGGATCGGTGTGCTGCAGCTGGTGCAGGGTCCGGCCGGTGTAGTGCGGCTCGACGACTCTTCAGGCGTGCGCCAGGGCGGCGCCGGCCGAACCCGGCCGTTGCCCGCCAGCCGGCGTGACTCATGCGCTCGCTCAGCCGTCTTCGCGGTCGCACGTGTCTGTTCCGTGGTGTCCGGAGGACCGCAGAGCGAAGATCTGAGACGAGGACCGGGCCCGCCCGTAGTCGCCCAGCACGCCCGCCGTCGGCACCGGATGCGGTACGGCACGGCCGGCGTCGGTCAACGCGCCCGGCAGCTCCAGGTCCCAGGCCGGTACCTGTCGCCGTACGCGACGAGATCGTGACCGCGAGCCGCTCGGCGCCGAGCGGCGTAGACCTGGGCCACGGCTCCGCGCCGGGCAGCGCACCGGTGATGACGACGCCCGGCCACGGAGACGTCCGGCACGGAGCCGCCACCGCTGTCCACGACTCCCGTGCGCGACCGGCCTCTGCATGGGTCGGCTGATGTGATCGTCAGAAGAATCCATGCAGAACCCGGCGTCGGAGGAGATCGAACCTTCCGACGATCACTGCTGCGGATGGCGGCGCAGGGTGGCGGCGCATGGCGCGACGCCGCCGGCACGGCGGGGTGCGTCCGGGACGGACAGACGGCGGCGGGACCCCGCCGATGATCGACGAGGCCCCGTAGCCGAGACGTGGTACGGGCTACTGCTGGCCGCTGCCTTCCAGCTCGGGCTTCGTGCTCTCCGGCGTCGACCCCTCGGGGCTCGGCGCGGCGGTCTTCGCGTCACGCCGCTTGGCGCGGAAGAAGCCGCCTACCTTCTCCGGTGCCGCCTCGACCGTGTGCTGGTCTCCGTAGCCGGCGCCGGTGGCCGAGCCCTGCTCACCGTGCGCGGTCGGCCCGGACAGCGCTGGCTGGTCGGACTCGACACCGGTCAGCTGGATGCGATAGACGGTCGGCAGGGGGACGGTCTCCTCGACGAACTCACCGGTCGGCAGGCGACGAATCGTGCCCGACTCGATGCCGTGGTGCACGAGGTCGTCGTCGCTGCGCTGCAGTGCCAGGCACCAGCGTTTGGTGATGAAGTAGACGAGCGGCGGGACAAAGATCAGCATGAACTGCAGTGTCCGCGAGATGATGTTGATGCTCAGGTCAAAGATCGAGGCGATGACGTCGTTCCCGCCACCGATCATCAGCAGTACGTAGAAGCTGATGGCCATCGTGCCGAGGCCGGTGCGGACCGGCACGTCGCGCGGCCGGTCGAGCAGATTGTGGTAGTCGCGGTCGCCGGTGAAGCGCGCCTCCAGCCAGGGGTACAGCGCCAGCGCGGTGAACAGGATGCCGGGCAGCACGACGGTGGGGATGAAGACGTTGAAGGCCACCGTGTAACCGAGCCCGCTGATCTCCCAGTTCGGCATGAGACGGGTCGAGCCGTCGAGGAAACCGACGTACCAGTCGGGCTGCGAACCGGCGGACACCTGAGAGGGGTCGTACGGGCCGTACAGCCAGAGCGGGTTGATCTGCGCGAGCCCACCGAGCGCGGCGAGCACGCCGAAGACCAGGAAGAAGAACCCGCCCGCCTTGGCCGCGTAGGAGGGGAACAGGCGCGAGCCGACGACATTGGTCTCGGTGCGCCCCGGTCCGGCGAACTGGGTGTGCTTCTGATACCAGATCATCATCAGGTGGAAGGTGATCAGCGCCAGGATCAGGCCGGGCAGCAGCAGGATGTGCGCGGCGTAGAGGCGGTCGAGGATCTCCGTGCCGGGGTACTCGCCACCGAAAGCGATGAAGGCCACCCACGTGCCGACCACCGGGATGGACAGCGCGATCGAGTAGGCGATGCGCAGGCCGGTACCGGACAGCAGGTCGTCCGGCAGCGAATAGCCGGCGAAGCCCTCGGCGATGCCCATGACGAGCAGCCCCACGCCGATGACCCAGTTGATCTCGCGGGGCTTGCGGAAGGCGCCGGTGAAGAACACCCGCATGAGGTGCACGACGATCGAGGCCACGAACAGCAGCGCCGCCCAGTGGTGGATCTGTCGCAGGACGAGACCGCCGCGCACGTCGAAGCTGATGTCCAGCGTCGAGGCGTACGCCTCGGTCATCGTGACCCCGCGCAGCGGGATGTACGAGCCGTCGTAGACCACCTCGGCCAGCGAGGGGCTGTAGAAGAAGGCCAGGTACGTGCCGGTGAGCAGGAGGATGACGAACGAGTACAGCGCGATCTCGCCCAGCATGAACGACCAGTGGTCCGGGAAGACCTTGTTCAGGCTGCGCCGGACGAAGTTCGACGAACCCAGCCGGTCGTCGACCCAGACCGCCGTGTTGTCGGCGCCCTTCTCGAGAAGAGTTGTCATCCGCTGCGCTCCCAGTAGCTCGGTCCCACAGGCTCCTCGTAGTCGCCCTGTGCAACGAAGTATCCCTCGGAGTCCAAGGAGATCGCCAGTTGGGGCAGCGGACGGGCCGCCGGTCCGAACAGCACCTTGGCCCCGTTGTCGGCGGCGAACGTCGACTGGTGGCACGGGCAGAACAGGTGGTGCGTCTGCTGCTCGTACAGCTTGACCGGGCAGCCGAGGTGCGTGCAGACGCTCGAGTAGGCGATGTGCCCGTCGACCACCCAGTCGGTCTTGTCGCTGGGCACGATGAGCTCTTCGGGCCGCATCCGGATGAGCAGCGTCGGGGCGTCGGCCATCTTGGTGCCGCCCTCGACGTCGGGGAACACGCTCTCGACTGCGCCGTACTCGAGATCGCCGAGGCGCACGGGCGTGCCGTTGGTACGGATCAGCCGGACGCCGCGGGCCCACGCGGTGGTGGCGAGCTTGCGTTCCTTGTCCTGAAAGGGGCCAAGGTAGATCACGAACGGCAGGGGCAGCAGGGCGAGCGACCCGGCCCCCAGCAGCAGCGTGTTGCGCAGCAGCGAGCGACGACCGAGGCCGGTCTCTTCCAGACCCTGGCGCAACGCCTTGTTGGTCGCCGCCCGCTCGTCGGGCTCGGAGCCGAAGGGATGGCGCTCCTGCACGGCCTCCTCGTCGACCATGAGCAGTTTGGCCCACAGCACCGCGCCCGCGCCGATGCCGAACAGCGCGACGGCCATGCAGATGCCGAGCAGCGGCGTGAAGTAGACGTTGCCAGGCGTCCCGAACTCGTGATCGACGGCGAAGAAGACGACGACAAAGGCGATGACGGCGAGCAGGGCCAGCAGGAACAGCGCCGCGACCTTGCGTTCGGCGACCTTGGCGTCGTGCCCGTCGAGCGGGTGGTGGCGTCCCTCCACGGCCTCGGCTCCCTCCGGCTGACGGTCGACGTGGTACTGCTCCTCGCCACGCCCGTTGGCAGCAAGGGTCGCACGGCTGTCGGTCTGCTGGAACGCCCCCTCGTGCACGCCGCTCGACTGCCCGGAGCTCTCGTGCCGTGCGTTCGGCGCCTTGAGCCGGTCTCTGATCGAACCGCTGGCCTCTTGGGCGGTCTGGTCAGTCGGCGGGGAAGGCTGCTGCCCCCCGGTGTTCTTCGTCACGAGCGCGCCCCGATCCAGAGTGTGAGGGCCACCAGGGCGCTGATTCCGACGATCCAGATGACCAGGCCCTCGGAGATCGGGCCGTAGCGGCCGAGGCCGTTGCCGCCGACGTCGGCTGAGGCGGTGATGTAGCGGACGTAGCGCGTGATGGCCCGCTTCTCGGCCGGCTTGAGCTGGTTGTCGCCGAAGTAGGGCATTGACTCCGGCCCGGACTGCATGGCCGAGTAGATGACGTCGGCGCTCGCCGGCCCGAGCTCGGGCGCGTACTTGCCGTAGGTCAGCGCCCCGCCCGAGCCCGCGAAGTTGTGGCAGCTGGCGCAGTTGGTGCGGAACAGCGCCCCGCCCAGCTGTAGGTCGCCGTCGGTGAGGTCGCCCGCGGGCACGACCGGCCCGCCGCCGAACTGCTGGACGTAGGCGCCGAGCGCGCGCACCTGCTCGTCGTCGTACTTGGGTGTCTTGCGCGGTGCCTGCTGGACGCCCGCGGACAGCGGCATGCGCCCGCTGCCGACCTGGAACACGACCGAGGACTGCCCGACACCGATCAGCGAGGGTCCGCCGGCGCCCCCGGCGAGGTTGAGCCCGTGGCAGGTCGAGCAGCCGGAACGGAACAGCTCCTTGCCCTGCTCGACCTGCAGCGAGCTCGCGGCCGCGGGTGTGTCCTGCGCCGACGAGCTCGGTGCGGCCAGGACGGCGTACCCGGCCCCGATGACGGCCAGGGCAAGCAGGACGACCACAAAGCCGGAGATGCGGCTGCGGCTGGATCGGGCGGTGTGGCTCACGAAGTGCCTCGGTTCGGTGCGGGAGCGGTGGCGCTCACTTGAGGATGTAGATCGCGGCGAACAGGCCGATCCACACGACGTCGACGAAGTGCCAGTAGTAGGACACGACGATGGCGCTGGTCGCCTTCTCGGGCGAGAACGTGCCGATGGTGGAACGCGCGAGCACCACGAGGAAGGCGAACAGCCCGCCGATGACGTGCAGGCCGTGGAAACCCGTCGTCAGGAAGAAGACCGACCCGTAGGGGTGCGCGTCGAGGGTGGTGCCCTCCGAGTACAGCTTGGTGTACTCGTACAGCTGTCCGCAGACGAAGATGGTGCCCATGCCCAGGGTGATGGTGAACCAGCGGCGCAGGCCGTAGACGTCACCGCGCTCGGCGGCGAAGACACCCAGCTGGCAGGTGAACGACGAGGCGACGAGCACGCTGGTGAACACGAGCGCGAGCGGCACATTGAGCACCTCGGTGCGTTCGGCCCACACCTGCGCGCCCTGCACCGAGCGGATCGTGAAGTACATCGCGAACAGCGACGCGAAGAACATCAGCTCGGACGACAACCACACGATGGTGCCGACACTGATCATGTTGGGCCGGGTCAACGACCCGTGCGAGGGCAGCTTCTCGAGGGCGGGGGCGCTCGTCACGACGCCATGATGGCAGGCGCGCGGCGTGCGCACCACGCGGGGCGCTCCGCCGCGCCGCGCCGCGCTCGCGCGCCTACGATTGCAGGGTGCTGACGTCCTCCGCTGCGGCGGTGCTGCCCGCAGGTGACGGCGGTCTCGCGCCCTTCGGGCCCTGGACGATCTTCACCGCGCCCTCGCTCGAGCTGCTGCCGCTCGCGATCGTGCTCGTCCTGGGTCTGGCCTATGCCTACGGGGTGCGCCGGCTGCGCTTTCGCGGCGACGGCTGGCCGCTCGGCCGCAGCCTCGCCTTCCTCGTCGGCGGTCTGGGCACGATCGCGCTCGCGTTGCTCTCCGGGCTGGCCACCTACGACACCACCCTGTTCTCGGTGCACATGGCGCAGCACATGCTGCTGTCGATGGTCGCGCCGGTGTTCCTGGCGCTCGGCGCACCGGTGACGCTGGCCCTACGTACGCTGCCCCAGCGGCCGCGTTCGTTGCTGCTGGGAGTGCTGCACTCCCGGCTGGCCGCCGTCTTCACCTTCCCGCTGCTGCCGTGGATGCTGTACGTCGCGACGCCGTTCGCCCTGTACTTCTCCGGGCTGTACCAGGCCACGCTCGAGAACAACATGCTGCACGAGATGCTGCACGTGCACCTGCTGCTCGTCGGGGCGCTGTTCTTCTGGCCGCTGGTCGGCGTCGACCCGGTGCCCGGGCGCAGCGGACACCCCTTCCGCATGCTCCTGGTCGCCGCGACGTTGCCCTTCCACGCGTTCCTCGGTGTGGCGATCATGAGTGTGCAGCCCGACGGTCGGGGTCTGATCGCGGCGGACCACTACGTACCGCTGCTCGGGCTGGAGGGGGCGATCGGCCAGCAGGCGCTGGGCGGCGGCCTGCTGTGGGCCGCCGGCGACATCGTCGGACTGCTGTTCGTCGGAGTACTGCTGACGCAGTGGATGCGCGCCAGCGAGCGCGAGGCCGTCCGCGAGGACCGCCGCCTCGACCGGCTGGAGGCCGCCGACCGCCGTCGTGCGTCCAGCCCGACGACCTGACAGGGCTTTGCATGGGGTGGCTGACGCGACTGCTGCGCCGCAGCCCATCGGCGGTGGCCGCGCTCGACCCGGACGACCCACGACTCGTCGTCGTGCTGCGGGCCTACGACGCCGCGCGCGCCGACTCTGCGGTGCTCGCCGAGGCGGGCGCCGGTGGTCTGGACCTCAGTGCGCCGGTGCTCGTGCGCCACCACCTGGTCGGCCTGCCCGATGCCGCGTCGGTCGTTCGGGCTGGCGAGCTGCTCGGCCAGGACGGCTACACCGTGCGCCCGGTCCGCCCGCTGCCGCCGGGCGTCCCACCGCTGGCCGTGTACGCGGTGCGCACGCAGGTGCTGACGGCGCTGTCGGCGAGCCAGGAGCGCTCGCGGATGGCGGGCCTGGCCCAGCGGCTCGGCGGCGACGTCCGGGGCTGGGACGCGCTGGCGCCGCACGGACCGGCCGGGCCGCCAGGGCCGCCAGGGCCGCCAGGGCCGCCAGGGCCGATAGCATCGGCGCCATGAGCTCCCACGCCGTCGAGTCCGCTGCCCCCTCGCAGCGCAGCCTTTCGGTCGTGCTCTACAGCGACGACGCGGCGGTGCGCGACCAGGTGCGCAATGCGCTCGGTCGGCGCCCGGCTCCCGACCTCGGGCGGCTGGAGTGGGTCGACTGCGCCTCCGGCAACGACGTGCAGCGGGCCGTCGACGCCGGCGGGGTCGACCTGTGCGTGTTCGACGGCGAGGCGTGGCCCACCGGTGGCCTGGGCCTGGCCAAGCAGCTGAAGGACGAGCTGCGCGACTGCCCGCCCGTGCTCGTGCTCATCGCCCGGCGCGTCGACGCGTGGCTCGCCACCTGGTCGCAGGCCGACGGTGTGGTGGCGCACCCGATCGACCCGCCGGAACTGACCGGGGTCGCCACCGACCTGCTGAGGCGGCGCGAGGCCGGCGAGCCCGTGCGCCGCGCGCTGCACTGAGCCGCTGGGCCGGCCTGCTGCGGCAGCTGCTGGCCGGCACCGACCTGGACCCGTCCGACACGGCCTGGGTGATGGCCGAGGTGATGGCCGGCGACGCGTCGCCGGCGCAGCTGGCGGGGTTCCTCGTCGCCCTGCGCGCCAAGGGCGAGACCGCGGCGGAGGTCGCGGGGCTGGTCGAGACGATGCTCGAGCGGGCCGCGACGGTCGAGGTTCCGGGACGCGTCGTCGACACCTGCGGCACCGGGGGCGACGGCGCCGGGACGGTCAACCTGTCGACGATGGCCGCCCTCGTGGTGGCCGGCGCCGGCGTCGGCGTCGTCAAGCACGGCAACCGCGCGGCCTCCTCGGCGTGCGGGTCGGCCGACCTGCTCGAGCAGCTCGGCGTGGTGGTGGACCTGCCGCCGCCGGCGGTACGCCCGTGCCTCGAGCAAGCCGGGATCGCCTTTTGCTTCGCGCCCGTGTTCCACCCGGGCATGCGGCACGCGGCCGTGACGCGCCGCGAGCTCGGCGTGCCGACCGTGTTCAACGTGCTCGGACCGCTGACGAACCCCGCCCGGCCGGCGGCGCAGGCGGTCGGCGTCTCCGACCTGCGCCTCGCGCCCGTGGTCGCCGGTGTGCTGGCGCTGCGCGGCGCCGACGCGCTTGTCTTCCGCGGCGCGGACGGTCTCGACGAGCTCACGACGACCGGTCCGTCCACGGTGTGGGTGGTGGGCTCGGGCCGGGTCGATCGGCAGGAGCTCGACCCGGCCGAGCTCGGCGTGCCGCAGGGCTCGCTCGCGGCGCTGGCGGGGGGAGACGCCGCCCGCAACGCGGACGTGGCGCGCGGCGTGCTGTCGGGGACGGGCGGCGCGGTGCGCGACGCGGTGCTGCTCAACGCCGCAGCGGCGCTCGCCGCACACGAGGCGCGGCCGGGCACTCTGGTCGACCGCCTGGACGCCGGGTGGCAGCGCGCCGCGCACGCGCTGGACAGCGGCGCGGCGGCACAGGTGCTGAGCCGCTGGGTCGCGGTCTCGCGCTCGCTCGCCTGAGCCGCCGACCGACGGTTCAGGCTGGCCCGGACTCGGCGCCCAGGCTGAAGGCGGCTTCCAGGTCGTGCCGGCTGTAGGCCTGGAAGGCGATCAGCGTCGAGGTGGCCAGCACGCCCTCGACCTTGTTGAGCTGACCGGCGATGGCCGCGCTCAGCTGCTCGTGGCGACGGACCCGCACCATGGCCACGAGGTCGACGTCGCCGGCCACCGAGTAGACCTCGCTGACGCCCTCGAGCGCAGCGACGCGTTCGGCAACCTCGGGGATGGCGTCCACGGCAGCACTGATCAGGACGATCGCGGTGATCACAGCTCTTCTGTGTCCGCACGGCGGCCGGTCACACCCGCGCCCCGGCTCCGTTCCGCGCCGGCCGGGCGAGCGGGCGCAGCCCGCGCCGGTCGTCGAACGGCCGCGCCTGCGCCCGGCTCAGCTCGGCCGCCTCGACGAAGGCCCTTCTCCCGCCGGCACCTCGGGCGGGGGAGGCCCAGGTGCCGGTGAGGCGCACCAGCCGGGTTCCGGGCAGCTCGAGCCAGCGCAGCACGCACTCGACCTCCTCGGCGCTCGCCGCCGGCAGCGGCCCCGGCACCGGCAGCAGCGTCTCGGCCGTCGCGAGCAGGGCGTCGACGACCGGCCCCGGCCGCACACCTCGGGCCACCCGGGCCGATCCCACGAGGCGGCCGGACCGTACGGCTGCCAGCTCCCAGCCTCGCTCGTGGGTGGGCCGCGCCGCGACGAGCTCGGGGACCGCGGTGAGCGCCACCAGGCGCTGCAGCCGGGCGACGGCGCGCACAAAGGCTGCGAGTCGGTCGCGCTGGAGCGCGGCGTCCTCGAAGCGCTCGTCGGCGGAGAGGGCGGTGATGCGGCCGTGCAGGGCGGCGACCACGATGGCTGGATCGGCGAGCACCACCTGCCGGTAGGCCGCCACGTGCACGGCGTACTGCTCGACCGACTCGCCGTGCTGCGGGCCGAGGCAGGGCCCACCGCACCGCCGCATCTCGACCAGCACGCAGGCCGCGCCCACCCGGGCGGGTGACAGCCGTGCGCTGCACTGGCGCAGCGGCAGCGCCTCGTGCACGGCGGCGACCACGAGCTCGGCGGTACGGGCCGCACCGAAGGGCCCGAGGTAGAGCGCGCCGTCGTCGAGCACCCGGCGCACGAGCGACAGCCGGGGGAACGCCTCCAGCGTGAGCTTGATCCACAGCGCCTTGTCGGGCCGGCGGGAGCGACGGTTGTAGCGGGGGTCGTGCTCGGCGATCAGCCGCAGCTCGCGCACCTCGGCCTCCAGCGCCGTGCTGCACACGACTGGGTCGACCCGCTCGGCGAGACCGACCATCTCGCCCATCCGCGAGCGCGTCTCGGCACTGGTGAAGTACTGCCGCACCCGCGTACGGAGGTTGACGCTCTTGCCGACGTAGAGCACCCGGCCGGCGCCGTCGCGGAACAGGTAGACGCCGGGCTCGGCGGGCAGCGCCTCGGCGAGGTGCCGCTTGCGGCGCACCGCCGGGGGCACGAGCGCGGAGAAGGTACTCAGCTCCTCCAGGCTGTGCACCCCGAGCCCGCCCAGGCGCTCGAGCAGCGCGTGCAGCACGTCGACGGTGGCCCGGGCGTCGGACAGGGCGCGGTGGTTCGGCGTCGTGGTGGACCGGAACACCCGGGCAAGGGTGGACAGCTTGCAGTTCGGTGCCTCGTCGCGGGTGAGCACCCGCCGAGCCAGCCGCGCGGTGTCGAGCGAGTGGGCTCCCGGCCACGGCAGCTCGAGCCGGGTGCACGCGGCCCGCAGGAAGCCGATGTCGAAGGGAGCGTTGTGGGCCACGAGGACCGCGCCGCGCGCGAACGCGAAGAAGGCAGGGAGTGCCTGCTCGATGCGCGGCGAGCCGGCGACCATCGCGTCGGTGATGCCGGTGAGCACCGCGATGAACGGTGGGATCGCCGCGCCCGGGTCGACGAGGGTCTGGAATTCTCCGACGACCTCGCCGCCGCAGACCTTCACCGCCCCGATCTCGGTGATCGCGCAGCTGGCGGCGGAGCCACCGGTGGTCTCGAGGTCGACCACCACGAAGGTGGTGGTGCGCAAGGGGGTTCCCAGCTCGTCGAAGCTGGTCTGCACCGCGCCCCTCTGTGGGCGGGCGGCGAGATCGGGAGGGCTGACGGCGGGGGGTGCGCTGAGCATGCGCGGACCGTACGAGCCGGGTCCGACATCGCCGTCGCGGCGCGCCGCGCTGGCTAGGCTCGGCCGGTGCCCGTCGAGCAGCCCGGCCCCGACTCGCGGTGGCGCTGCACGAGCTGCGGCAACCTGACCCGCTTCGACGTCATCCGCTCCACGCGAGCTCAGGAGTACGTGCACGTCGACCTGTCCGGACGGGCCGTGGTCGAGGAGCGCGAGCTGCTGCGCGAGGTCGTCGAGCAGGTCAGCTGCCGCTGGTGCCGGGCCGTCGACGCCGTCGAGGTCGTGTCGCGGCCCGACGGGTGAGCGCGGAGCAGCTGCCGCCCGCCGTCCGGGCGCGGGTGCTCGCGCTGGCCTCGCAGCGCCTCGCCTCGCTCGCCGAGCAGGCCGTCCCCCCTGCGGTACGACCGTTCCGCCACTTCACCCCAACCAAGCGCGCGCGGCTCGCCGCGCCCGCCCTGGCGGCGAGCCTCGAGACCGATCCCGCCTTCCGGCAGAGCGTCGCCGAGGCCGTCGACCCGGCCCTCGCCCGGGCGCTGCGCGAGGGCGGGCAGGCACCGGCCGCCGCGCCGGAGGACGTCGGCGCCGCTGCCTACCTGCTGCGCCCCGACGGCTGGCCGGCGGTGCTGCAGCGCTCGGCGCAGGAGCTGGCCGAGCGCGAGCGCACGCGTACCGACGCAGCCACGCTCGAGGCCGTCACCCGATTGAGCGAGCAGCTCGAGGCCGTGCGCGTCACGGCGCGGGCCGAGGCCACGGCGCTGAGCGAGCAGCTGGAGCAGTCCCGGCACGAGCTGGCTGCCGCGCAGCGGCACGCCCGTCAGCTCGGCGCCCGGGCCGCAGCGGCCGAGCGGGCCCTGGCGGCGGCGAGGACGGTGCCCGAGCCCGCCGCGCCCGAGCTGCCCCGGTCTGAGCTGCCCCGGTCTGAGCTGCCCGGGCCTGAGCTGGCCGGGTCTGAGCTGGCCGGGTCTGAGCTGGCCGGGTCTGAGCTGCCCCGGTCTGGGATGGCCGGGCCCGACCCGGCCGCGTCCGATCCCGGCTCTGAGGTCAGGCGCCTGCGCGCCCGGCTGCGCAGCGCGGAGCAGGCCCTCGCTGCCGTGCGGACCGAGGCCCGGGCGCAGGGCCGGTCGGACCGGCACGCCGAGCAGCTGCGACTGCGGGCGCTGCTGGACGCGCTGCTCGGGGCTGCCGGCGGGCTGCGCCGCGAGCTGGCGCTGGCTCCGCTGACCGAGCGGCCGGCCGATGGGCCGGCCGCGCGGTGGACGCGGGAGCTGTCGCTGTCGCAGGTGTCCGCGCAGGGCCGTTCCGACGACGACCCGGCACGGCTCGATGCGCTGCTGAGCGTGCCGGCGGTCCACCTGCTGGTCGACGGCTACAACGTGACCAAGACCGGATACGGCGAGCAGACGCTCGAGGTGCAGCGCAGCCGGCTGCTCACCGGCCTCGGCACGCTCGCCGCCCGGACCGGAGCCGAGACCACGGTCGTGTTCGACGGGGCTGACGTGCGCGGGGTGCGTGTCGCCGCGCCGCGCGGTGTGCGCCTGCTGTTCAGCCGCAAGGGCGAGACCGCCGACGACGTCCTGCGCACGCTCGTCGGCGTCGAGCCGGCGGGCCGCCCGCTCGTCGTCGTGTCGAGCGACCGCGAGGTCGCGGGCGACGTGCGCCGTGCCGGCGCGACGACGGCGGCCAGCCGGGCCCTGCTGGCCCTGCTCGGGCGCTGATCGCTCTTCGTGGCGGTGGGCGCACCGAACTGTCGGCAGGCGCCTCTACCGTCCGCCGCACCGGCACGTCGCCGGCACCGACACCCGGAGGACGGCTGTGCTCATCGACTGCGACACCTGCCAGGTGCGTGACCTCGCCTGCGGCGATTGCCTGGTCACCGCACTGCTGCCGAGCGCGAGGGGGCAGCTCGACCTCGACGAGAGCCACCAGCGCGCCTTTGACGTGCTGGCCGACGGCGGGCTCGTGCCCCGGCTGCAGCTCACCGCGCTCGGCTCGGCAGCAGCGAACCAGCGTCGCCGCGCCGCCGGTTGACACCGTGGCGCCCTCGCGTGCGCCGTCGGCATCCGGCCCTCGGGACCGGCCCTTGTGATCTGACGCGGTCCCGACCAGACTGCCCGGCAGGCGGGCTCGTCGGCTCGCCGGACGGAGGCCCGGTGCGCGAGCTGCACGTCGTGGCGACGAGCTCGGACGGTCGCCGGGTGCTGTTGGCGCGGCAGGCCGACTCCCGCACCGGTGAGTTCGCGGTGGTGATCGACGAGCGACTGAGCGCTGCCGTCCACGACGTGTCGACCGCGGTCCCGCGGCCGGGGACGCCGACGAGGCCGAAGCCGCACCTGACACCGGCGCAGATCCAGGCCCGACTGCGCGCCGGGGAGAGCGCCGAGCAGATCGCCGCCTCCGCCGGGGTGCCGATCGGGCGGGTCGAGCGCTTCGCGGGGCCGGTCGAGGGCGAGCGCCGCCGCATGATCGACGAGGTGCGGGGCGCCTTTGTCACCCGTCCCCGGCTCGGCACCTCCCTGCTGCCGCTCGGCGCCTCCGTGAAGCACCGCCTCGAGCGCGCCCAGCGCTACGACCCGGCACAGACCGTCTGGTCCGCCCGGCGCGAGGCGGCCGGCACCTGGGTCGTCCAGGTCTCCTACCGACGAGGCAGCCGGAGCTCGCGCGCGGCGTGGCGCTACGACCCGCACCAGAGCGTCTCCAGCGACCCGCGGCAGCGGCGCGTCATCCCGCTCGACGCGCCGTCCAACCTGCTGGCCCACGTGTGCGAGCGGGTCATGAACGAATATTCGGCGCCGCGAAGGCAGCCGGTGCGGGCCGCGACGAGCGGGCTGCGCGCACCGCGATCCGCCGTGCCGACGCGTGACGCGGGCGGTAGCCGCGTCAGGGCGTCGGTGCAGGTGGCGGTGCGGGCCCACGCCCCTGCCCCGTCGCCGCCGCCGGCCAGGTCGGCGGCGGCCGTTTCCGCCGCAGCGCCGCGCCCCGTACGCCGGGCGCCGACCGCCCGTCCCACGAGCACGGTGCTGCCTCGACCCACGGTCGGTGCGCCGACGGGATCGGGGCGTCCGCGACTCACCGTTGTCGGGCCGCCGGCCCGGCCGGCGGCGCCGGCCGAGCGCCCGACCCGGCGCCGCCGCGCGAGCGCAGCCGGTCGCCAGCTGGTGCAGGGCGCGCTCGAGCTCGACCTGGCACCGGCGGTCCGGCGCGGCGCCGGTGGTCGCGCTGCGGTTCCCGCGTGGGACGACGTCCTGTTCGGGACCGCCCGTCCGCCCCGTGGCAGCGTTTCGAAAGCGGCGGGCGACTAGCCTTCGCTCGTGTCCGTGTCCGTGTCCGTGGACCGTGCCCACCGCCCGTGAGCCGTCGCCGCCGGCTCCGGGGCCTGTCCGGGTTGATTCTGGTGCTGGCCCTGTTCGGCGTCGGGCTGTCGGTGGGGATGGTGCGCGACCAGGTCGGCCGTGCGCCCACCCGCACGGCACGTGTCGCCCCGTCGCTCGGCGCGCAGGCCTCGCCCGACCAGCGGGCAGGTCAGGTCCAGCGGCTGCTCGACCGACGTGCGAGCGCGGTGCGCACCGGCGACCGCCGCGCCTTCCTCGCCACCGTCGACCCGGCTGCGGCCACCTTCCGTGCGCGACAGGGCGACACGTTCGATGCCCTTTCGAGCGTGCCGATCGACCAGTGGGACTACCGACTCGACCCCACCTCGGAGCAAGAGCCCGACGTCGCCCTGGACGCCAGGTACGGGGCGGGCACCTGGTGGGGTCCCGGTGTCGAGCTCGGCTACACCTTCACCGGGGTTGCCGGTCGGCCGACGCGCGTCCAGCAGCACCTGACCTTCGTGCGGCGGGCGGGTCGCTGGTACGTCGCCGCCGCCGACGACTTCGCCGCCCGCGGCGACCGCACGCCCCGGCAGATCTGGGACGCCGGACCGGTCCTCGCCGTGCGCCGGCCGGGCGTGCTGGTCCTCGGCCACCCGGGTGCGGCAGAGCTGCTCACCGATGTCGCGCGGCGCACCGCCGCGGCCGTGCCCGTGGTCAGCTCGGTGTGGGGACAGGACTGGAGCCGGCAGGCGGTGGTGCTGGTGCCCGCGAGCGCCGAGGAGATGGCCGCGCTGCTGGACCAGCCGCTGGACCTGTCGCAGATCGCGGCCGTGGCGACGGCCGAGCTCAGGTCCGGCGAGCCGCCGGCGGGCGAGCGCATCCTGGTCAATCCGGACACCTTCTCCGAGCTCGGCGAGCTAGGGCGCCGGGTCGTGCTGACGCACGAGCTCACCCACGTGGCGACGCGCGCGGCCACCGGCCCGGCGACCCCCATGTGGCTCGCCGAGGGGCTGGCGGACTATGTCGCCTACCAAGGTCTCGACCTTTCGTTGAGCGTCACGGCACGCGAGTTGCGCGCCGACGTGCGTGCGGGCCGCGTCCCCGACAGCCTGCCGTCCGAGGACGCTTTCGAGAGCGGGAGCGCTCACCTCGCCTCGGCGTACGAGCAGGCGTGGCTGGCGACGCGCCTGCTCGTCGAGCAGCAGGGCCGAGACGGCTTCCTCACCCTGTACCGAAGCCTGGGGGCTCGCCGTGACGTCGAGCCGTCTCGGGCGCTCGAGCAGACGCTGCAACCGGCCGGGACCTCGACGGCGCGCTTCACCGCCGACTGGCGCGCGCACCTCGAGCAGGTGCTGCGGTGAGGTCGTCGCCGCCGTCGCGCGCGGCACCCGAGCACCGGCAGCCGGCCGAAGGGCCGGCAACGACGTCTGTCCGCGGTCCGTCGATCGCCCTCGGGGTCCTGCTGACCTGCCTGGCCGTGACCCTGGTCCTGTTCGTCCCGTGGACGGTGCTGCCGGGGGCCGACCTTCGCCCGGACGTGACCGCCGACTTCACCGTCGCGCAGATCGCCCGGGAGACCGCCTTTCACGACGCGACGCGATGGGTCTCCTACACCGCACTGGCGGTGTCGCTGGTGGTCGCGGCCCTGCTCGGCGTGACCCGTGCGGGTGCCCGGCTCGTGCGCCTGGTCGCCCGACCGCTCGGCGGCGGGTGGGTTTGGCAGGTGCTGCTCGGCTCGCTGGCGGTCCTCACCGCCGGCCGCCTCGCGACCCTCCCGCTCGCCGCCCGGTTGCAGGCGCTCCGCCGTGACTACGGGCTGTCGACCTCGAGCTGGGCGTCCTGGGGGCTCGACGTGCTCCGCGGCCTGCTCGTCGACGCTGCGCTGTCCGCGTTGGCTCTGCTCGTCCTGGTCGCCCTCGCCCGGCGCGCCCGCCGCACCTGGTGGGCCTGGGGCGCCGCCGCGACGGCCGGTCTCGTCGTCGCCGGCTCGTTCGCCTACCCGCTCGTGGTCGAGCCCGTCTTCAACGACTTCCGTCCGCTGGCCCAGGGAGCGCTGCGCAGCGACCTGCTGGCGCTCGCCGCCCGCGACGGCGTCCCGGTGCGCGAGGTGCTCGTGGCCGACGCCTCGCGGCGCACCACCGCGCTCAACGCCTACGTCAGCGGCTTCGGCAGCAGCCGGCGCATCGTGGTCTTCGACACGCTGCTCCAGCGCGCCAGCCCGGCTGAGGTCGAGCTGGTCGTCGCCCACGAGCTCGGCCATGCCAAGCGCGACGACGTGCTGACCGGCACCGCGCTCGGGGCGCTCGGCGCGGCGGCAGCGGTCTGCGCGCTGGCGCTGCTGCTGCGCTGGCCCGCCCTGCTGCGGCGCGCGGGCGCGTCCGGTCCGGGCGATCCGGGCATCGTCGCGCTGCTGCTGCTGCTCGTCAGCGTCGGGACGCTGCTGGCTGCGCCGGCGACCAACCTGGTGTCGCGCCGCATCGAGGCGCGCGCCGACGTGCACGCGCTCGACCTGACCCGCGACCCCGCGACCTTCGAGGCCGCCCAGCGCCGGCTGGCCCTGACCAACCTGTCCGACCTGGAGCCGAACCCGCTCGCCTACGTCCTGTTCGCGACGCACCCGAGCGCCGTGGACCGGCTGGCCCTGGCGCGCGCCTGGCAGCGTCGCCAGTGAGGACGCTGGTCGTCACGAACGACTTCCCGCCGCGGGCCGGCGGGATCCAGGCCTACGTGCACAGCCTCGCGAGCCGGCAGCCGGACGGCGAGCTCGTCGTCTATGCGCCGGCCTGGCGGGGAGCCGAGGCGTTCGACGCGGCGCAGCCCTTCCCGGTGGTGCGGCACCCCGGCTCGCTGATGCTGCCGGTGCCGGACGTGCTGCGGCGGGCCCGGCAGATCGCCTCGGTGGAGGGCTGCGACCGGGTGTGGTTCGGCGCGGCTGCGCCGCTGGGCCTGCTGGCGCAGCCGCTGGGGCTCGCGCGCGCGGTCGCGTCTACGCACGGGCACGAGGTCGGCTGGGCGCTGCTGCCCGGCGCGCGCCAGCTGCTCCGGCGCGTCGCCCGGCACGTCGACGTCGTCACCTACCTCGGCGACTACACCCGGCGCCGGCTCGCCCCGGCGCTCGGTCGCCACGCCCGCCTCGAGCAGCTGCCGAGCGGCGTCGACGCAACGAGCTTTCGGCCCGGCGCCGGGGGCGAGGCGATCAGGCAGCGGTACCGGCTGACCGGCCGGCCCGTCGTGGTCTGCGTCTCGCGCTTGGTGCCGCGCAAGGGGCAGGACGTGCTGGTGCGGGCCTTGCCGGCGATCCGCAAGCAGGTGCCGGATGCGGCGCTGCTGCTGGTCGGCGGCGGCCCGGACGCGCCACGGCTGCGCCGGCTCGCCGCCGAAGCCGGGGTTGCCGGCGAGGTCGTGCTGACCGGGTCGGTGCCCTGGGAGGAGCTGCCCGCGCACTACGACGCCGGAGACGTGTTCGCGATGCCGTGCCGTACCCGCCGGGGCGGGCTCGAGGTGGAGGGGCTCGGGATCGTCTACCTCGAGGCGTCGGCCACCGGGCTTCCGGTCGTCGCCGGCCGGTCCGGCGGCGCGCCGGACGCGGTGCTTCCCGGACGCACGGGAGAGGTCGTCGACGGGCGATCGGTCGCGGGCGTCGCGCAGGCGGTCGCCGACCTGCTGGTCGATCAGGCGCGGGCCGCCGCCATGGGCGCGGCGGGCCGGGCGTGGGTGCAGGCCGAGTGGCGGTGGGACGTGCTGGCTGGACGGCTGCGGACGCTGCTCGACGGCTGAGGTCCTCCGCCCAGCCGCTGTCAACCGGCGGCCACCGTCTGGACGATGCGCGCGCGCACCTGGGGGTCGGCGTAGCGGTGCAGGCTGCGGCGTAGCGACAGCGCGCACAGGGCGAGCAGCGGCAGGGCGAGCAGCAGCGGCCACAGGCCGTTGACGTGGCTCGCCGCGCCGAACAGGATCCCGACCACGGCGGTGGGGAGAGCCAGCCGGGCGCTCGCCAGCGCGAGCGCACCGGGCGGCGCCACCGCGTCGCGCGGTCCGCGCAGCTCGGCCCGGTGGGGGTGACGTACCGACAGGCGCAGGCACAGCGTCACGACCACAGCCGTGCAGACCAGGGCCGAGCCGGCGATCGCGCTCAGCTGCCCGGCGGTCGGCGTCCCAGGGCTGCGGGCCGCGCCGGCGAGCGCGGCAGCGACGACCGCGGCGAGCACCGTCTCGGTGAGCACCACGGCCTTGGACCGCAGCACGAGCGCCGGGTCGTGCGGGAGCGAGGCGAGCCACACCGCACCCGGGCCGTCGAGGCTCAGGGCGTTGATGCCGAACAGCAGGCCGGCGCCGGCCGCGACCAGCCCGGGCAGGACCACCAGCGAGTCCCACGACACCGCGGCGCCGGCGGCGAGCAGACCCGGCAGCAGCAGCAGGACGGCGCCCCCGCGACGCAGCGCCGGCGCGCGCCAGACGCTCGCGCGGTCGACGGCGACCAGCCCGCGCAGCGCGCCGGGCCTTTCGGGCCGCCGACGCACCCGGCTGGGGCCGCTGCCGGTGATGTCGGTGGCCCTGCGCAGCGCCCAGCCGCAGGCCGCGACGCCGAGCGCGCCGGCGGCCAGCGCCGCGACCAGCAGGGCGCCGGTCACGGGCAGCCACACGTGGTGGTCGCCCGCGCCGCCCGCCAGCACCGCTCGCGAGACGTAGCGGGTGGGGCTCGCGTCGAGCACCTGCCCACCGCGCCCGCTGCGCACGACCAGCGTCGCCCCGACGAGCAGACACAGCCCGGCGGCCACGACCAGCCGCCGGCCGGACCGACGCAGGCGCAGCCCGACGACGGTCCATGCCAGGGCTTGACCGGCGAGGGTGACAGCCAGGACGTAGGCCGCGCTGGTCAGTGCCCCGGCCGACAGGCTGCCCCCGATCGTCAAGGCAGCCGTGAGGGCGGCGACGGCGACCAGCTGGACGAGCCAGACGAGGTTCAGCGGCGCGAGGACCAGTCCGCCGAGGAACTGGGTGCCGGCCCGTACGGGGTAGGCGACCAGCTGGTCCGGCGGGACGAGCTCGTTCCCCCCGCCCGCGGTGAGCGGCGCGATGACCGCGAGCCCTGCGAAGCCGAGGTAGACGCTCGGCGCCAGCTCGACGACGGTGCCGAGCACGGGGTCGTCGAGCCCGCCGGCCGCCGCGACCACCACCTGGAGCAGCCACCCGAGACCCAGCGCCGTGAGCACGACCGCTATCCGCAGCCCCGGCGCCCGGGTCATCTGCCAGCGCAGCAGCAGCAGGGCCCGCACCTGCGTGCCGGCGCCCGTCACGAGATCAGGGCCCGGTACCGCGACGCGCCGGCGCTCCCGGCCAGGTCACCGGCCGGCGCGGCGCCGACGACCCGGCCGCCCCGGAGCACGACCGCCTCGTCGCACGCCTCGACGGCCAGCTCGAGCAGGTGCGTACTCACCAGCACGGCTGCGCCGCCCTGTCGGGCCGCGCGCACGGCGGCGAGCGTGGCCTCGACGCCGAGCGGGTCGACGCCGTCGAACGGCTCGTCGAGCAGCAGCAGCGCCGGCTCGTGGAAGGTGGCGAGCAGCACCGACAGGCGCCGGCTCATCCCGTGCGAGAAGCCGGCGGTGATGCGGTCGGCCGCACCGGCCAGGTCGAACTCCTCGAGCAGGGCGCTCGCCCGGTCCTGCCAGTCGCGCATGCCCCGCAGCCGGGCGCCGAGCTGCAGGTGCTCCCACGGGGTCGCGCGCGGGATCAGCCCGCCGACGTCGGGGCAGTAGCCGACCGCGGCGCGGACCCCGGCCGGGTCGGTGGCCGCGTCGATCCCGGCGACACGTACCCGGCCGGCGCTCGCCGGGAGCACGCCTGCCAGCACCCGCATGGTCGTCGACTTCCCGGCACCGTTGCGGCCGACGAGGGCGACCGAGGCACCGGCGGCGACCGACAGGTCGAACCCGCCGACCGCACGCACCCCCCCGAACTCGACTACCAGACCGCTGGCCTGCAGCACCGGATCGGGGGCGGTCACCACCCCATTGTGCTAGCGGCCAGGGCTCGCGTACAGATCCTCCACCTGGTCGCCGTACTGCTTCAGGACGACCGAGCGCTTGAGCTTGAGCGACGGCGTCATCTGCCCGCCCTCCTCGGTCCAGTCCTCCTGCAGCACGGTGAACTTGCGGATCGCCTCGGCCTTGGAGACGGCCCTGTTCGCGGCGTCGATCGCGCGCTGCAGCTCGGCCCGCAGGTCTTCGTCGTCGGCCAGCTCGGCGGCGCCGGCCGTCTCGGGCTTGCCGTTGCTCTTGACCCAGGTGGGCAACGACTCGGCATCGAGCGTGATCAGGCAGGCGATGAAGGGCTTCTGGTCGCCGACGACCAGGCACTGGGAGACGAGCGCGTGCGCGCGCAGCCGGTCCTCGAGCACGGCCGGGGCGACGTTCTTGCCCCCGGCGGTGACGATGAGCTCCTTCTTGCGGCCGGTGATGGTGACGTAGCCCTCGCCGTCGAGCTCGCCGATGTCACCGGTGTGGAACCAGCCGTCGATCACGGTCTCGCCGGTGGCCTGCTCGTTGTGCCAGTAGCCCTGGTACACGTTGTCGCCGCGCATGAGCAGCTCGCCGTCGTCGGCGACGCGGATGGTGACTCCGGGGGAGGGCCGGCCGATCGAGCCGATCTTGATGTTCGCCGGCGTGTTGACGGTGCCGGCGGCGGTCGTCTCGGTCAGCCCCCAGCCCTCCAGGATCGTGACGCCGATGCCGCGGTAGAAGTGGCCCAGCCGCGCGCCGAGCGGCGCTCCGCCCGACACCGCCCAGCCGATCTTTCCGCCGAGCGCGGCGCGCAGCTTGCTGTACACGAGCCGGTCGAACAGGGCGTGCTGCAGACGCAGGGCGATGCCCGTACCGCCGGTGTCCTGCGCCTGCGACCAGCGGATGGCTGTCTGCTCGGCGCGATCGAAGATCTTGCCTTTGCCGTCGCCGTGGGCCTTGGACTTCGAGCTGTTGTAGACCTTCTCGAACACCCGCGGCACCGACAGCAGGAAGGTCGGCTGGAAGGTGGCGAGGTCGGGCAGCAGGTTCTTGATGTCGGCGGTGTGGCCCATGCGCGCGCCGGTCTCCACGCAGGCGGTCTGGATCAGCCGGGCGAACACGTGCGCCAGCGGCAGGAAGAGCAGCGTCGAGCCTGCGTGCTCGAACAGCTCGGGCAACACCTTGCTGGCGGCGCGGCCGGTGAACAGCAGGTTTCCGTGGGTGAGCTCGCAGCCCTTGGGCCGTCCGGTCGTGCCGGAGGTGTAGATGATCGTCGCGAGGCTGTCCAGGCTGATCGTCCTGCGCCGCTCCTCGAGCACGGACGGCTCGACGTCGCGTCCGGCGCCGGCGAGCTCCTGCAGCCCACCGGCGTCGATCTGCCAGGCGTTCGCGAGGTCGGGCAGCTCGCCGCGCAGCTGGGTCAGCACCGCCTCGTGCTCGGCCGACTCGACGACGACGGCGACCGCCCCGGAGTCGCCGAGGTTCCACTGCACTTGCTCAGCCGAGGAGGTCTCGTAGATGGGGACGGTGACGGCGCCGGCGGTCCAGATGGCGTAGTCGACCAGCGTCCACTCGTAGCGGGTCTTGCTCATCAGGCCCACCCGGTCGCCCGCCTGCACGCCTGCGTCGACCAGGCCGGCGGCGAGGGCGGCGACCTCGGTGGCGAACTCGCGCGCGGTCACGGGGGCCCACCGACCGTCGACCTTGCGGGTGAACACCACCTCGTCGGGCGAGGAGGCGGCGCGGTCGCGGACGACATCGGTCAGGCTCGTGTCGGCGTCCAGCTCGATGGCCGCGGGGGTGGACGACTCCTGCACGTCTGGCTCCTCGTCATGTGGGGGGTCATGTCGTGTGATCGACCTTACAGGCGGCTTCAGCCCCGCTCCGGTCGTCCCGACGTCCTGCTGGTGGAGCGACTCGAGACACCGGCCGGCCTGACGTCCTGCCCGCGGTGCGCGGCTGCGGTGAAGGCGACGGCGTCTTTTTGCGGGCTGTGCTTCCTCGACCTGCGCCCCGCGCCCACCGCCGCCGCCGTGGCTGGACCGGGCGCTGTGCCTGCCGCCCCTGTCGGGACCGACGACGGGGACGCCGCGCAGAGCTGGCCGTGCGTCACCTGCGGAGAGCCCAACGCGATGACCGAGGCGTCGTGCCGGGCCTGCGGCGCGGGATTCCTCGCCCAGGTGGCCAGGAGCGAGGCGCCGCTGCTCGTGCTGCCTGTCGTCGGGGACCTGTCCCGGCTCTCGCGGCCGCAAGGGATCGCCCTGGCCGCCGCCGTGGTGCTCGCGGTGGTGGCGCTGGTGGCCCTGCTCGGCCTGCTCCCCGTCTGAAGGCCTGTCCGACCCGGCACCCGACGAGCCCTGCGCGGGACTCGGCCGGCGCGGGACCAGCCCTGGGCCGGACTAGCCTGCGCGCCATGGCCGACCTCGCCCGCAGCACCATCCTGATCGACGCGCCGCCGGACGAGGTGCTCGCGGTCATCGCCGACGTCGCCGCCTACCCGCAGTGGACCGGCCAGATCAAGAGCGCCGAGGTCGTCGAGGCGACCGAAGAGGGTCGGCCGGCCAGGGCGCACTTCGTTATGGACGCCGGGGTGCTCAAGGACTCCTACGTCCTCGCCTACGACTGGGGCGAGGCGGGGGTGTCGTGGGAGCTGGTCGGCAAGAGCGACGTCCAGCGCTCGCAGGTCGGCTCGTACGCGCTGGTCCCGCACGGTGACGGCACCGAGGTCACCTACGAGCTCGCGGTCGACATCGCGATGCCGATGATCGGCATGTTCAAGCGCAAGGCCGAGAAGGTGATCATGGATTCGGCACTGAAGGCGCTCAAGAAGCGCGTCGAGTCGCGGGGCTAGCCCGTGCGGGTCCTGCTCGTCACGGGAACGGGTGGCTCCGGTAGCACGACGGTGGCCGCAGCGACGGCTGCGGGCGCCGCAGCAGCCGGACACAAGACGCTGGTGCTGTCCCTGGCCGCCCCGCGCTCGCTGGGACAGGTTCTCGGCTCACCGCTCGGGACCACGCCCACCGAGCTCGACGCCGGCCTGTTCGCGCTGCACGCCGACGTCGAAGACGCCTACGGCCGCGTCTGGGACACCGCGCGGCGCCAGCTGCCGACCGTGCTGGAACGGGCGGGCGCCGCGGCGTTCACGTCGGCCACGGTGCCCGCGCTTCCGCTGGCCGATCCGCTGCTCACCCTGCTCGCGCTGCAGGAGCAGGTGTGCGCCGCCGGCTGGGACGTGGTCGTGGTCGACTGCCCACCCGCCGCGGCGACGCTGCGGCTGCTCGCCGTGCCCGAGGCGCTGCGGTGGTATGCCGACCGGCTGTTCCCGCTCGAGCACCGGGCGCTGCGGGCAGTGCGTCCGCTGCTCGCGCGCCGGTCCGGCCCGGCGCTGCCGCCCGAGCAGGTGCTGACCGTGCTCGAACAGGCTCTCGTCAGGCTCGACGGCCTGCGTGCCGTGCTCACCGGCGCCGCCAGCAGCGTGCGCCTCGTGCTCACGCCCGAGGCGGGCGCGCTCGCCGAGACCCGGCGCGCGACGACCGCCCTGGCGCTGGCTGGGCATCGGCTCGACGCGCTCGTGGTGAACCGGCTGCTGCCCGCCTCGACAGATCCGTTCGTCGCCGGCTGGCGCGCGAGCCAGCAGGAGCAGCTGGCCGAGCTGCGCCGGCTGGCTGGACCGGTGCCCGTGCTCGAGCTGGCCCACCACGGCGCCGGGCCGGTCGGCCAGGCGGCCCTGGCCGCCCTCGGCTGCCCGCTCGAGATGCCCGACGCCGAGGCCGCGCCCGACCCGTCGCCGACGGTGTCGCGCACCGTCGACGGCTTCGAGCTCTCGCTGCCCCTGCCCGGCGCCTCGTCCGACACGGTGCAGCTGGCCCGGAGCGGCGACGAGCTGGTGCTCACGTGCGCGGGTTCCCGCCGGCTGCTCGCGCTGCCCGGCGCCCTGCGCCGCTGCACCGTCACGAGGGCCCGGCTCTCCGGCGGGCGCCTGTCGGTACGTTTCGAGCCGGACCCGGACCTGTGGCCGACGGCTGCCGGCGCGGGTCGGGCGTGGGCATGACGGGGACATGAGGTGGTCGTGAGCGAGCCGGGGTCGGCCGCCGAGGAGGCAGCGCGGCTGCTGTCCACCGTCGAGGACTGGGTACGCAGTCGCCGCGCCGATCCGCAGCCGGGCGCCCGGCCGCACCTGGCCGACGGCAGCGCCGCCTGCGCCCTGTGCCCGATCTGCCAGGCCGTCGCCGCCCTTCGCAAGGTGCGGCCCGAGACCGTGGAGCACCTGCTCGACGCGGCCGCCTCGCTGGTCGCTGCGGTGCGCACCGCCGCCCCCGACGGGCCGTCCGCGTCGCCGCGGTCTGGCTCGTCGGGGTCCGGCTCGTCGGGGTCTGGCTCGTCGGGGTCCGGCTCGTCGGGGTCTGGCTCGTCGGGGTCCGGCTCGTCGGGGTCTGGCTCGTCCGGGGTCGGGGCCGCGGTGCAGCACATCGATGTGCAGGAGGAGCCATGCTGACCATCGGCGTCGACGTGGGCGGGACCAAGGTCGCTGCCGGCGTCGTCGACGAGGCGGGCGTGGTGCTCGCGCGCCACCGGCAGCCCACGCCCTCGGCCTCCCCGGCCGACGTCGAGGACGTGATCGCCTCGTGCGTCGCGCAACTGCGGCAGCAGCACGACGTCCGGGCGGTCGGCATCGGGGCGGCCGGCTTCATCAGCGCAGACCGGTCGACGGTGATGGTCGCGCCGAACCTGGCCTGGCGCGCCGAACCGCTGCGCGACGCGGTGGCGGCCCGGATCGGCCTGCCGGTCGTCGTCGAGAACGACGCGAACGCCGCCTGCTGGGCGGAGTACCGCTTCGGGGCCGGCCGCGGGCAGCACCACCTGGTGATGATCACCGTGGGGACCGGCATCGGCGGTGGCATCGTGCTCGACGGGCACCTCTACCGCGGCCGCTACGGCGCGGCGGCCGAGTTCGGGCACATGCGGGTGAGCGACTCGGGTCGGCGCTGCGGCTGCGGGCAGCACGGTTGCTGGGAGCAGTACTGCTCCGGCCGGGCCCTGCTGCACGAGGCCCGCGAGATCGCCGACGTGCAGCGCGGCTACGGCCGCCGGCTGCTCGAGCTCGGCGGTGGTCGGCCGGAGGGCATCCAGGCCATCGAGGTGACGCAGGCGGCACGGGAGGGCGACTCGGCCGCGCTCGACTGCTTCCAGGAGATCGGTACCTGGCTAGGGCAGGGGCTGGCCGACATCGCGGCCGCCCTCGACCCGTCGGCCTTCGTCATCGGCGGCGGGGTCGCCGATGCGGGCGAGCTGCTGCTGGGTGCGGCTCGCCGGGTGTTCGCCGAACGCCTGACGGGCACCCGTCATCGCCCGCACGCCGCCGTGCTGCTCGCCGAGCTCGGCAACGACGCCGGGCTGGTCGGCGCCGCCGACCTCGCGCGGATCTGATCCTCAGCCTCAGCCTCAGACGACCGCGCCGTCGTCCGGGTCGTGCCGGTCGTGGTCGCGCATGAGGTAGATGAAGGCCGCGGCCGCCGCTACCGTGACGACCGCGCCGAACAGCGCGACGCCGGCGGTGCGGGCTTGCCCGAGCGCCTGCGGCGCGAACATCAGCAGGACGCCGACGACAAAGGCCAGCGCAGCCGCGATGCGCGGCGGCGCCGGTCGCGGCACCGGAGGGGGCGGCGGCGGCTCGTAGTGGCCGTCGTCCTCGGACGGCGCCAGCGCCGCGGGCTCGACCCACGCCGGCAGCGCCCCGTCTTCGTCGTCTCGGGTTGGGCGGCGCGGCGGCCGGGCGCTCGGCTCCGCTGCACCGGGGGAGGGGGAGGGCGGGCCGGCGCCGGCCCGGGACCCACGGGGCCGCTGCGGTCCGCCGCGGTCGGACCAGCGGCGGCGGGGCGCGGTCGGCGGGCCCCCTGCCGGGTCCGGCGGGGCGGCGTCGAGGTCTTCACTCACTGGCCACGGGGGCACCGGTCCGTCGTGCTCTCGGCCGAAGTCTGCGATCAGCGCCGCCCACACCGCGTCCGGGTCGTCGGGCGCGGGCGTCTCGGCGGGACCGGGCTGCTGGTCGCCGTCGACCGGTGCCCCCGGCCGGCTGCTCGGCGCCTGGCGGTCTGGGGGCTGGCTGCTCGGGGGTTGGGGCAGCGACGGCGGGGTCAGCACCCGCCGCGCCGCGGTGCGCGGCACCGCCTGCACGAAGCCGTGAGCGGTGGCGCCCGGATCGAGCTCGACCAGCAGCTGGGTGAGGTCGGCGACCTCGGCGGTGACGACGGCGCGCGCGTCGTCGGCCCGGGCCGGGTCGATCCAGAGCCGATCGAGCGGTCGGGCGGGCAGCTGTGCGGCGCGGGTGAACGGCTCCGCTCCGCTCGCCGGCTCGACGTAGGCGGCGACGCCGCAGTCGGCCAGGCTCTCCAGCAGCGCCTCGGACAGCCGTGGGTCAAGGTCCACCAGGGCGCCCCAGTCACGGGCGTGCAGGCCGTTGTCGCGGCGGCCGGGCTGCGCGGGAGTGCTCATGGGCGCGTCGCTCAGGCCGCGGCGTCGGTGTGCGCGCGGACGAACTCAAGGCTGCCGGCGAAGATCGTCGGTGCGTCGTGGTCGAGCGTCGCGACGTGGTAGCTGTTCTCGAGCACCCGCTCCTCCACCTGCTGGCCGGCCGTGAGGTGACCTAGTCCGTCGAGCAATACCCGTCCGGAGACGGGTTCCACGACGTGATCGGTGCGGCTACGGAAGATGAGCACCGGGCAGGCGATCCGCGGCAGGTCGGCGCGCACCTGCGGCCAGGCGCGCTGCAGGGAAGCAAAGGCCTTGAGCGGGACGCGGCTGTAGGCCAGCTCGGTCACGCCCTCGCGCTTGATGTCGCTGCCGACGCCGGGCATCGAGCTGACGACCCGCGACAGCAGGGGGGCCAGCTTGACGTCGCGGCGCTGCGAGGCCAGCGAGGCGTTCACCAGGACCAGACCGGCGACCGCCTCCGGTCGTCGCTCGGCGATCCGCAACGCCAGGGTGCCGCCCATCGACAGCCCCATCACGAATACCGTCCCGCACCGCTCGCGCAGCGCGTCGAGCCCGCGCTCGAGCTCGCCGTACCAGTCCTCGAAGCCGGTCCCGGCCATGTCCTGCCAGCTGGTCCCGTGCCCCGGCAGCCGCGGAGCCAGCACCGACAGCCCCTCGGTCGCCAGGTGCTCGGCCCACGGCCGCATGCTCTGCGTCGTCCCGGTGAACCCGTGACACAGCAGCGCGCCGACCTCACCGCCGCGCAGGTCGATCGGCTCGGCGCCCGGCAGCACCGTCGGCGGGGTGGGGTCAGTCGCGACCACGGCAGTGCTCCAGGGGACGGGCGGCGGGCAACGGGCAGCGGGCGGACGGCACGCTCCACGGCATGGTCGCACGCCGCGACGGCTCTCGTGAAACAGTCCGCCGGATGCGTCTCGTTGCCCGCGCTGGCGCCGTCCCGCTAGGGTTCGCGTTCGGTCGAGGGGAGCAGGCAGGCATGGGCTACTGGTTGGTGAAGGCCTTCCTGACCCCGGTCCTGCGCCTGCTGTTCCGGCCCTTCGTCAGCGGGGCGCAGAACCTGCCGCCGACGGGTGGGGCGATCATCGCTGGGAACCACACCACGTTCCTCGACAACTTCATGATCCCGCTCGTGGTGCCCCGCAAGGTGACCTTCTGGGCCAAGAGCGACTACTTCACCGGTCGCGGCCCCAAAGGCAAGCTGCAGAAGATGTTCTTCTCGGGGGTCGGCATGATCCCCATCGACCGCTCGGGCGGTGACGCCAGCGCGAACGCCATGCGGTCGGGCCTCGGAATACTGTCCCGCGGTGAGGTGCTGGGCCTGTTCCCGGAGGGCACGCGTTCGCCCGACGGACGCCTCTACCGCGGCAAGACCGGCGTCGCCCGCATGGCGCTCGAGGCCGCAGTGCCGGTCGTCCCGGTCGGTCTGATCGGCATGTTCGAGCTGCAGCCGGTCGGCCGGCGCATCCCCCGGCTCGGCCGGGTCGAGGTGCGCATCGGGCCGCCGCTCGACTTCTCCCGGTACGCGGGCATGGAGCGCGACCGCTTCGTCCTGCGCTCGATCACCGACGAGATCATGTACGAGCTGATGGTCCTGTCCGGTCAGGAGTACGTCGACCAGTACGCCACCAAGGCCAAGCTCGAGCTCGAGCAGGCGCGCGCCGCGCGCACGGCCGCGCAGGCTGGCGAGGTGAGCCCGGCCGGCCCTGCCGGCCGCCCCGACACCGCCTTGCCCGAGCGCCGCGCGAGCTAGCGCCGACGGGTGCGGCTCGACGCGGCGCTGTGGCGTGCCGTCTCGCTGTTCCGCGTCGCCGCGCTGCTCTACGCCTACGGATCGGCCTACGCCTACCTCGACACCTACCGGCGACCCGAGCTCGCGCTCGGCGTGCTCGCCGCGATGACGGCGTGGACGGGCGGCTCGATCGCCCTGTATGCGCGAAGTCGCGGGTGGCCGCTGCTGACCGTCGACCTGGCCGTCACCGTGGCGGCGCTGCTCAGCTCGGTGCTCGTGTTCGAGCCCGACCGCATCCTGGCCGGTGACCCGACCCTGACCGTCAGCTGGGCAGCCGCGCCCGTGCTGGCGTGGGCGGTCTTCTCCGGCCCGATCGCCGGCACCGTGGCCGGGGCGGTGGTCGGCGCGTCGGCGGTGCTCGTCCGCGGCGGCGCGTCGCAGGCGACCGTCAACAGCCTCGTGCTGCTGTTGCTCGTCGGTGCCGTCGTCGGCTACGTCGTGCAGCTGGCCCGCCGCTCCGAGAACGCCTACGCGCAGGCGGTCTCCCTGCAGGCCGCGACGGCCGAGCGCGAACGGCTCGCCCGCTCGGTGCACGACGGCGTGCTGCAGTGCCTCGCCCTGGTCACCCGGCGCGCCGATCCTGCACTCGCGGCTCTCGCTCACGAGCAGGAGGTGTCGCTGCGGCGTCTGGTCGGGACGCCGGCGCAGGCGCTGCCTGTCGGCACCTGCGACCTGCTGGGCCTGCTGCCCTCCGGCGCGGACGTCGAGACGGCCGGCCCGGGCTCGACCGTGCTGCTGCCTGCCGCGACCGCTCACGACCTGGCTGCGGCGGCGGCGGCCGCCGTCGACAACGCGCGCCGGCACGGCGGGGGGCACGCCTGGCTGCTCGTCGAGGACGAGCCGGACGCGGTGACCGTCACCGTCCGCGACGCTGGACCGGGGATCACCGCCGGCCGGCTCGAGCAGGCTGCGCGCGAGGGTCGGCTCGGTGTGTCGCAGTCGATCCGCGGGCGGGTGCGCGATCTCGGTGGCACCGTGACGGTGCTCAGCCCACCCGGGCAGGGCACGGAGGTGGAGCTGCGTGTCCCCCGACGCTGACCGGCCCGTGCGGGTGGTCGTCGCCGACGACCACCCGATCTGGCGCGACGCGGTGGAGCGCGACCTCGCCGCGGCCGGCACGCAGGTCGTCGGCATGGCCGGTGACGGCGAAAAGGCGGTGCGGGTCTGCCGGGCCACCCGGCCGGACGTGCTCGTCTGCGACCTGCAGATGCCCGGGCGAAGCGGGGTCGAGGTCACCCGCGAGCTGGCCGGAGAGCTCCGGGTGCTGGTGCTGTCGGCCTCCGGCGAGCAGCAAGACGTGCTCGAGGCCGTCAAGGCCGGAGCGACCGGCTATCTCGTCAAGTCGGCCGGGCCGGCCGAGCTCGTCGAGGCGGTGCGGCGCACGGCGCGGGGCGAGGCCGTGTTCACCGCCGGGCTGGCCGGGCTGGTGCTGGGGGAGTACCGCCGCACGGCGGCCGACGACGCGGCGCCGCGGCTGACCGGACGCGAGACCGAGGTGCTGCGCCTGGTGGCCAAGGGCCTGACCGCCCGGCAGGCCGGCGAGCGGCTCGGCATCAGCCATCGCACCGTCGAGAACCACGTCCAGAGCACCCTGTCCAAGCTGGCCCTGCACAACCGGGCGCAGCTCGTGCGGTACGCCGTCGATCAGGGCCTGATCGACTGAGCGGCCCCCGGTGAACTGCGGTCGCTCACGGCCGGTAGGACTTCCGTCCGAGCGGGCGCTCGCGCCGGCCGCGCGTCGGGAGCGGAGCGGGACCGAGCTGGCAGCGCGGGCACCAGTACGACAGCCGGGCATAGGGGGCGGCGCCCTGCTCGGCGGACCTGATGCGCGCCCCGCAGCGTCGGCACGCCCGGCCGGTGCGCTCGAACACCCAGTGGTCGGCGCCGCGGAGCAGCGAGCCGGTGGTGGTCTGCTCCCAGTGCCCGCGGTTCGCGAGCATCAGCCGCCGGCCGCGCGCGACTACGCCGGCCAGATCCGGTACCTGGCCAACCGGCACCCATGGGCTCAGCCCGGACAGGAACAGCACCTCGGTGCGATACAGGTTGCCGAGCCCGGCGAGGTTGCTCTGGTCGAGCAGCGCCAGCCCGACCTCCCGCTCGGGCCGGGCCGACAGGCGGCGCACGGCCTCGGTCGCGTCGAAGTCGCCCGCGAGCAGGTCCGGTCCGAGGTGGCCGACGACCTGCTGCTCGTCCTCGACCAGCTCGACGACGGGCAGCCGGTAGCCGACCGCGACGCGCTCGGTGTTGGCGAGCACCACCCGCACCTGCCATTCGGGACCGCCGGTCCAGCGCTCGCCCGGCGCGTAGAGGTGCCAGGAGCCGTCCATCCGGAAGTGCGTGTGCAGCGTGCGACCGCCGGACAGCCGGGTGAGCAGGTGCTTGCCGCGGGCCGCGACCGACAGCACCCGCTGGCCGCGCAGGTCGAGCGTAGCCAGCGCCGGCACGCGAAAGTCGCTGTGCACGAGGACGTGGCCGGCGAGCGCCTCGTGCATGCGTTGCGCGGCGAGCCAGACCGTGTCGCCCTCAGGCACGAGGGTGCCTCATCGGCTGTACCCGGCCCGTCCGGACAGCCGCCGGGTGCGCGAGCCGAAGGACTCCTCGTTGACCCCGCGCCGTAGCCCCGGCCGGGTGGGCCGGTCGGACAGCGTCGGGAACGGCCCGGGCTGGCAGCGGGGGCACCACCACGTCTCACGGGCGTACGGGCGGCCCGGGACGCTGTCGCGAAAAGCCACCGGCGTGCCGCAGCGCCGGCACGGCCGCTCGGCGCGGCCGTACACCCAGTGGGTGCGGCCACGGCGGGTGTCACCGGTCGTCACCTGCCCGGGATGGGTGAGCGAGTGCTGCATCATCCGGCGCGCCAGCCGCACCGCCGCGGCCAGGTCGACCCCGGCCACCGGCGTCCACGGCGAGCAGCCGCGCAGGTAGCACGTCTCCACCGCCCACAGGTTGCCGATACCGGCGAGGTTGCGCTGATCGAGCAGCGCCTCGACCAGGGGACGCGCGGGATCGGCGCCGAGCCGGCGCAGCGCCTCGTCCTCGTCCCAGCCGGCGCCGAGCAGGTCGGGACCGAGGTGGCCGAGGACCGCAGGCTCTTCGACGGTCGCCAGCAGCTCGAGCACCGGCATCCGCAGCGCGTAGGCGGCGGGCCCGTCGGTGCGCAGCACGAGCCGGATCTCGTCCTCGAAGCTCGCGGGCAGGCTCTTGCCGGCACCGACGAGCTGCCAGGCGCCGTCCATCTCGAAGTGGGTGTGCAGGCTCAGCAGCGGGTCGCCGTCGAAACGGGTGAGCATGTGCTTGCCGTAGCTGTCGAACGCGGTGACGCGTCGTCCGGCGAGCTCGGCGGTGGCGTGTTGAGGCACCCGGAAGTCCGACCGGACCACCGTTCGCCCGACGAGGGCCACGCGCATGCGGGCGGCTGCCTTCCACACGCTGTCGCCTTCGGGCACCCTGCGGACCTGCCCCGTCTGCCCGACCTCACCCTGCGTGCCGCCGCCCGGAGGGGGGCGGGGAGGATGCCGGGGTGCTCGCGACCGCTCTGCGCCTGCTGCGCGAGACGCTGCGGGTGGACCGCAGCCGCCTCGAACCGTCCGCAGCGCTGCGGACGGGCGCCCCGATCGCCGTCGCGCTCGCCGTGGGGCTGGCGATCGGCCGGCCGCTCGACGGCGCGATCGCGGCAGGTGGCGCCTTCAGCGCCGGGTTCGCGGCACTGTCCAGCGGCTACCGCACCCGCGCCGGGGCCGCGGTGCTGGCCACCCTCGGCCTCACCGTGTCCACCTTCGTCGGCGCGGCCGCAGCCTCCAGCACCGCCGTGTTCTGCCTCGTGCTCGCTGCGTGGGGGTTCGCCGCGGGCCTGCTCGTCAGCCTGGGTGTCGCGGCCACCATCGTCGGGATCCAGGCCGTCCTCGGGCTGCTGCTCATCAGCCCCTACCCGATGTCGCTGGTCGATGCCTCCGGCCGGGCGGGGCTCGTCGCGCTCGGGGGGCTCGCCCAGCTGCTGGTGGTCGTGACGCTCTGGCCGCTGCGGCGCGCGCCGGTCGAGCGGCGCGCCCTTGCGGCGGCCTATCTGTCCCTGGCCCGCAGCGCCGCCGCCGTGGCCGACGGTTCCGCGCCGGGCCTGCCCGAGGTGGCGCCGTTCGAGGCAGCGCGGGCCTCGCTCACCGACCCGCAGCCGTTCGCGGCGCCGGACGACCGGCTCGCTTTCGCGGTGCTGCTGGACCGGGCGGAGCAGGCGCGCACAGCGCTCGCCGCGGTGGCGCACACGCGCGAGCGGCTGGGCGGGGGTCCGGCGAGCGCCGCTGCCGTCGGCGCCGCGGACGCGGTGGTCACGGCCGCCGCCGGACTGCTGCAGAACATGAGCTATGCGATCCGCCGACCGTCCTCGCGCGCCCGGATGCAGGCGCTGCAGGCGACCGGCCGGCTGGGCTCTCCGCAGCGCTGGAGCGGCCTGACCGACCCGCTCGAACGACTGGAGGAGATCGCCCGTACGACTCCGCCACCCGCCGACCACGCGGGCGCCTCGCTCGTCGGCGAGCTCTCCCAGCGCTGCACCGAGCTCGTCATGCACCTGGAGGCGGCCGGGCAGGGGGCGGGGGCGGCATCCCGGCAGGTCGCGTCCGAGCCGCTGCTCTCGCGCCGGACGCTGCAGACCCTGCACGCCCAGCTCACCCTTCGCTCCCCGGTGCTGCGGCACGCGCTCCGGTTGGCCGCGGCCCTGCCGGCCGGGGCGCTGCTGAGCCTGTCCCTGCCACCGCAGCACCGGTATTGGCTGCCGCTCACCGCCCTGGTCGTCCTCAAGCCCGACTTCACCTCGACCTTCACGCGAGGGATAGGCCGGATCCTCGGCACGGTGGCGGGTGCGGCGATCACGACCGCGCTCGTGACGACCGCGCGTCCGGGACCCGTGGCGCTGGCCGCACTCGTCACTGTCGCCGCGGTCGTCGGCTACACGGTGCTGTTGGTCAACTACGCCCTATTCGGCATCGCCGTGACAGCCTTTGTGGTGCTGCTGCTCGGCTTCACCGGGCTGCCCGACCGGGGCGCCGTGGGCGAGCGCATCCTCGCCACCGTGGTCGGCGGCCTGCTGGCGCTCACGGCGTACCTGCTTTGGCCCACGTGGGAGCGGGCGCGCCTGCGCGAGCTGCTCGCGCGGCTGCTCGATGCCCAGCGCCGCTGGGCGGTGGCGTTGCTGGACGCCTACGCCGGACCGGGTCAGGCGGACGACGATCTGGGGATGCTGCGCGCGCAGGTACGCCTCAGCCGCGTGAGCGTCGAGGCCTCGCTCGCGCGGGCAGAGCTCGAACCCGGCCACCGAGGGCTCGACACCGAGACCGCGGCGAGCCTGCTGGCGGGCGGCCGGGAGTGCTCGATCGCCCTGCTGGCGCTGCAGGCGCACCTGCCGGACGCCTCGTTGCCCCTGCCCGGCGCCGGATCGGCAGGCAGCGCGCAGGCTGCCCTGGACGTGCTGTCCGGCGCGCTGGACCGGGCGCTCGCGCAGCTGGTCACCGCGCTGCGCACCGGACGGGCGCCGCTGCCGGTCGTACCTCCTTTGCGCGAACCGCTGCAGCACCTGCACGCTGCCCTGGAGGAGCTGCCGCCCGGGCGCCAGCTCGACGCCGCCGTGCTCGACGTCGAGCTGGACCAGATCGTGGCCGTGGTGCTGTCGCAGCACGCGCACCTGCGGGCGGTCGGGCCGGTGCGTGTCATCCGCCGTGTCTGAGGCTCGCCCGGAGGTTCAGGGCAGGCTCAGACGAGGCGCAGGGCCTCGCCGGGACGCAGCTGGGCAGCCCGGTCGAGCGAGCCGGCATCGAGGACGCCGACGACGGGATAGCCGCCGGTGATCGGCGCGTCGGCCAGGAACAGCACCGGTGCGCCGTCCGGCGGCACCTGCAGCGCGCCGGGCAGCAGGCCCTCGCTCGCCAGCTCCGCGGCCCGGCGGCCGAGCGCCGGTCCGAGCAGGCGCAGCGCGACCCGGTCGCTGTCCGGACCGACGGTCCAGGGCCCGCGCGGGTCGTCGGCCCAGTCGGCGCGGGGGCCGGCAGCAGCCGCAGAGCGACCGGGCCTGCCCGGGCCACCGGGGCGCTGTCGAGGTCGGGCAGGGGCCGGCTCGGCGGGCCGAGGCGCAGCGTGTCACCGGCCGCGAGCGGCGGCGGGCCGAGACCTGAGAGGGTGTCGGTCGACCGGGAGCCGAGCACCGGCGGGGCGTCGACGCCGCCGCGCAGCGCCACGTAGGTGCGCAGCCCCGCCGGCGGCGTGGACAGCGCCAGCATGTCGCCCGTGGCCAGCCGCAGCAGGCAGGCGTGGCCGACCGGCCGGCCGTCGACGGTCGCCGGCGCCACGGCCCCGGTGAGGGTCAGCAGCACCGGGCGCTGCGCACGTAGGCGCAGGCCGCCGAGCACGATCTCGAGGGCAGCCGCCGTCGGTGGGTTCCCGACCAGCCGGTTGCCCAGCGCGAAGGCACCACGGTCGGCCGCACCGCTCGTGCCCACTCCCTGCGCCGCGTGTCCCGGCCGGCCGAGGTCCTGGACGAGGGCGAGCGGCCCGGTGGCGAGCACCGCAAGGCTCATCGGGTCAGGCTCATCGGGTCAGGCCCATTGGGGTAGGAAGCGGACCCGGGTGCCGGGCTCCAGCAGGGCCGGCGGCGTGCGCGCGGGATCGAACAAGCGGGCGTCGGTGCGTCCGAGCAGGTGCCAGCCGCCCGGCGACGCCCGCGGGTATACGGCGCTGTAGCAGTCGGCGACGGCCACCGCGCCCGCCGGCACGCGGGTCCGGGGAGTCAGCCGGCGCGGCAGGTGCAGGGCGGGCGGCAGGCCGGACAGGTAGCCGAAGCCGGGCGCGAAGCCGCAGAACGCCACCACGTAGGACGCCCCGGCGTGCAGGGCGACGACCTGCTGGGGACTGTGACCTGTCTGCTTGGCGACCTCGTCGAGGTCCGGGCCGTCGTAGTAGACGGGCAGCGTCACGAGCGGGCCGCCTCTCGGCTGCACGGCTGAGGGCCGCAGCGCACGCAGCCGGGCAACCAGGGCCGACAGCGCGGACGCGGTGCTGACCACGAGCAGCGTCTGCGCCGCCGGCACCGTGTCGAGAACGCCGGGCAGGCGGCGGACCGCCTCGTCCCAGGCACGCACCGCGCCGGGGTCGGCACGCTCGTCGTCGTACAGCTCGAGCAGCACCGCCCGCTCGCCGTAGGGGAGCACCCGCACCAGGGCAGTGTGCCCGGTGCCGGCCGCTCGCCTCCCGGCCCGAATCCCGGGCACCGCCATACCGTCTAGCTTCCCCAGGCTCCGGTCGCTTCTTGGGCGTGTCGGAGCGACGTAACCCTGGGGAAGATGTGGTGGAAGGGCTCGGCTCGCGAGCCGCCGACCGGCCCGGCGGCCGGGTGGACGCACGCTGCACGTAGGCTGTCGTGGTCAGTCCGGGGAGCCCGAGGTCGAGGGCTGAGAGGCCGGCCGGCTGCTCGCGCAGCGCCGTCGGCGACCCGTCGCACCCGATCGGGGTCGTGCCCGCGTGGGGAGTCGCTGTGGAAGTCCGTACACCGCTCCCGTCCGTCCTGCCCGTGGAGCCTGACTCGGCCCTCACCGAGGATCCCTGGTACGTCGGCGGGCTCATCCTCACCAGCCGGCTGCTGGTCGGCACCGGCAAATTCAGCGCGCACGCCGTGATGCGCGAGGCGCTCGTCGCCTCCGGCGCGCAGATGGTCACCGTCGCGCTGCGCCGCGTCGATCTCAGCCGGGGTGGCGCGGACGGCCAGGTGCTCGACTTCGTCCCCGAGCACCTGCAACTGCTCCCCAACACCTCGGGCGCCGTCGACGCCCCCGAGGCGCTGCGGCTGGCCCGCCTCGGCCGGGCCGCTACCGGCACCGGCCTGGTCAAGCTCGAGGTCACGCCCGACCCGCGCACGCTGGCCCCAGACCCGATCGCGACGCTGCGGGCCGCCGAGCTGATGGTCGCCGACGGCTTCACCGTGCTGCCCTACTGCAGCGCCGACCCCGTGTTGTGCCGCCACCTCGAGGAGGCCGGCTGCGCCACCGTCATGCCGCTCGGCGCCTGGATCGGCAGCAACCGCGGCCTGCGCACCCGCGACGCACTCGAGGTCATCATCGAGCAGGCGGGCGTGCCGGTGGTCGTCGACGCCGGTCTCGGCGTGCCCTCCGACGCCGCCGAGGCGATGGAGATCGGCGCCGACGCCGTACTGGTCAACACCGCCATCGCCGTCGCCGCCGACCCGGTGCGGATGGCCCGCGCCTTCGCGCTCGCGACGATCGCCGGGCGGCTCGGTCACCTCGCCGGGCGGGGCAGCGTGCACGCCCGCGCCGAGGCCACCTCGCCGCTGACCGGCTTTCTGTCGTGAGCGCCCCGCCCGGCCGCTTCGCTCGGCACCTGGCGGCGCTGCCACCGACGCCCGCTCCCACGGACGGCTTCGACGAGGCGCTGTCGAGCGCGCTGAGTCAGCCGTCGCTGTCGTCGCTGCCCGCGCTGCTGGACCCCCGCGCCCTGCCCCGGCTCGAAGAGCTGGCCGCCCGGGCCCGCGAGACGACGCTGCAGCGCTTCGGACGGGCGGTGCGCCTGTTCGCACCGCTGTACGTGTCCAACGCCTGCCTGTCCTCGTGCACCTACTGCGGATTCAGCAAGGGCCTCGAGGTCGCCCGGCGCACGCTGAGCGTCGACGAGGTCGTCGTGGAGGCCTCGACGCTCGTCGACCGGGGGTTTCGGCACCTGCTGCTCGTCGCGGGCGAGCACCGCCTCGAGGTCTCGGCCGACTACCTCGTCGCGTGCGTCGAGGCGCTGCGCGAGCTCGTGCCGTCGATCTCGATCGAGACGCAGACCTGGAGCGACGACACCTACGCCCGCCTGGTGGCGGCCGGTCTGGAGGGCGTCGTCCACTACCAGGAGACCTACGACCGGGTCCGTTACGCCGAGACGCACCTGGCCGGTTGGAAGCGCGACTACGACCGCCGGCTGTCCTCGACTGAGCGCGCCGCCGAAGCGGGCGTGCGGCGCCTCGGGATCGGCGCGCTGCTGGGCCTGTCGGCCGACTGGCGGGCCGACGTCGTCGCCGTGGCCGAGCACGCCGCCTTTTTGCAGCGCGCCTACTGGCGCACCGAGGTGACCGTCTCGCTGCCCCGCATCAAGGCCTCGGCGTCGGGCTTCCAGCCGGTCGCGGCTGTCAGCGACGCCGAGTACGTGCAGGCCCTGTGCGCGCTGCGGCTGGCCGCCCCCGAGGCCGGCATCGTGCTGTCGACGCGCGAGCCTCCCGTGCTTCGCGACGGCCTCGCGCGCATCGCGGTCACCACGATGAGTGCCGGCTCCTCGACCGAGCCCGGCGGGTACGGCGCCCCGGGCACGTCACAGGAGCAGTTCGCGGTCTCCGACGAGCGCACGCCGGCCGAGGTGGCCGCGATGCTCAGCGCCGCCGGCTACGAGCCGGTGTGGCAGGACGCCTTCCGCCTCGTCGAGTCGCCCTGACCGTGCATCGAGGCGCCGACTCGATCTAGCCTGACAACCATGCAGGCGCTGCGCGTGGCCGTCCACGGAGCTGCGCCCAGGCTGTCCGCCGCTCTCGCCGGCTACGGCCTCGAGATCGTCGACGCGAGCCGGGCGGAGGTCGTCGTCGCCGTCGACCACGACGTCGAGCTCGGCGGGTCGCCCGTGTTGCTGCTCGGACCGGTCGGTCCCGGCCCGCTCGCCGACGCCGCCGGGCTGCTGCCCGGGCGGCTGCTGCCGGTGCACGAGGTGCGGGTGCGCGCCGGCCGCGACGCCGGGCAGGTCGCCGCCCGCTGGCCGGCTCCCTTCGTGCCGCTCCGCGGCGCCTTCCGGCTCGTCGAGAAGCTGGCCGACGACGTCGAGCAGCTCCTCACCGCCAACGTCGCCCGGACCGACCACCCGCTCGCCACCTGGCGCCCCGCGACCGGCGTGGGCGTGCTCGGGCTGTCGGCGGACGACCACGCCGAGCCGGCTCGGCTGGCCCTGCTCGTCCGGGTGCTGCGCCATCTCGCCGGCCGGCGCGACGGCCCGCCGGTACCGGTCGGGATGCTCGGCTACGGCGCGATCGGCCACGAGCACGCCCTGGCGCTGGCCGCCGTCGACGGGCTCGAGCTTGCGGCGGTGTGCGATCCCGAGCCGACGCGGATCGCCGCCGCCCACGCCTACGCCCCCGACCTGACCGGGCACGCCGACGGGTCGGCGCTGCTCGACGACGACGCGGTCGAGCTGGTGATCGTCTCGACGCCGCCGAGCACGCACGCCGAATGGGTGCTGCGGGCGCTCGAGGCCGGCAAGCACGTCGTCGTCGAGAAGCCGTTCTGCCTGACCGTGGCGCAGGCCGACCGGCAGATCGCCGCGGCGGCCGAGGCCGGCCTGCTGCTGGCCGTGTACCAGAACCGGCGCTGGGACCGCGACTTCCTGGCGCTGCGGGCGGCGGTGCGCACCGGCCGGATCGGCGAGCTGTTTCATCTCGAGAGCTTCGTCGGCGGCTATGAGCACCCGTGCAACTTCTGGCACTCCGACGTCGAGGTCAGCGGCGGGCACCTCTACGACTGGGGCAGCCACTACCTCGACCAGATCCTCGAGCTGCTGCCGCAGCCGGTCACGTGGGTGTCGGCGACCGCCCACAAGCGGGTCTGGCACGACGTCACCAACGCCGACCACACCCGCGTGCTGCTGCACTTCGACGACGGCGCCGAGGCCGAGTTCACCGCCTCCGACCTCGCGGCCGCGCGCAAGCCCAAGTGGTACGTGCTCGGTACGACGGGCGCCGTGGTGGGGGACTGGCAGCAGGAGCGGGTCGTGCGGCGCAGCCCGATCGGGCTGGCCGAGGAGGACCGCTTCGCGGTCGCCGACTCACCCGCGGCGATGAGTCTGATGACCCCCGACGGCTCGCGCACGCACCTGGCGCTGCCCGCCGCGCCCGCCCAGCCGTTCCACCGCGAGCTCGCGGATGCGCTGCTGGCCGGCGCGCCGATGTCGGTGACGCCGGCCGCGAGCCGCCGCACGATCGCGGTCATGCAAGCGGCGACCGCGTCTGCGGCCGACGGGGGACGACCTGTCGTCCCGCGGGCCTGAGGCACCGCGCGTGGTGCGTTGGGGGTTTCTGGGTGCCGGCGCGATCGCTTCGACGGCGCTGGCGCCCGCCGTGCACGCCGCCGACAGGGCGGTGCTCGTGGCCGCGGCGGCGCGCGACAGCGGTCGCGCCGAGGCGCTCGGCGCGCACCGGGCCTACGGCGACTACGACGCCCTGCTGGCCGACGGCGACGTCGAGGTCGTCTACGTCTGCCTGTCGAACGAGGCGCACCTGCCCTGGACGCTCGCCGCCCTCGGCGCCGGCAAGCACGTGCTGTGCGAGAAGCCGCTGGCCCTGACGGCGGGCCAGGTCGACCAGCTGGCCGCCGCCGCAGCCGCTGCTGATCGTCTCGTGGTGGAGGCCAGCTGGTACCGCTGGCACCCCCGGGTGCGGCTGGCCCAGCAGCGGCTGGCGGAGATCGGTCGGGTGCGGCACGTGGCGTCCGGCTTCACCTTTGCCGGCGAGCTCACGGGCAACTACCGGCTCGAGCCGGCGCGCGGGGGCGGAGCGCTCTACGACGTCGGCTGCTACGCCGTCTCGGCATGCCTGTGGGCCGTCGGACAGGGCCTGCCGAAGGACGTCGTCACCCGCTCGACCACCGGTCCGAGCGGCGTCGACCTCGACACCCGCGCGATCCTGACCTGGGATGACGGGGTCGAGGCCGAGGTGCAGGCGGCGATGGACCGCGACCACGGCCAGTGGCTCGTCATCACTGGCGAGCGCGGCGAGATCGAGCTGCGCGGCGAGCCGTTCACCTCGTGGCGCCGGCCCAGCGAGCTGTGGGTGTCGGACGGCAGAGGCACCGAGCGCGCCGGTGTGCCAGCCGTCGACGCCTATCGGGTCATGGTGGAGGAGATGTCATCGGTGGTGCGCTGCGGACCGGGCTGGGTGCTGCCGCTGGCCGAGTCGCGGCAGACAGCGGCCGTGCTCGACGCCTGCTTCGCCAGCGCCGTCGACCGGTCGGCGCCCGTGCGGCCGTCACTAACCTGACCCGGTGCGCACACTAAGCCTGGCCGAGGTCGCCGAACAGCTGGGCATCGGCCCGACCGGCGTGCGCGACCTGGTGCGCTCCGGTCGTTTGCTCACCGTGCCGGGCGAGGACGGCCGGCCGGTGGTGCCCGCCGACCAGCTCGACGGCGACCAGCTCGTCAAGCACCTCGGGCCCGTCCTGACGCTGCTGCGTGATGCCGGCTACGACGACGAGCAGGCGCTGCGGTGGCTGGGCGCCGCCGACGACACCCTGCCGGGCACCCCGCTGCAGGCGCTGCACGAGAATCGGGCCACCGAGGTCAAGCGGCGGGCGCAGGCCCTCGGCTTCTGAGCCGGTCTGCGACCGGCGACGAGCGCAGCGCGGCCCGAATAGCCTGGCGGCATGCACCTCACGGTCAACGGCGAGGCCCACCAGGCACCGGACGACAGCGACCTGGTCGCGCTGGTCACCGGCCTCGGGCTGCGGCCGGGCTCGGTCGTCGTCGAGCACAACGGCGTGGCGCTGCTGCGCTCCGAGCTGGCCGCCACGCCGCTGCACGACGGCGACCGCATCGAGCTGGTGCGCGCGGTCGCCGGTGGCTGAGGTCGAGCCGGCCAGGCGCGCAGAGGTCGAGCGGCGCACCCGCCTGGCGGACGCCCGGCTGTACCTGTGCACCCCCGCGCGTCCTGACCTGGCCGAGTTCCTCGACGCAGTGCTGGCCGGCGGCGTCGACGTCGTGCAGCTGCGCGAGAAGCACCTGGAGGCCCGGGCCGAGCTGGCGCTGTGCGAGGTCGTCGCCGCGGCCGCAGCCCGGCACGGCGCGCTGTGGTCGGTGAACGACCGGGCCGACCTCGCCCTGGCCGCCGGCACCGACGTGCTCCACCTCGGACAGGACGACCTGCCCGTACCGACGGCCCGGCGCATCGTCGGCGACGCGATGCTCGTCGGGCGCTCCAGCCACGACGAGCAGCAGGTGCGTGACGCGGCGGTCCAGCCGGGCGTCGACTACTTCTGCGTCGGCCCGACCTGGCCGACGCCGACCAAGCCCGGCCGGCCCGCCCCCGGGCTGGCCCTCACCCGCTTCGCCGCAGATCTCTGTCCCGACCGGCCGTGGTTCGCCATCGGCGGCATCGACGCCGGCAACCTCGACCAGGTGCTCGCCGCCGGCGCCCGCCGCGTCGTCGTGGTGCGCGCCCTCACCGAGGCGGCTGACGCGCATCACGCCGCCCGTGCGCTGAGCGAGCGTCTGCGCGCCGAAAGGGCGGCCTGAGCGGGTGACCCCTCGCGGTTCGTTCGAGCCGCGACGGACCGGACGACGACGTCGTCGCTACCGCGCGCTCAGCACACTGAACTCGTTGTCGTCGGGATCGGCCAGCACGATGCGGTCGACCTCAGCCTGGCCGCTGTCGAGGCGACGCGCTCCCAGCGACACGAGCCGGTCGGCCTCCGCCCGCACGTCGCCGTCGACCGGCGGGGACAGGTGGAACTGCAGCCGGTTCTTCCCGAGCTTCGGGTCCTGCGGTGGACCACCCCAGGTGATCTTTGGTCCGCCGTGGGGCGAGCGGATGGCCGTCTCCTGCTCCTGGTCCCAGACCAGCGGCCAGCCGAGTGCCTCGCTCCAGAAGTACCCGACCGCCTGCGAGCCGTCGCACGCCAGCGCCCCGACGAATCCGCAGTCGGCGAGGAAGCTGTTGCCCGGTCCGACCACGCAGAACTCGTTGCCCTCGGGGTCGGCGAGCACGATGTGCCCCTCCTCCGGGCGCTGCCCGACATTGATGTGCCGCGCCCCGAGCTCGAGCGCCAGCGCAACCGTCTGCTGCTGATTCTGCGCCGAGGTGCTCGTCAGGTCGAAGTGCATCCGGTTCGGGACGGCCTTTGGCTCGAGGGGAAGCGCACGCCGAAACCGGTGTCGTCTGTGGCAACGAGCGCGTCGCGGTCCCCGCTTGTCCGCCAGCCGAGCAGGGCGGCCCAGAAGCGCGCGAGCCTCGGCGGGTCGCTCGCCTCGATGCAGAGCTCCACGAGGTCACAGGGCATGGATTCTCCGATCCGCCTATCGACCGATCATGTCGCCCAGACGCCGTCGGGTCGGTGCCGGTGCGCCTAGCTGGCGAGCAGGCTGGTCGCGATGAACCCCGCCGCCAGCAGGATGATGACGGCCAGCACCGACAGCGTAATGATCATCGGCGTTCGGTTCCCGCTGACCGGGCCCATGTTGGGCTCTTCGGTGCGCTCGCCTTCGCCCGCCTCTGACATCGAGTCGGCCATCGGAGGCGTGTCGCCAGGACGGACCCCGCCGCCCTGGGTCATCCCGGCGGTCTCGGCCGGGTCAGGGTCGGGACTGCCACTCGTGCGGTTCTCATAGGCCACCCCGTTCTGGTCCCCCGGCAGGGGCGGGGCAACCCTGCCCGACGGGTCGCGACGCGACGGCCTTACGCGTCGACGCGGCGCGCGGCCCGCGCCCGGAGCAGACCGGGGACGGCCACCCGCGCCCGCCGGCCGGGTCCCACGGTGACCCGCTGCCCGAGCACCTGGTAGTCGGCCTTCTCCACCTCGTCCAGGATGCCGCCGTAGAGCGCCAGCGCCGTCTCGATGCACGGCCGCGAGCTCGGGTGCAGCAGGCGCACGCCGTGGGCCGCCGACCGGTACAGCTCGCGGGTGCGGGCGATCTCGAACGCGAGCAGTCGGCGCACCGGGCCGTCGACGACGCCGTGCTCGAGGTGCTCGCGCGTCACACCGAAGGTGTCAAGGTCCTCACCCGGCAGGTAGACCCTGCCGCGCTGCAGGTCCTCGCCGACGTCGCGCAGGAAGTTGCTCAGCTGGAAGGCGATGCCGAGGTCGCTGGCGTAGGGGTCGGCGACCTCGCGCGGCACCAGCGGCTCGAGCACCGGCACCATCTGCAGGCCGATGACGGCCGCCGACCCGTAGACGTAGACCATCAGGTCGTCGTAGGTGGCGTATCCGGTGACGCTCAGGTCCATCCGCATCGAGGTCAGGAACGCCTCGAAGTAGGGCAGTGGGATGTCCCAGCGGCGCACCGTGTCGACCACTGCCCGGCTGATGGGGTGCGCGCTGACGCCGGTGTCGACGTCGGCCAGGAACTGCTCGCCCCAGCCGACGAGCCAGTCGGACTTTTCGCCGTCGGAGAGCGTGCTCGCGAGGTCGTCGACGATCTCGTCGGCGTAGCGGGCGAAGCCGTACAGCGCGTGCACGTAGGGGCGCTTGGCAGCCGGCAGCAGCAGCGTGGACAGGTAGTACGTGCGGCCGTGCTGGGCGTTGAGCCGGCGGCAGGCCTCGTAGGAGCGTCGGAGCGCGGAATCGGTGATGCCGGCGGCGTCCAGCTCGCGTGCGCTCATCGCGGGCAGTCTGGCAGATCGCTCGTTCGACGCCCAGTGCAAGCAGGGTGATGGGGTTCGCGACCGGCCGGGCAGCGGGGCGCACGAGGGAGCCGTCTGGACACTCAGAGAGCGCAGGCCGTGACCGACCGTCGGCGTGCGCTCCGCTTGGCGGGCGCGACTGGCACTGCTGCACACAGCCTGATCAACTATGGCCTCGAAAGGTACGGCAACCAGGGCATACCGGGCACTAAACGATCAAGCTGTGTGCGCGGCTGTCAGCCGTGCCCCGCACTGTCCACAGAAGCGGCGTCGGGCCTGTTCGCTCGGTGCCGGCGGCGCGACCGTCAGCGCATGGCCACTGCTCCCCAACCCGTCATTGAGCTGCTCCAGCGCCAGGGCGGTGTGGCCAGGCGGCGCGATCTGCACGAAGCAGGGCTCACCCGTCGCCGGCTGGAGCGCTACGTCCAGGACGGTCACCTGCGCGTGGTGGCCGGCGACGTGCTCAGCGCGCAGCGCGAGGCGCAGCCCGGCGAGCTGCTGCGGGCGGCCGTCGCCGGCCTCGCGGGCGCCGCGTGCGGCGAGAGCGCCGCTGGCCTGTGGGGGATGGACCTGGTCCGCAAGCCGTCCGGGCTGCACGTCGCCGTGTCGCGGGAGCGAAGCCGCGCGGCGTGGCCCGCGACGACCGTGCACCGCACCGACCTGGAAGACGACGAACGCACCCGGCGCCTGGGCACCACGCTGACGACGCCGGTGCGGACGCTGCTCGACCTGTGCCGTGCGCTGCCGCTGCACGAGGCCGTCGCCGCGGCCGACTCGGCTCTGCACCGGGGGCTCGTCACGAGTCGCCAGCTCGTGCGCGCCGTCATCGAGCTGCCGGCAGGTCCAGGCCGCCAGCGGGTCGCGAGAGTCGTGGGTCTAGTCGACCCCGAGGCCGGCTCGGTGCTCGAATCGCTGTTCCGGATGCTGGTCGTGTTGGGCGGCATCGAACCTCCAACGTCGCAGCTCGTCGTGCGACGACGCGACGGCGCGGTCATCGGGCGCGTCGACTTCGCGTGGGAGGAGCACGGTCTCGTCGTCGAGACAGACGGCTTCGCCTTCCATGCTGATCGTGCGCGCTACGCCGCCGACCGCAAGCGGGGCAACGCCCTGCAGCTCGCCGGCTGGCGGGTCCTTCGTTACACCTGGGAAGACGTGCAGCACCAGCCGCACGTGGTGCTGGCCGAGCTCAGCGAGGCGCTGGCCCGGTGAGCCAGGCCTGTCGGTAGGCGTTCCGCGCCGGTCTGGTGGGCGGGCGTCCTGCTCCGCGGGGGAGCGGACTGGCTACGTCAAGGAGCCGAGCGACTCGAGCGTCGAGAACGCCTCACCGACGAGGGCGCCGAGGTCGTCGCGCCCCTGCCCCTGCTGCCATCGGTCGAGGGCGACGTCGAGCGCCAGCTGTGCCGCCCCGGCGAGCAGGGGAGCCGCGTGCTGCCACCCTTTCGGCAGCACACCGCTGAGCGCGGCGGTCAGCTCGTTGCGGTCGCGGAAGTCGGCCTCCACCGCCGCGGCGTGCAGCGCCTCGGTCTGGTAGATGAGGCTGACCCGGTCGAGTTCGAAGTCGAGGTCAGCCTGGTAGCGCGCGGCCAGGGTGTCCACGAAGGCGTCGCGCAGCGCCTCGAACGGGCGCTGCGAGGCCAATCGCTCGGTGAGGGCGGCGTCGAGGGCGGCGTCGTGCTCGTCCCAGACGACGATCGCCTCCTTGGTGCCGAAGTGGCGAAAGATCGTCGACGGTGACATAACATACCGAGGTTGGCAGCGATCTGCTCGACGGTGACCTGCGTGAAGCCCCGGTCGCGGAACATCCGCAGCGCCTCTTGCTGGTTCTCCCGCATGGTCCGCGCGACGGAGTCAGGTACGCGGCTCTGGCTGCCGGCGGTGTAGCAACCGCGCGGGATATTCGCGGGCGGGGTGCTCAAGGACATCCGAGGCTTCGCGGCAGATCCTGCCTGCAGCTCGTCAAAGACGGCCGGGGATGCTGGCGTGGAGCCCCCGACGTCGTGTCGAACGCGCGTGCGATACGCTGTCGAGCATGGACGTGCAGGGATCGCTGCTCGACCTCGCGGTCGAGCCGGCGGTGGGGGCTGTGCCGCCCGAAGGCCGCACGGTGCTCGGCGCCGGCGCCTGGCTGGAGGTACACCCCGGCTGGCTGAGCGGCGCCGACGCGCTGTTCGACCACCTGCAGGCGCACGTGCCTTGGCACGCCGAGCGGCGGCGCATGTACGACCGCGAGGTCGAGGTGCCGCGGCTGCTCAGCTTCTTCGGCGAGGGTGTTGCGTTGCCGCACCCGGTGCTGGACCAGGCTCGCCGCCACCTCGACCACCGGTACGCGCCCGAGCTGGGGGAGCCGTTCCGCACGGCGGGGCTGTGCCTGTACCGCGACGGCCGCGACAGTGTCGCCTGGCACGGCGACACGATCGGCCGCGGGTCGACGCACGACACGGTCGTCGCGATCGTCAGCGTCGGTGCGCCGCGGGTGCTCGCGCTGCGGCCCCGCGGCGGTGGCACCGGGCCCCGGGTGTCGCTGGGGCACGGTGACCTGGTCGTCATGGGCGGCTCGTGCCAGCGCACCTGGGAGCACGCGGTGCCCAAGAGCGGCCGGGCGCTCGGGCCCCGCATCAGCGTCCAGTTCCGGCCGCGCGGTGTGCGCTGAGCGGCGCGCCGATACTCGGCCCGCCGGCTGCGCTGAACGCGGCCCGATCACCGTGCCGGGTATGTCGGGTCGGGCGCGTCAGCGGGTGGGCAGCACCGGGCTCGGCGGCGCCGCGAGGCGCATGGCCCGTGAGCGGTAGCTCTTGTCCTTGCCGAGGATGCGCTCGGCGGCGAGCCGACCCGACACCAGCACCATCGGCACGCCAACCCCGGGCTGGGTGCCCGAGCCGGCGAACACCACGCCGTCGACCTTGGGCGCGAGGTTGGTCGCTCGGAACGGGCCGGTCTGGAAGAACGAGTGCGCGGCGGCGAACGGCGCGCCCTGCTCCATGCCGCGTCGCTGCCAGTCGGCGGGTGTCGTGACGTCCTCCACCTCGATCGAGGCGTCGAGCCCCACGTAGCCCATGGCTTCGAGACGGGCGACGGCCTCGTCGCGGTACCGCGGGCCGACCACACTCCAGTCGATGTCGGCGCTGGTGTTCGGCGTCGGCAGCAGCACGTAGTAGATGTGCCGGTCGGCGGGGGCGAGCGAGGGGTCGCTTCGGCTGGGGTTGGTCACGAGGATCGACGGGTCGGTCATCAGCTGCTTGCGGTCGATCAGGTCGGTGAACACCGACGACCACTCCCGGCCGAAGTGGATGTTGTGGTGGGCGGCCTTGGAGTACCCCTGCGTCGACCCGGCGAGCAGCAGGAAGCACGACGGTGAGTAGTCCTGGCTCATGACGCGTCGCGGGGTCGCCTCGGGCGGGAGCAGCTCGCGGTAGGCGACCGGCAGGTCGGGGTTGAGCACGACGACGTCGGCGTCGATCCGCTCGCCGTCCTCGGTCTCGACACCCACCGCCCGGCCGTGCTCGACGAGCACCCGCCGCACGCCGGTGCCGTACCGCAGCGTGACGCCGTGCTTCTCGGCCGCCCCGGCCAGCGCCCGCGGCACCGCGTGCATGCCGCCCTTGGGGAAGAACACCCCGGCGACGGAGTCCATGTAGGCGATGACCGCATAGATGGCGAGCGCGTCGTAGGGCGACAGCCCGGCGTACATCGACTGGAACGACAGCACCCGCTGGGTGCGCGGGTCCTTGAGGTACTGGGCAACCTTCGGCGCGAGGCGACCGAAGCCGCCGATCGTCGCCAGGCGGGCCAGGTTCGGCGTCAGCAGGTCGAACGGCGAGTCGATGTTGCGGTCGATGAAGTCCTTCATCTCGTAGCGGTAGAGCTTCGAGACGAACTCGACGTAGCGCAGGTAGCCGGCCGCCTCGGCCGGCCCGCAGACCCGCTCGACCTCGTCGGCCATCGCCGCCGGGTCGGCCTTGACGTCGAGCGTCGACCCGTCGGGGTAGAAGGCGCGGTAGAGCGGGTCGACGGGCAGGAGCTCGAGCCAGTCCTCGAGCCGCTCGCCAACGCAGTCGAGGGCGTCGGCGATCAGGTCCGGCATCGTGAGCACCGTCGGCCCGGTGTCGAAGCGGTAGGAGCCCGAACCGTCGGGTGCGGCCAGCTCGAGCAGCCCGTTGCGCCCGCCGGGCACGTCCTCGCGCTCGAGCACCGTCACCTCGCGGCCTGCCCCGGCCAGGCGCAGCGCGGCCGACAGCCCGGCCAGGCCCGCCCCGACGATGACGACGCGGTCGGTCGGTCCAGGGACGGTCTTCACCGCTCGAGCGTATTCGGGTGCGGGCACTCCGGCCTCACGAGGCGACGTGCTTCACGACACCCGCGGCTCAGCCGTCGGCGGCCGCCTGCATCGCGGCCAGGTCGAGCTTGGTCATCCTGAGCATGGCTGCCATGGCGCGCTGAGCGCGGTCCGGATCCGGATCCTGCAGAAGGTCGACGAAGCCGCGGGGCACGATCTGCCACGACACGCCGAAACGGTCCTGGCACCAGCCACACTGGCTCTCCTTGCCGCCGTCTGCGGTCAGGGCCGTCCAGTAGCGGTCGACCTCGTGCTGGTCCTCGCACTCGACCGTCAACGAGATGGCCTCGGTGAAAGCGACGTCCGGACCGTTGATCCCGAGGAAGCGCTGCCCCATGAGCTCGAACTCGACGGTCATCACCTGACCGGCGGGCCCGGGCGTGCCCTCGGGGTACAGCGTGGTGGCAGTGATGCGTGAGTCGGCGAACAGGCCGGTCCAGAACTGCGCGGCCGGCTCGGCCTGGTCCCGGAAGGTCAGGCTGGTCACGATGCGCTGGGTCATGCGAGGTCCTCCATCCCGGACCGCCCGCCGGTCCGACAGCCCTATGACGCCGCTGGACGCGTCCTCTCATCGGTCAGACGTGCGTCAGCACCTCGGCGCCGTCGTCGGTCACCAGGAGGGTGTGCTCGAACTGCGCGGTGCGCGAGCGGTCGCGGGTGACGGCCGTCCAGCCGTCGTCCCACATCTCGTGCTCCCAGTCGCCGATGGTGATCATCGGCTCGATGGTGAAGGTCATGCCGGTCTCGATGCGGCTGCGCGCCTGCGGGTTGTCGTAGTGGAACACCTGCGGGTCGCAGTGGAAGCTGCGCCCGACGCCGTGTCCGACAAAGGCGCGCACCACGCCGTAGCCCTTGCCTTCGGCGTGCTTCTGGATGGCCCGGCCGATGTCGCGGATGCGTCCGCCGGGGTGCACCGCGGCGATGCCGACGTCAAGGCTCTCGCGGGTGACCTCGACGAGCGCCCGGCTTGCCTCGTCGACGTCGCCGACGAGGAAGGTGGCGTTGGTGTCGCCGTGCACCCCGTCGAGGAAGATCGTCACGTCGCAGTTGACGATGTCGCCGTCCTTGAGCACGGTCGAGTCGGGGATGCCGTGGCAGATGACTTCGTTCACGCTGGTACACAGCGACTTCGGGTAGGGCATCACCGAGCCGCCGTAGCCGAGCGGGGAGGGGTAGCCGCCGCGGGAGAGGCAGCCCTCGTGCGCGATGCGGTCGAGCTCGTCGGTCGTGACGCCGGGTGCGACTGCCGCCCCGAGCTCGGCCAGCACCTCGGCCGCGGCCCGGCAGGCCACCCGCATCTTGGCGATCGTCTCGTCGTCCTTGGGCTTGCCGCTGTCGCGCAGCGTCGGGCGGCCCTTCGGGTCGAGGGCGTAGTCGGGCCGGGGGATCGAGGCCGGTACCTCGCGGCGGGGTGACAGCCGACCGGGGCGCACGAGCGAGGCGGTGCGTTCGCGTCGGGCCTGCTCGGCGGCCACGCGCGCGGGGTCGAGGTCGGCGAGGCGGTGACAGCGCTTGTAGCGCCGTCCGCTGCCGCACCAGCACGGCTCGTTGGCGGCCAGGGTAGGTGCTGTCACCCCGGCAAGGCTAGCCGCGCACCGGCGACGGCGCGGGGTCGCCGGGGGACATGACAGCCTCGGCTCAGACGCTTCGGGCGGTGGCGGCGACGGCCAGCCCGTGCAGCGCCGCGCGCGCTTCGTCCGTGACCGGCGCCTGTTCGAGAGCGCTGAGCGACTCCTGCACCCGCTGCTCGATCATCGTCTCCACCCGGGAGCGCCCCCCCGTCGCCTCGAGCACCTCGCGCAGCCGCGCCACGCCGTCGGGCGAGAGGTGCGGGTCACCGAGGTGCCGGCGCACGACGCCTGCCTGGGTCGGGCTCGCGGTCTCCAGCGCCATCGCGACGAGCACGGTGCGCTTGCCCTCGCGCAGGTCGTCGCCGGCCGGCTTGCCGGTGACCGCCGGGTCGCCGAACACGCCGAGCACGTCGTCGCGCAGCTGGAAGGCCTCGCCGAGCGGCAACCCGTAGGCCGAGTAGGCGCGGCAGACCTCCGGCGGTCCGCCGGCGAGCACCGCGCCGAGGTGCAGCGGCTTCTCGATCGTGTACTTGGCGCTCTTGAAACGCGCGACGCGCAGCGCGCGCTCGACCGATCCGCCGCCGCGGGCCTGCTCGAGCAGGTCGAGGTACTGCCCGCCCATCAGCTCGGTGCGCATCTCGTCGAAGACGCGGTGTCCGGCCAGCAGGCCCTGCGCGGGCAGTCCGCTGGTGGAGAGCATCTCGTCGGACCAGGCCAGACACATGTCGCCGAGCAGCACGGCCGCGCCCATGCCAAAGGCCTCCGGGTCGCCGACCCACGACTCTGCGCGATGCTGGCTGGCGAAGCGGCGGTGCACCGCGGGCCGTCCGCGCCGGGTATCGCTGCCGTCCATCACGTCGTCGTGGATCAGCGCGCAGGCCTGGAACATCTCGAGTGCGGTCGCGGCCGTGACCAGCTCGTCGCTGTCCTCGCCGCCGGCCCCCCGGTAGCCCCAGTAGCAGAAGGCCGGCCGCAGGCGTTTGCCGCCCGCGATCAGCTCGGTGAGCGCGTCGGTGAGCGGGCTCAGCTCGTCGCTGATCGCATCGAGCAGCCCGAGCTGGCTCGCGACAAAGGCGTTGAGCGCCTTCTGCACCCGCTGGGGCAGGTCGTGTCGGTCGAGCGGCCCGGCCTCCATGGGCGCCCAGCGTACTGGCCGGGTCCGCGACGACGGCGCGCTCGGTAGCCTTCAGCGACGTGCCCAGCCCGACGATCGCCGAGATGCTCGCCACCGGCGAGCGGCTGTTCTCCTTCGAGTTCTTCCCGGCCAAGACCGCCGAGGGCGAGCGGCAGCTGTGGCAGGCGATCCGGCAGCTCGAACCGCTGCACCCGCACTTCGTCTCGGTCACCTATGGCGCCGGCGGGTCCACCCGCGACCGGACCATCGCGATGACCGAGCGGGTCGCGACCGAGACCACGCTCGTGCCGCTGGCGCACCTGACCGCGGTCGACCACTCGGTCGCCGAGCTGCGCCGCATCATCGGTTCGCTCGCCGCGGCCGGGGTGCGCAACGTGCTGGCGCTGCGCGGCGACCCGCCCGGCAGCGACCCGCAGGCCGACTGGGTCAAGCACGAGCAGGGCCTCGAGTACGCCGCCGAGCTCGTCCGCCTCGTCAAGGCCTCCGGCGACTTCTGCGTCGGCGTCGCGGCCTTTCCCGAGAAGCACCCGCGCTCGCCCGACCTCGACGCCGACGCCCGCTTCTTCGTCGAGAAGTGCCGGGCGGGCGCCGACTTCGCCATCACGCAGATGTTCTTCCGCGCCGAGGACTACCTGCGCCTGCGCGACCGGGTGGCGGCGCAGGGTTGCGACGTCCCGGTGCTGCCGGGCGTCATGCCGGTGACGAACGTCGCGCAGATAGAGCGGATGGCGGCTCTGTCGGGGGCGGCGTTCCCCCCCGAGTTCGCCGCCGAGCTGCACGCGGTGGCCGACGACCCGGAGGCCGTGCGCGAGCTGGGCGTCGAGGCCGCGACGGCCATGAGCGAACGGCTGCTGGCCGAGGGCGCGCCCGGGCTGCACTTCATCACCCTCAACCGCTCGACCGCGACCCGGGAGATCTGGTCCCGGCTCGGACTGTCGGTGGGCGCCCGGGCGTGAGCGCCGTCGCCGCTCTGGCGCTCGGGCTCGCCGTGCTCGCCTTGGCGCTGGTCGCGCTGGTCGCGCTCGGCGCGGTGACGGCGCGGCCGACGGCCGAGGCGGTGCCGACCCGCGACGGCTACTTCGACCGGTGGGCGCCGCTGCACGGTGGCTACGACCCGCGCACCGGCAACGTGCTGGCGCGCGGCTGGCTCATGCTCGCCTACCTGATCGCCCGGCCCCTCGCGCGCCGCGGCGTGCAGCCCGACGTCGTGACGTTGAGCTCGCTGTGGCTCGCCGGGCTGGTCCTGCTGCTCGCCGAGCTGGGCGGCCGATGGTGGATCGCCGCCGGCCTGACGATGGTGCTCAGCGCCCTGTTCGACTCGCTCGACGGGTGCCTCGCGGTGCTCGAGGACCGGGTCAGCCGGTGGGGCTACGTGCTCGACTCGATCGTCGACCGGGCCAGCGACGGCGTCTACCTGCTGGCGGTCGTGGCGGTGGGCTGCCCGCCGCCGCTGGCTGTGGCCCTGCTGTTCGGCTTCTTCCTGCTGGAGTACCTGCGGGCTCGGTCCGGCAACGCGGGCGGCGACGCCGTCGGGCGGATCACGATCGGCGAGCGGTCGACGCGGGTGATCATGCTGTCGCTGACGATCGGATTCTGCGGCATCGTGCTGGCTCTGTCGGACGTGCTGGCGGTGCTCGGGCCGGCCGTCCTGCTGGTGATGACGTTGGTCGCGCTGGGCCAGCTCGGCGTGACGGTGCGCCGCCAGCTGCTGGCTCTCCCCGGTGGTACCCCGCCCGGCTGAGGGCCTGTGGACGACGGCTGCGGTGCGGGCTCCCCGCCCGCCATGCTGCCAGCATGACAGTGCAACGACAGCCGGGCAGGCGGACAGCGTGGACCGCGGCCGCGCGGGAGGTCATGTCGAACTCGCTCCTCATCACGACAGCCCTGCTGCTCTACTTCGGCGTCCCCGCGTACCGTTACGTCGGCGCTCCGCAGGCAGACGCGGTGGTGGTGGCCGTCGCGCCCATCAGCCACGGTCTCCTGTGCCGCGCGGGGAGGTACGAGGTGGAGGTGTCGACCCCGGCTGGCGTGGGCTCGACGACGTTGTGCAAGACAGCTCCTCCGGCGCGCGGCGAGCGGCTGGCGGTGCGCTACCGGGCCGGTGAGGCCGGCCAGGCGAACGTCTTCGAGGAGTCCGCCATGCTGAGTCGCGCCAATGTCGGCATCATCGTCGTCTTGCCGATCTTTCTCACGGCCTGCTGGCAGCCTCGCAGACGTGCGACACACGCTTCGCTGGCGCGGTCCGCGCGGCGACGCCGCCAGGGGTGATCTACTCCAAACCCATGCCGCGCACCAGGCGCTCGCCCTCGGACAGCGGCGGACCGTCGCTGCCGAGCCGGTAGATGCCACTACCGCGACTGACCAGACCCTCTTCGACGAGGTAGCGGCGCAGCGCCGAGGTGTCGACCGGACCGTCTTCGCACCACGGCCGTAACGCCTCGACAAGCTCGCGCTCGGGGTAGTCGCGGCCGGCCTGCAGCGCGTGCGTCGCGACGTGGGCCAGCACGTTCCAGCGACGGTCGCGGCCAGCGGGCAGCGAGCGCAGCTGCCGACCTTCGACGAACGGCGCGAGGTCGTTGCTCTCCTGCGCGGGAGCGGCGGCGCGGGCGAGCCGGCGCAGCGCGTCGTGGTCGACCGCCAGCCCGTCCGGGCCGCTGATCACGAGGCCGGCGGCGCGCAGGCGGTGCAGCGCCTCGACGGCTTGCCGCGACGTCAGCCCGGCGTCACGTGCCACCTCGGCCGAGCCGGCCGCACCCAGCACGACGGCCGACAACGCGCGCAACCGGCCAGGGTCGGCCAGCAGGCCGGCGAGCTCGGGCGCTTCCACCACTCCAGTGTCCGCCACGGCGCCCGGGGCTGTGGAGTGGCCAATTGGCGGGTGGATCATCTGTCTGGTGGGTTGGCAGCGGACACGCCGGCGTGTCGTCTGCCAGGTCGCAAAGCACAAGATCGACGGGCTGGAAGTGGGTTCGGGCGGGGCGGGGCTCGCCGGCAGCAGCAGGGTGGCGTGCTGGACGCGGGTCGCGGGTGGATCATTTGTCTGGCGGGTTGGCAGCGGACACGCCGGCGTGTCGTCTGCCGGGTTGCGAAGCGGAAGATCGACGGGCTGGAAGCGGGGCGGGGCGGGGCGGGCCAGGGTCGGGGCGGGGGCCGAGGGGGTCGGTCGAGGTGGCCGAGGTCGGCCGGGCAGCTGTGGGCCGTGCGTACCGGCCGCCCCCGGCTGGCTCAGCGGCGCAGCCGAGCCACGGTGACGACTGCGGGGAACGCGGTGACGGCGGCGCCGGTCGCCGCGAACAGCTCGTCACCGAGGAACGGGATGACGATGGTGCTGACGAAGACCACGGCGAGCACCGCCAGCTGCACCACCGCGCGGGTGGCCGGGCGGCGGACGTTGGAGCGGTCGAGCGCGACGACTTCGGCGCCGAGTCGCTCGTCCATCCGGCGGGACAGCCGCCGCAGCCGCCCGCTGGCGACCACCCCGACGCCCGCCCCCGCCACCCCACCGAGCACGGCCGCGTTGCGGTCGATGCCGATGAGCCCGGCGAGCAGCACGAGGAAGAACACCAGCAGGGCGATGCGCTCGAGCCGGGTCATGCCGGCCCCACCAGTCCGGCGACGATCTGCGCCGACAGCGTCACCAGCGGCAGCCCGCCACCGGGGTGCGCCGAGCCGCCGACGAGGAACAGCCCGCGCACCGGCGAGCGGTTCGTCGGGCGCAGGAACGCCGCCGACGCGCCGTTGCTCGACGTGCCGTAGATCGCCCCGCCCACCGCGCCGGTCTGTGCCTCGAGGTCGGCCGGCGTCAGGACGTGCCGGAAGAGCAGCCGGTCGCGCACCGCAAGGCCACGCTGCGCCAACAGGTCGAGCAGGTGGTCGGCGTAGGAGTCGGCCAGGCCGGGGGCGCGCCAGTCGACGGCGCCGGGGCCGGCGCCGTGGCGAGGGGCGTTGACGAGCACGAACCAGCCTTCGCAGCCGTCCGGGCGCACCTGCGGGTCGTCGGGAGCGCTGACGTAGAGCGTCGGCTCCTTGACCGGTGCGGCGTGCGTGCCGAAGACGGCGTCGAACTCGGCGTCGTAGTCGGTCGGGAACAGCACGTTGTGGTGCGCGAGGCCGGGGGTGCGACCGCGCACCCCAAGCAGCAGGACGAACCCGGCGAGAGAGGGGGTCGCCCGGGCGAGCCGGCGGGCCGCGGCGGGGGCGTCGACCAGCGTGCCGTAGACGGTGGCGGCGTCGGTGTTCGCGACGACGACGTCTGCGGCGAGGCGCTCGCCGCCGGCCAGGCGTACCCCGCTCGTGCGTCCGCCCTCGGTCTCGATCCGCTCGACCGGCGACGACAGGCGCACCGTCGCGCCCCGCTCGATCGCCCGCTGGTGCAGGGCGTCGCCGAGCCGGCGCAGCCCACCGGTGACGTACCAGCCGCCGAAGGCCTGTTCGACGTAGGGCACCGCGGCGAGCGCGGCGGGCGCACGTCGGGGGTCCGAGCCGGTATAGGTGGCGTAGCGGTCCAGGTGCATGCGCAGTCGCGGGTCGCGCAGGTGACGCCGGCCCAGCGTGCGCAGCGAACGGCCGGGGGCGATCGCGGCGATGTCGCGCGGCTGGCGCATCGCGAGGCGCGCGACGCTGCCGGGTCCGTCGAGCGCCGCCTCCAGGAACGGTCCGCGGCTCGCCTCGTAGACGCGTTCGGCGCGCTCCAAAAAGGCCCGCCAGTCGGCGCCGGCACCCGGGCCCAGGCCCGCGTCGAGGTTCTTGCACAGCAGGTCGAGGTCGCTGCTGGCGTCGAAGCCCGAGCCGCCCGCGAAGCGGTAGCGCGCGACCGGGTCGAGCGGGACGAGCTCGAGATCGGCCGGCCAGCCGCCGGTGTCGTCGAACAGCGCCCGCAGCACGTGCGGCATGGTCACCAGGGAGGGCCCGGTGTCGAACCGGAAGCCTTCGCGCTCGTACAGCCCCAGCTTGCCCCCGACGCTCGGGCCGGCCTCGCAGACGGTCACCTCGTGGCCGAGGGTCGCGAGTCGGGCGGCCGCGGCGAGCCCGCCGACCCCCGCGCCGACGACGACGACGCGGCTCACCTCGCCCGCCGCGCCCGTGCGCTGACCTGCGGTGCGCACCTGCCGTCGCCACCGTGCGGGCTCGGGCCGGGCAGGGTGCGTCCCCGCCACTGCAGCGCGCCGCGGCGGTGCAGCACCCGGGAGCGGACCGCGAGGGCGAGGAACGCGCCGATCCCCACCGGATGCGCCAGCGCGTCGGGCAGCGCCCGCCCGCCGGTGCGCCGGGCGGTGACGACGCGGCCGGCAACTGCGGCGAGGTAGCCGAGCGAGCCGACGCGCGAGCCGGCGAGGGCCGCGACCGGCGGGACGAGGTAGGCCAGCCCGAGCGTCGCGAGCAGCGGCAGCGGCACGGTCCACATCGACTTCGCGTAGCCCTGCACGAGCTCGTCCCAGCTGTCGTACATGCACGTGGTGGCGAGCGCGGTGCCGTCGCAGACGCCGCCGCGTCCGCCGGCGCGCTTGATCGCCCGTAGCAGTGCGACGTCCTCGACGACCTCGGTGCGCACGGCGTGGTGACCGCCGGCCCGGTCGTAAGTGGTCCGCTGGACCGCGAGCAGCTGGCCGTTGGCGGCCGACAGCGAGCCGAGCGGTGAGCGCTCGGCCAGGCGCAGCGGCAGCAGGCTGAGCCATGACCACTGCAGCAGCGGCTGCACGAGCGCGGTGGCGCCCGGTGCCCGCTGGCGCGGGTAGGGACTGAGCAGGTCCAGGTCGGTGCGCTCGAGCAGCTCGACGCCGGCCGCGACGGCGTGCGGCGCGAGCACCACGTCGGCGTCGACGAACACCAGCACGCTGCTGGTCGGCGCCGCGGCGTCGGCGAGCTGCTGGCAGGCGTGCGGCTTGCCGAGCCAGCCCGGAGCCAGCGCCTTCCCGGTGAGCACGCGCACCCGCGGGTCGCCCGCGACGACGCGGCGCACCAGGTCGCCGGTGCCGTCGATCGAGCCGTCGTCGAGCACGACGATCTCGAGGTCGACGCCGCGCTGCCCGAGCAGGGCGCGCAGGCACGGCTCGACGCGCGCCACCTCGTCGCGCACCGGCAGCAGCACCGACACGCTGCTGCGGCAGGACGTCGCGGTCGGGGTGCGCAAGAGGCGGGCATTGACGGCGGCGTGCGCGGCCAGCAGCGCCGACAGCATTGAGCCTGCCTGGACCGCGACGCCCGCGACGCGCCTTGCCGTGACCGGCTGGTCGCCGAACGAGGGCGGCAGGCCTCCGCCGGCACGGACCGACTCACCGGTCAGCCGCCTCGTGGCGCGTCGCGGCTCGTCGAGCCGGGTCCGGGCGCTCATCGCGTCGCCCGTGCGCGCAGCAGGTGCCCGGCGTACGGGACGGCCACCAGCCCCATGCCGAGGCCGCCCACCAGCGCGGTCGTCGGCCGGCCGAAGAAAAGGCCGTTTGCGAGCACCGAGCTGGCGTAGGTCCACAGGAACAGCGCGGCCGGCACCCGGTTGTCGGCCCGGCGCCGTCCGAGCAGCTGCAGCACGCCCACCATGAAGGTGGCAACGACCAGCCAGCCCAGGTAGTTCGACACCGGGATGTCCGGGGCGCCGGGCAGCGAAGCCTGCACGTCGGCGAAGCGCCAGTGCCCGGCCTCGACCATCTGCGGGTCGAGGAAAAGGTCCCAGGAGGCGAGCGCGACGCCGCCGACCAGCGTCGCCCCGAGCGCGCCGCGGGCGAGCGTCTGCCCGACGAGCAGGCACGGATAGGCGAACATCGCCCAGGCGAGCGGGATGACGACCGGCACGCTCAGCAGCGACGGGCCGAGGGTGCCGGTGTAGTCGTAGGCCCCGAACGGCACGCCGGTGGCGGTGCCGACCGCCTCGGCGAGCAGCCCGCCGAGCATCGTGACGATCAGGTAGCCGGCGGTCCACCGGGCGCCGCGCGCGGCGAGGGCGTGGGTCGTGGTGGCCAGGAAGAACACGACGACGGTGAGGACGGTCAGGCCGGTGCGCAGCTCGCCGCGGGTGAGCGGGTAGCCGATCTGCAGCAGCACCGTCGCGCCGGCCAGCACGGTCGCTGTCCGCAGGACAATGGTGCGCCGCCCGTAGAGGAGCGGGGCGAGTCCGGCGGTGCTGGGCACGCCGAAGGCTATCTCTGGGCGCCGTAAGAGGCCCTGTCGACCAGCGAGGGGCCCCGTCAATATCTTCGCCCCAGGGGACACGCCAGGACGTGTGCGGAGAGGCGAAGCGATCGGGCGGCTTAGGCGTCTGGGTCGTCCAGCAGGTCGGCCACGGCCAGCACCGCGCCGCCGTGCTGCAGGCGCACCTCGTCGCCGGTGCCGTACCGCGTGACAGTGCGATAACCGTCAGCGGCCGGTTCGGTGTGCTCGTAGAGGGCGGTGCGGGTCACGACCCAGTACACGGGGTAGCCGCCGGCGGCGTAGAGGCGCGCCTTGTCGCCGAGATCTGCTGCGACCGTCTCGTCGGACACCTCGACCACGAGCAGCACGTCGGCGGCGTCCCAGCGACTGACCCGCGGCGACACGGCTCCTGATGGTCGGGCCCCGGTCCGGCGCAGCCACACGTCCGGGTCGGGCAGCGAGTCGCCGGTCGGCAACGACTGCTGGGTCACCAGCACGTCGGGGGCGGTGAGCAGGTACGCGATGCGCATCGTGGTCGGTCCGTGCCAGTCGCCGATGACCACCGGCCAGACCTCCCCGTCGACCAGCTCCACCCGACTGTCGAAGACGCCCGCAGCCGCAGCCCGCAGGAACGCGTGGGTCGTCCAGCGGTAGCGCACCTCCTGCGCGGTCATGCGCACACGGTACGGCGGCCGAGCCGCTCAGCCTTGCTGATCCAGCACCGGCCGCAGCCGCTGCACGGCCGATGACAGCGCCCGGCGGGCGACCGCGCCGTGCACGGCGAACCAGTCGGGACTGTCCTCGACCAGGTCGTCGTAGAGCTCGGACAGTGCCTCGCCGGACAGCGCGTGACCGGCGTCGGGGTCGTCGACGAGCACGTGCCACAGCTCGGACACCTCGTCGGTCGAGGGCTCGGGCCGTCCGCTCGACAGCCAGCCGCTGAGGTCGAGGTCGACCTCGTCGGGCAGCTCGTCCTCCAGCTCGAGGCCGCGACCGGCGGCCAGGCGCTCGAGCCCGGCGCGCTCGGTGAACAGCGGCACCCGGCCCTGGTGGCGCAGCAGCACGTCGGTCTCGGTCTCGTCGTCGACGAGCCAGCCGGCGTGCCAGCGGCGGCCGGCGTCGACGAGCAGCACCTCGTACAGGTCAGCCACGCCGCACCGCCTTGACCACCCTGGCCACCCGGCTGGGGGAGCGGTCGGCCAGCAGCGTGCGGGCCGCGGTGCGGCCGCTCGCTCCGAACACCCCGCCGCCGGGGTGCGTCGAGGCGCCGCACAGGTACAGCCCGTCGACGCCCGGCACGCGATATCCGGCGAGCTCGGGCATCGGGCGCCACAGGAACATCTGATCGAAGGCCATCTCGACGTGCATCACCTGGCCCTGCCGAAGGCCGAGCTCGCGCTCGAGGTCCAGCGGGGTCTGCACGTGCATGTGCTCGACGCTCGCGGCGAAGCCCGGCGCCACCGCGTCGACGGCCTCGACGAGCTTGGTGCCCTCGCGCTCGGCGATGGCGTCCCAGTGCTCGCCGTTCGCCAGCGAATAGGGGTGCCACTGACCCCAGACGGTGATGTTGTGCCTGCCGGCCGGGGCGATCGCGTCGTCAAAGGCGCTGAAGGTCATCGCGAGCGCCGCCGGGGCGGTGGGCGGCAGACCGGCGGAGAACTCTCCGTGCGCGCGGCGCAGGAACTGCCGGCTGGGCGCGATCAGCTGCATGGCCCGGTACGTGTCCTCGGTCGCCGACGGGTAGCGCGGCAGGTCGTTCGTGCCGAGGCGCACGACCATGCCGATGCCGTTGCCGGTGCGCACGCTGCGCCGCGCTCGCTCGCCGAGCCCGCCCAGCGCCTCGTCGCCGAGCAGCTCGAGGGTGGTCAGCACGTGGCAACCGGCGACGACGCGTTCGGCGGGCAGGTGCTCGCCCGACTCGGTGAGCACGCCGGTGATCCGCCCGCCGGCCGTGGTGAGCTCTTTCGCGCCGTCGCCGAGCCGGACCCGGCCGCCGTAGGACTCGAGCCGGCGCTGCAGCGCCTCGCTGAGCATGCCGCTGCCGCCCTTCGGGTGCCCGGGCGGCTGCAGGTGCATGACGGTGTTCCACCCGACCAGGTCGGCGGTCGCGACCTCGTGGCCGGGCGGCCCGGACTGCGCGCCCATCCAGGCGAGCGCGGTCTTGAGGCGCTCGTCGTCGAAGTGCTCGTCGAGCAGCGAGTCGGCGGTGGTGAGGAATTGGCGTGACAGCTCGAGCCCGGACAGGCCGGTGGAACCGCCGACGCCCCACAGCGTCCGGCCGAGCCGCAGCGGTCCGGGTGCGGACTGGAAGGCCTCGAACACGCGCAGGTTGCGCGCCGACCAGTCGGTGACAAAGGCGCGGTACGCCTCGGCGTCGCGGGCGCCGCAGACCGACTCGATCGAGGCGCAGGTGCGGTCGAGGTCGACGAAGAAGGTGATCGCCGACTGCTCGCCGGTGGCGGGGTCGACAAACGGCGCGAAGCCCCACGGGTCGAGGTCCTGGTACTCGAGTCCCACCCCGGTGAGGTCGAGCTCCTCGACGATGCCGGTGTGCCGCACCATGATGTGCGCGCTCGAGCCGCGGTCCATCCGGTAGCCGGGGAAGCGCTCGACGGTGCTGACCGCACCGCCGACGACGGTGTCGCGCTCGATCACCTCGACGTCGAGGCCGTCCCTGGCCAGGTAGCAGGCCGCGACCAACGCGTTGTGCCCGGCCCCGACGACGACGACCCGTTCTGCCACCTGCCCGACGCTACTGGCCGCTCGGCGTCTCGGCCCGCTCGGCGAGCGGGAGCCCGAGCACCGCGAAGGTGCGCCTGTCGCCGGGGAAGCGCAGGGCCCGTACCAGCTCGACCCAACCGGCGGCCCGGTAGAAGCGGCGCGCCCGGGTCTCGACCTCGTCGGGCGTCGTCAGCACCGCGGTCGGCGCATCGGTGCGCGCGAGCAGCGCCTCGAGCAGCGCCCGGCCGAGCCCCGTGCCGTGCAGCGCGGGACGCACGTGCAGCTCGCAGACCTCGAACGCCCCCGCCAGCCAGCTGTCTACCTGCTCGGCGCTCATCGCCTTGTGCACCTGGTCGTACCACCACTGCCCCGGCCGGCCGAGGTAGCCGTAGGCGATGCCCACCAGCCGGTCGTCGGTGTCGGTCGCCGCGATGGTCACCAGACCCTCGCGGTCCTCGTGCGCGGCGAGGATCGAGCGGCGGGAGCCGGCGGCCCGGCGGTCGACGTGCATCGCCTCGGCGTACACGTCGAGCAGGTCGTCGCGGCGCGCCCGAAAGCTTGCGCGGTCGAGCTCGCCCAGCAGCGGCGCGTCCGTCCGGCTCATGCCGCTTCCGCGGTGCTCATGCCGCTTCCGCGGGGTCGGCTCCGTCGAGCGTGCCGGACGTCGCGCGCACAGCGAAGCGGGCGAACAGCTCTTCGGCGTACCAGCGCTGCGGGGCGGTGCGCTCGACGACGTCGGCGTGGGCGGGGTCGCGGGCAAAGGCGTTGAGCGCGGCTCCTGAGTCCCACAGGCTGAAGGTGCCCTGCAGCCCGAGCGGCGCTTCGCCGATGCCGACGGCCAGGCGCAGGCCGGGACGCCCCGCGAGGTCGCCGGACACCGGAGGCACAGCGCGCCAGAAGCCGGGCGCCCGGGCGGCCCGCAACCGGGCCCGCGTGATCGCCGCGACGGGACCGTCCGTCCGGCGCGGGACCGGCGCGCCGAAGGGCTGCCGGCCGCTCCAGGTGCCGCGCGCCGCGAGCGGGACAAGCTCAGCCCGCCACTGCTCGGCGGCGATCCGGCGCCAGCTCGCGGCGACGGTCGAGTCGCGCTCGAAGCTCGCCGCCGCCTCGGTCGAGGTCCACGTGGCCAGCAGACCCCAGCGCAGCGGGTCGGCGTCGCGCACGGTGAAGGTGCGGCCGTCGCCGGTGCCGAGCATCTTGGCGAAGCGCAGCCCGGGTGTTCGCCGCACGGCCGCGCGGTCCAGGGCCATGCGCAGCAGCGCCGCCGCGACCTTGGAGCCCGGCACCTGCCACAGGTGCAGGGTCACGAGCTCCGGCACCGCCTCAGCCATGCGGGCGCCCGGTCACGATGCCGGGGGAGCAGGCGTCTCGTCGACCTGGCTGCCCGGGTTGCTGTCGCCCGAGACGTCCGGGCTGCAGGCGCCGGTGAGCAGGATCGAGACGGTGAGCAGCAGCGCGGCGACAAGGCCGGGGCGGGGACGTCGGGTCATGGGTGCGTGCTACCCCCGCCCGGCCGCTCGTACCGGACGCGGAGTCTCCCTCACCGGCCGTCGCGTTGTCTGGAACACTGCCGATCATGGCGCGCTACCTTCTCACCGGCGGCACGGGTTTTCTCGGTCGCAACCTGCTCGAACGGCTGCTGGCCCGACCAGATGCCGAGGTCTTCGCGCTGGTGCGCGCCGGCTCGCGCGGGCGGCTGCAGGCGCTGGCCGAGCGGCTCGGCGGTGGTGAGCGGGTGCACGCGGTCGTCGGCGACCTGTCGCGGGACGGACTCGGCCTGACGACCGCGGCCCGGCGGCCGTTGCGCGGCGTCGACCACGTCGTGCACCTCGCGGCGCTGTACGACATGCGGGCCGGCGACGAGCGTAACCACGAGGTCAACGTGCTAGGCACCCAGCGCGTCGTCGAGCTGTCAGCCTCGCTGGGGGCCGGGCACCTGCACCACGTCTCCTCGGTCGCGGTGGCGGGCGAGCACCGGGGGCGCTTCTCCGAGCAGATGTTTGCTGAGAAGCAGGTGCTGCCCTCGGCCTACCACGAGACCAAGTACGAGGCGGAGCGCCTCGTGCGCGAGCAGCGCGCGGTGCCGTGGCGCGTCTACCGCCCGGCGGTGGTGGTGGGCGACTCGCGCACCGGCGAGATGGACAAGGTCGACGGCCCCTACTACCTGTTCCCGATGCTCGCCGGTCTCGGCGACGTGCCGGGCGCACGGCGGGTGCCGATGGTCGGCCCCGACCTGGGCTCGACCAACCTGGTGCCCGTCGACTACGTCGTCGACGCCCTCGATGCGCTGATGCACGACGACGGCCTGGACGGGCGCACCTTCCACCTCGTGCACCCCCACCCGCAGAAGCTGCTCGAGGTCTACAACGCGCTGGCCGGCGCGGCGGGAGCGCCGAAGGTGGTGCTCGCCGCGCCGCGCCGCGTGTACGCACCGGTGGCCAACGGCCTCGGGCTGCTGGGGCGGCTTCCCGGCGTCACGGCCGCCCGCGACCTGGCCCTCGCCCGCCTCGGCGTGCCGCCGGAGGTGCTGCCGCACCTGACGTTCCCGTCAGAGTTCACCTCGCAGGCGACGCGGCGCGAGCTGCACCGGCTCGGCGTCGCCTCGCCGCCGGAGCTGAGTACCTACGTGCAGCGGCTGTGGGACTACTGGTCGCGCGAGCTCGACCCGCTGCAGGCCCGGCGCCGCCGCACCGGCGGCGCGCTGGCGGGCCGCACCGTCGCGGTCACCGGCGCGTCCTCCGGCATCGGGCGCGCGGTCGCGCTGCAGGTGGCGGACAAGGGCGGCGTGCCGCTGCTGCTCGCGCGCCGCACCGAAGAGCTGGAGAAGGTGCGTACCGAGATCCTCGCGGCTGGCGGCAAGGCCGAGGTCTACTCGGTCGACCTCACGAGCGAGGAGTCGACCTCGGCGTGCGTCAAGCAGATGCTCGCCGACCACGGCGCCGTCGACATGCTGGTGAACAACGCCGGGCGCTCGATCCGGCGCTCGGTGCGGCTGTCCTACGACCGGTTCCACGACTTCGAGCGCACCATGGCGCTCAACTACTTCGCACCGGTGCGCCTGGTGCTCGAGCTGTTGCCGTCGATGACCGAGCGCCGCTTCGGCCACGTGGTCAACGTCTCGTCGATCGGCGTGCAGGCGAACCCGCCGCGCTTCTCGGCCTACGTGGCGAGCAAGGCGGCGCTCGATGCGTTCAGCCGGGTCGTCTCCAGCGAGCTGGTTGGCGACGGCGTCACCTTCACCACCGTGCACATGCCGCTGGTGCGCACCCCGATGATCGCCCCGACCAAGCTCTACGACGCCTTCCCGACGCTCACGCCCGAGCAGGCCGGCGCGCTCGTCGTCAGCGCGCTCGAGCGCCAGCCCAAGCACGTCGGCACCCGGCTCGGGACGGTGGCGGTCGTCGCCTACGCGCTCGCCCCCAAGATCGTCGACACGCTGCTGCATACCGCCTACCACGCTTTCCCCGACTCGGTGGCGGCCGGCGGGTCTGAGCGCAAGCCCACCGATGCCGCGCCCGAGGCGCTCTCGCGCGGCGCGGCGGCGATGGTCCGGCTGCTGCCGGGAGTGCACTGGTAGGTAGTTGCCTGCGGTCGACTGCTGCCGGCTGCCCCGGACCGGCTCCAGGCTCCGGACTCGACCCCCACGATCTACCGTCTGTGGGGGTCGTCATCGGCGTGTCGCCCCCTACAAGCGGTAGATCGGTGCGGTGCGTGCATCGTCGCGAGCGCCAACCCCGCAGCTGGGCCGCTCAGCGCACCCCTCGCCCCCGCCCGAGGGTCGACGGACGGCTCGCTAGCTGGTGGGCGCGTCCGGACGCGGCCCCGCCGGCTCCCGCGCGGCGAGGTGGGCCGCCAGCGACCGCAGCCGCCGCCCGGTCTCCCAGCGGAACATCCGCACCGCCACCGCCTCCATGACCGGTGCTGTCCAGCGCGGCCGGCAGCGAAAGTTCAGCGTCTAGATGACCGATTCCAAGGGTTGGTGCGGCGTGTTGCGCTGAGGAACGCGTGGAGGGTGCCCAGGATCGGCGTTGGAACCCGACGCCGAACAGGAGGTTCGCGTGGAC
>JAABUN010000900.1_pt1 | contig 72358 bp, 70 predicted proteins | sample 5559311 | NCBI WGS metagenome assembly JAABUN01 (sample SAMN10711877, study PRJNA513370) | rock metagenome | isolation source: Antarctica rocks | place: Antarctica: Victoria Land, Siegfried Peak sud | reverse complement strand
GGGTGTCCAGGTCGGCGTCCACGCGAACCTCCTGTTCGGCGTCGGGTTCCAACGCCGATCCTGGGCACCCTCCACGCGTTCCTCAGCGCAACACGCCGCACCAACCCTTGGAATCGGTCATCTAGCCCCCGGCCATGGCCGTCGACCCACCCGCCCGGCCGCCATCCGCGTCCCGCGTCCGGGACAGCTAGAGCCTGCGGCTGCCGGCGCAGCGATCTACCGCTTCTTGGGCTCGACGCGCCGCTGGCGACCCCGACGAGCGGTTGATCGTTCGGGCCGGGCGCCGCCTGCGGCTGCCAGCGCAGCGATCTACCTCTTCTTGGGCTCGACGCGCCGGTAGGGACCCCGACAAGCGGTTGATCGTTGGGGCCGGGCGCGACAGATCGTTGGTGAGGTGCGTACGAGCGCGGACGATGAGGGCGGGCTGCCGACACCGCTGAGCCCGAAGATCGGGCAGTCACCACACGGGCCAGGGCACACGGGCGCAGCCGGCGGCGACCGTCCCAGCACTACGATCCTGAGCCTGATGACGGAGACCGCGACCCCGCCCGAGCAGGACCAGACCGACGACGTGCAGGCCATGCAGGAGCGCTGGCTCGCGGTCTGGGACCGGCTCGACCTCTACCGGGCTGGGCGCCGTGACGGAGCGCCCAAGAAGTACGTGCTCGACATGTTCCCCTACCCCAGCGGCGACCTGCACATGGGCCACGCCGAGGCGTACGGGCTGTGCGACGTGCTCGCGCGCTACTGGATGCGGCGGGGCTTCGACGTGCTGCACCCCATCGGCTGGGACAGCTTCGGTCTGCCGGCCGAGAACGCCGCGATCCGCCGCGACGAGCACCCGGCCACCTATACCTACGCCAACATCGAGACCCAGGCTGCCAGCTTTCGCCGCTACGCGATCAGCTTCGACTGGACCCGCCGGCTGCACACGAGCGACCCCGAGTACTACCGCTGGACGCAGTGGCTGTTCCTGCGCTTTCGCGAGCGGGGCCTGGCCTACCGCAAGGCCAGCGCGGTCAACTGGTGCCCGAACGACCAGACGGTGCTGGCCAACGAGCAGGTCGTCAACAACGGACACTGCGAGCGGTGCGGCGCGCTGGTCACCAAGCGCGAGCTGACCCAGTGGTTCTTCGCGGTCACCGACTACGCCGACCGGCTGCTCGACGACATGGATCTGCTGCAGGACTGGCCCGAGCGGGTCCTGGCGATGCAGCGCAACTGGATCGGCCGCTCGGCGGGCGCCACCGTCCAGTTCGCGGTGGGGGAGCGCACCGTCGAGGTGTTCACCACCCGCCCCGACACGCTCTACGGCGCGACCTTCTTCGTCGTGGCCGCCGACGCGCCGCTCGCCCTCGAGCTGTGCGCCCCCGAGCGTCGCGGCGAGCTCGACGCCTACCGCCAGCGGGTCTCGGCGCTGTCCGACGTCGACCGGCAGGAGACCGACCGGACCAAGACCGGCGTCGACCTCGGCGTGAGCGCCACCAACCCGCTGACCGGCGAGCAGATCCCGGTGTGGGCAGCCGACTACGTGCTGGCCGACTACGGCACCGGCGCGATCATGGCGGTGCCCGCGCACGACCAGCGCGACCTCGACTTCGCCCGCGCCTTTAACCTGCCGGTTCGGGTGGTCGTCGACACCGGGGCGGACGACCCGGCGCAGACGGGCGTCGCCACCGCGGGCGACGGCGTGCTCGCGAACAGCGGCCCGTACGACGGGCTGCGCAAGGACGAGGCCGTCGCCCGCGTCGTCGCCCATCTCGAGGCGAAGGGCACTGGCGCCGGCTCGGTCAACTACCGCCTGCGCGACTGGCTGCTCTCGCGCCAGCGCTTCTGGGGCACGCCGATCCCGATCGTGCACTGCCCGTCGTGCGGCGAGGTCGCCGTGCCCGACGACCAGCTGCCGGTGCGCCTGCCCGACCTGCGCGGCGCCGACCTCAAGCCGGCCGGCACCTCGCCACTGGCCGCCGCGACCGAGTGGGTGCGGACGCGCTGCCCGTCGTGCGGCGGCGCGGCCTCCCGGGACACCGACACGATGGACACCTTCGTCGACTCGTCCTGGTACTACCTGCGCTACTGCTCGCCTGAGTACACGGGTGGCCCGTTCGATCCGGCCGCGGTGCGCGAGTGGATGCCCGTCGACCAGTACGTCGGCGGCGTCGAGCACGCGATCTTGCACCTGCTCTACAGCCGCTTCTTCACCAAGGTGCTGTACGACATGGAGCTCGTCGAGTTCGTCGAGCCGTTCACCCGGCTGATGAACCAGGGCCAGGTCATCAACCAGGGCAAGTCGATGAGCAAGTCGCTGGGCAACGGTGTCGACCTGGGCGCCGAGCTGACGCGTTACGGCGTCGACGCGGTGCGGCTGACGATGGTGTTCGCGAGCCCGCCCGAAGACGACATCGACTGGGCCGACGTCTCACCGTCCGGCGCCCGCAAGTACCTGGCGCGGGTGGTGCGCCTGGCCGAGGAGGTCGGCGAGCTGCCGCTGTCGGAGGTCCGCGACGTCGCACTCGACCGGACGGTGGCGCGGGCCGTCGACGAGGTGACGCGTCTGGTTGAGGCGCAGCGGCTCAACGTCGCCGTCGCCCGGCTGATGGAGCTGACGACGGCGCTGCGCCTCTCGTACAAGGCGGGCGCCGCGGGTGTCGCGTCGTTGCGCGAGGGCACCGCCGCGCTTGCGATCATGCTCGGCTGCTTCACCCCCTACACCGGCGAGCAGGCGTGGTCGCTGCTCGGTCACGACGTCGAGGCAGGCGACTCGGTGCACGACACCGACTGGCCCACCGTCGACGCGGCCCTGCTCGTGCAGGAGTCGATCGTCTGCGTGGTGCAGGTGAAGGGCAAGGTGCGCGACCGGCTCGACGTCGCCCCCGACATCGACGAGGATGCGCTGCGCGCCCTGGCGCTCGCCTCGCCCGCGGTGGTCGCTGCGCTCGACGGGCGGCCGGTCAAGCTGGCCGTCGTGAAGCCACCGAAGCTGGTGAACATCGTCCCGGGCTGAGCTGCTGTCGATAGCCTCACTGCGTGTCGCAGGTCACGGTGGTCACCGACTCCACCAGCAGCCTGCCGCCCGGAGTCGGCGACGACCTGCTGGTGGTGCCGCTGCACGTGGTGCTCGGTGAGCGCACCGGCGTCGAGGGTCGCGACGTGCAGGCGCACGAGGTGGCCGAGGCGCTGCGCGGGCGCCTTGCGGTGTCGACCTCGCGCCCGTCGCCCGGCGAGTTCGCCGCCGTCTACCGCAGCGCACCGACCCGCTGCCTGGTCTCGGTGCATCTGTCGGCGGCGCTGTCGGGCACCCTGGACGCCGCGCGGCTGGCCGCCAGCGAGGTGGCCGCCGACGGCATCGAGGTGCACGTGGTCGACAGCGGCACCATCGCGATGGGGCTGGGCTTCGCGGCGCTGGCCGCGGCGGACGCTGCCCGTCAGGGCGCCGGCGCACAGGACGTTGCCGAGCTCGCCCGCGACGCGGCGGCTCGCGCGTCGGTGCTGTTCTCCCTCGACAGCCTGGAGCACCTGCGCCGCGGGGGCCGGATCGGACCGGCGGCGACGCTGCTCGGCACCGCGCTGCAGGTCAAGCCGATCCTGCACGTGACGGGCGGCCGCATCCAGGCGCTCGACAAGGTGCGCACCTCGACAAAAGCTCTTGCGCGGCTCGAGCAGCGCGCGCTCGAGCGTGCCGGCACGGCGCCGGTCGACCTGGCGGTGCACCACCTCGACGCGCCGGAGCGGGCCGAGCAGCTCGCCGACCGGCTGCGGGGACAGGTGCCGGGCCTGCGCCGGCTGTACCTGTCGCAGGTCGGTGCGTCGGTCGGGCCGCACGTCGGCCCGGGCGTGCTCGGGGTCGTCGTCGCGCCCGTGTGATCCGGTCCGCAGCTGGCGATTGTCCACAGCCCTTCGCGCGTCCACAGCTCGGGGCCGAGCCCGGACGGAGGGGTGGGTCGGTCCCTAGCGTCCGATCGTGCTCCGATCCCGCTCCTTCGAGGCTGACCCCGCGACCGCCGAGCGGATCCAGCAGCTGCTCGCGCCCCGCTCCGCGGGGTGGGTGCCCCCGCCCGCCGAGCCATCGGACCTGTCGAGTCAGCCGAAGGATCGCCCCGCTGAGGGGCCGCCCCCCGCCGCGACGCTGCCGACGCCAGAGGTGCAGCGCGACCTGCCGCCCGCGAGCGGTGACGCCGACGGGCGCGACCTGCCGCCCGCGAGCGGTGACGCCGACGGGCAGCCGGTGGGTGACGGGCCGGTGCGGGCGCGGCGGGTCGGACCACGGCGCCGAGCGCTCGACGGCCTGCTCGCCCGCGCCCGGCTCGACCTCACCGGCGGGGCCGTCGCGGGACTGCTCGTCGTCGCGCTGCTCGCCGCTGCGTTGGCCGGCTTCGTCGTGCTGCGAGGTCGCCCGCAGGAGGTGCAGGCGCCGCAGCTGATGTCGCCCGGGACAGCGTTGCCGGGCGCGACGACAGCCCCGCGCGCACCTGGTGCCGCCTCGCGAGCGGGGCCCGCGCGCCCCCCCGCTGCTCCACCTGCGGACGCCGAGCTGGTCGTCGCCGTCGTCGGGAAGGTGGCCAAGCCCGGGCTCGTGCGCGTGCCCGGCGGCAGCCGGGTCGACGACGCCGTCCGCGCGGCCGGTGGGGCGCAGCCCGGTGTCGACCTGGCCGGGCTCAACCTGGCCCGCAAGCTCGTGGACGGCGAGCAGGTGCTGGTCGGCGTCGACCCGCCGCCGGGCACCGCCACCGCGCCCGGCTCCGCGACGCCCGGAGCAGCGACCGCGACGGGTCCGCTCAACCTCAACGCCGCCTCCGCCACCGAGCTCGACGCGCTACCCGGCATCGGTCCGGTGCTGGCCCAGCGCATCGTCGACTGGCGCACCGAGCACGGGCGCTTCGACACTGTCGAGCAGCTGCGCGAGGTCAAGGGCATCGGCGAGAGCACCTTCGCCGACCTCGAGGGTGCGGTCGTCGTGTGAGAGCGCGCCGTACGTCGGGCCCGGCCGAGGCCGAACCCGTCGCTGCCCCGGCTCCGCTCGACTTGCGCCTGGCGCTGCCGGCCTTGGCCGCCTGGCTGGTGGCGTGGCAGGGCCCGCTCGCGCCGGTGTCGTGGCTGCTCGTCGCTGCCGTCGTCGCGCTGGCCGGCGCGGGCGGCCTGCTCGCGCTCCGGCGCGAGCGCCCGCGGCTGCTGCTGGCGGCGGCCGCCCTCGCCTGCGCCGGCGCCTCGGCGGCCTCGACCGGCCTGCACACCTCGGGCCGCACGTCCGGTCCGGTCCCCGCTCTGGCCGCTCGCGAGGCCACCGTGCGCGTCGAGGCGGTGCTCACCGATGATCCCCGCCGGGCCGCCCGCGCCGTGCGGGGACGCGAGCTGGTGGTCGTACGGCTGCGGCTGCTCGAGGTGCGGGCGGCGGGGCGCACCACCCGGGTGCGTGCGCCGGTCGTGCTGCTCACCAGCGACCCCGCCTGGCTGGCCCTGCTGCCGAGCCAGCGCGTGCAGACCGGCGGCCGGTTGCGCGCGGCGGAACCCGGCGACGACGTCGCAGCCGTGCTGTCCGGCCGTGGGCCACCGGTCGTGCTCGGCCCCCCGAGCCGGCTGCAGCGGGCGGCCGGCGCCCTGCGCGAGGGGCTGCGCCGCGCCGCCGCTCCGTTGCCCGAGCGTGAACGCGGCCTGCTGCCCGGCCTGGTCGTCGGCGACGTCAGCCGGCTCGACCCGCAGGTGCAGGCCGAGTTCCGCGTCGTCGGCCTGACCCACCTGACCGCGGTGTCCGGCACGAACGTCGCCATCGTCATCGGGGCGGTCCTGCTGCTGTGCCGGCGGTTGGGGGTGCGACTGCGAGTCGCACCGGTGCTCGCCGCACTGGCGCTCGCGGGGTTCGTCGTGCTCGCCCGGCCGTCACCCAGCGTGCTGCGGGCCGCCGTGATGGGGGTGGTCGGCCTGGTGGCGCTCGGCAGCGGCACCCGCCGGGCGGCGCTGCCGGCGCTCGCGAGCGCGGTGCTCGTCCTGGTGCTCGTCTCGCCGCCGCTGGCCCGCACCGCCGGTTTCGCGCTGTCGGTGCTGGCGACGGGCGGCATCCTGCTGCTCGCACCGTCGTGGCGCGAGCACCTGCGCCGGTGGCTGCCGGGCCCGCTCGCCGACGCGCTCGCCATCCCGGCGGCCGCGCAGCTGGCCTGCGGGCCGGTCATCGTGGCGATCAGCGCGCAGCTGGGACTGCTGTCGGTGCCGGCCAACCTGCTCGCCGTCCCGGCGGTGGCTCCCGCGACGCTCGCCGGCGTGGCCGCGGCGCTGCTCGCGCCCGTCAGCCTGCCGGCAGCCCAGGCGGCGGCCTGGGCGGGCTGGCTGCCGACGGCCTGGCTGGTGCTCGTCGCCCGGCTCGGCGGGGCCGTGCCGGGAGCCGCCCTGCCCTGGCCGGGCGGCACGACGGGCGCGCTGCTGCTCGCTGCCCTCTCGGTCCTCGGCCTGCTGGCGCTGCACGTGGGGGCCGCCCGGCGGGTCGTCGCGGCGGCAGCCTCGGGCGCGCTGCTCGTCACGGTCGGCGTGGCGGTGCTTCGTCCCGGTTGGCCGCCACCGGGCTGGCTGCTCGTCGCCTGCGACGTGGGGCAGGGCGACGCGCTGGTCGTCCGCACCGGTCCGGGCGCCGCGCTGGTCGTCGACGCCGGACCCGACCCGGACGCGATCGACGGCTGTCTGCGCCGCCTCGACGTGCGGCGAGTGCCGTTGGTGCTGCTCACGCACGACCACGCCGACCACGTCGACGGGCTGCCCGGCGTCCTGCGCGGCCGCGCCGTGGCGCTGATCCAGGTGGGACCCCTTGACGAGCCGGCTGACCAGTACGCCGACGTGCTGCGGCAGGCGGCAGCCGCCGGGGTGCCCGTAGGTCGGCCGGGGCTGACCGAGGATCGCTCGGTCGGGCAGGTGTCCTGGGAGGTCGTCGCCCCCACGCGGCGCTACCGCGGCACGCGCTCGGACCCCAACAACAGCTCGCTCGTGCTTCGGCTGCACCTGCCGACCGGGGCGACGGTGCTGCTCAGCGGTGACATCGAGCCCGAGGCGCAGCGTGACCTGCTGGCCCGCGGCGTCGATGTCCGCGCCGACGTGCTGAAGGTGCCGCACCACGGCAGCGACCACCAGGAGCCGGCCTTCCTCGACGCCGTCGGGGCCCAGCTCGCGCTCACCTCGGTCGGGGCCGGTAACACTTACGGCCACCCGTCGGCCGCGACGCTCGGCCGCCTCGTCGCGGACGGCGCGACGTCGCTGCGCACCGACCAGGCCGGCGACATCGCGCTCGTCGACCGCGGCGGCAGGCTCGCCGCAGTCGTCCGCGGCCCGTGAACGAGGGTGGCAGCATGTGCGGGTGGCCAAGCGCGACGTCCGGATCACGCTGGTCGTGGGCGACGAGGATCTGCTCGTCGGTCGCGAGGTCAGCGCGGTCATCGGTGCAGCGCGCAGCACCGACGCGGGCACCGAGGTGCACGAGCTGACCGGCGCCGAGCTCACCGCCGTCGCCCTCGACGAGGCGCTGAGCCCGTCGCTGTTCGACGAGCCGCGGGTGCTTGTCGTGCGCGCCGCCCAGGACCTCGACAAGGCGGTCGCCGCACGGCTGCTCGCGAGCCTGGCCGACCTGCCGGCAAGCACGACGGTTGCGCTCGTGCACGCCGGTGGCGCCAAGGGCAAGGCGCTGCTGGCCCCGCTGCAGGCGGCGGCGGATCGCACGGTGACCGCCAAGAAGGTCACCCGGCCCTCCGAGCGGCGCGAGTTCCTGCGCGCCGAGATGGGCCGGACCGGCCGGCACGTCGACGAGGAGGCGGTCACGGCGCTGCTCGACGCCGTCGGCGCCGACCTGCGCGGCCTCGCGGTCGCCGCCGAACAGCTGCTCGCCGACACCGACGGCACGGTCACCACCGAGGCCGTCGCGCTCTACCACCGGGGCCGGGCCGAGTCGAGCGGCTTCGCGATCGCCGATCGCGCGGTCGACGGCGACCTGGCCGGAGCGCTCGAGCTCGCCCGGTGGGGCCAGAGCACCGGTCTTGCCCCGGTGCTGGTGACGAGTGCGCTGGCGAGCACGCTCCGCACGATGGCGCAGGTCGCCTCTGCTGGGCGGCCCCCCGCGCACCAGATCGCGGGCACACTGGGCATGCCGCCGTGGAAGGTGGAGAAGGCACAGCGACAGGCGCGCCGCTGGTTGCCGGAGGGGCTGACCCGGGCGGTTTCCGCCGTCGCCCAGGCCGACGCCGACGTCAAGGGCGCCGCCGTCGACAGCGGCTACGCCGTCGAGCGGGTGCTGCTCACCGTGTGCCAGGCGCGCCAGGCCGGCCGATAAGGGCTCCGCTGCGGTTCGTGGCAGCGGGGGTGCTAGGGCGAGGTGCTGGTCAGCGAGGCCGCGCGCTTGGCGAGGGCCGACTTGCGGTTCGCGGCCTGGTTGGCGTGGATGACGCCCTTGCTGGCGGCCTTGTCGAGCGCCCGGCTCGCATCGCGCAGAAGCGTCGTGGCAGCGGCGGTGTCGCCGGCGTTGGCCGCCTCGCGGAACTTGCGCACCGAAGTCTTGAGCGAGGACTTGACCGACTTGTTGCGCAGCCGGGCCTTCTCGTTCGTCTTGATGCGCTTGATCTGCGACTTGATGTTGGCCACGCTGCGACGTCCTCGCCTACTACTCGGGTGATGTGCTTGCTGTCGTGGGGTGGACCCCAATGCGTGAGGGCCTACCGCTCCAGCGCGTCCGCACGGGCGGCGCGCAACCTCCAAGACGCTACCAGCCGCCCGTCCGTCGACTTCTGGCCGTCCGAGCAGGCACGCTGGGCCGCGCTGTGGCTCGCGCGTAGCTGTGATTCGACCTCCAACGGTGCCCGCGGACGTGAGGTGACCAGCGGTTGGGCGGGCACCTCATCGTCCAGGTCGCCAAGTATCCGTCAACGACATACCCGAAGTAGGCTCGCAAGCATGAAGACAACGATCAAGGTCGACACCGAGACGCGAGATCTCGTGCGAGCCGTCGGCGCCGCCAGGTCGGTCGACTTCGATGAGGCCATCCGCCTTGGCATGAAGGCGCTGCAGCGGGAGGCCCGTCGCGAGCAGATGCGTGTTGCATCCCTCGCCCTCGCCAACGACCCCGAGGACCTGGCCGAGGCCCAGCTGGTGATGCGCGAGATGGAGGCATGGAGTGCGCGGTGATGTCGTGCAGGTCCCGGCCGACCGACTCGCCAAGGGGCGTGAGCAGCGCGGTGCCCGCTATGGCGTCGTCGTGCAGTCCGACGACCTGCTCTTGTCGACCGTGCTCGTGGTTCCGACGACGACCCGCCGGAGCAGCTCGCCGCACCGCCCGGAGATCACGGTGCAGGGAGAGGTCTCGACCCTGCTGACCGAGCAGACCCGGGCGATCAGCCGCGACTGTCTGGGGCAGCCGGTCGGCCGACTGTCCTACGAGGAGCTGCGCGAGCTCGGCGACGCGCTGCGCCTCGTCCTCTCGCTGGACTGAGTCCCAGCGGGTGTGTCCGCGCACCCGGTTGCACGGGCTGGTGCTGGCCCCGATCAGCTCGACGAGCCTGGTGCATCGCTGACAGCGCGGCGCCGGACGCGGTGGCGTCGTAGCGGCCGGGACGGATCACCCCGCGCCTCAGGAAACGGGTCCGCAAGGCACGACCCACTGCGTCGGCTGCCCAGTGACGTCGGCGATGAGGTCGAAGTGGTGGTCGTGGTGCAGGACCGTCACGCTGGACAGCGCGGCGCAGGCCGCGACGAGCAGCGTCGGGCAGCCCGACACGACGGTGCGCCCACGCTCGACAGGGTTCGCTGGACCGACAGCGCCCGGTCGGCGACCTGTTCGCTCAGCGCGGCAGCAGCGCAGATCGCGACGCCGAGCCGTTCCTGACCGGTCGGCCGGGACCGGGCGGGGTCGAGCCGCGCCGGCACCCCGGCCCGCGCTCCTAGACTCTGGCGGTGCCGACGACCGACCCTGCGACCATCCGCAACTTCTGCATCATCGCGCACATCGACCACGGCAAGTCGACGCTCGCCGACCGGATGCTGCAGCTCACCGGAGTCGTCGACCCGCGGCAGATGCGGGCGCAGTACCTCGACAAGATGGACATCGAGCGCGAGCGCGGCATCACCATCAAGGCGCAGAACGTCCGCATGCCGTGGACCGCCGACGACGGCCGGCACCACGTGCTACACATGATCGACACGCCTGGACACGTCGACTTCACCTACGAGGTGTCGCGCTCGCTCGCCGCCTGCGAGGGCGCCTTGCTGCTCGTCGACGCCGCGCAGGGCATCGAGGCGCAAACCCTCGCGAACCTCTACCTCGCGCTCGAGAACGACCTGCAGATCATCCCAGTTCTCAACAAGATCGACCTCCCGGCCGCGCAGCCCGACCGGTACGCCGAGGAGCTGGCCCACCTGGTGGGCTGCGAGCCCGACTACGTGCTGCGCATCAGCGCCAAGACCGGCCAGGGCGTGCCGGAGGTGCTCAACACCATCTGCCGCCAGGTGCCGGCGCCGATCGGCGACGTGGACGCCCCCGCCCGCGCAATGATCTTCGACAGCGTCTACGACAGCTACCGCGGCGTCATCACCTACGTGCGGGTCTTCGACGGCCAGCTCTCGACGCGCGACCGCGGCCTGATGATGAGCTCGCAGAACGCCCACGAGATCCTCGAGGTCGGGGTCGTCAGCCCGGAGATGAAGCCGACCGAGGTGCTGTCGGCGGGTGAGGTCGGCTACGTCATCCCCGGCGTGAAGAACGTGCGGCAGGCCAGAGTGGGCGACACGCTGACGACGGTGCGCCGCCCGGCCACCGAGTCGCTCGGCGGCTACCAGGACCCCAAGCCGATGGTGTTCAGCGGCCTGTATCCCCTCGACGGCAGCGAGTACCCGGCGCTGCGCGAGGCTCTCGACAAGCTGCGCCTCAACGACGCCGCGCTCGTCTACGAGCCGGAGACCTCGCTGGCGCTCGGGTTCGGCTTCCGGGTCGGCTTCCTCGGTCTGCTGCACCTGGAAATCGTGCGTGAGCGGCTCGAGCGCGAGGCGGGGCTCGCCCTCATCTCGACGGCGCCGAACGTCGTTTACACCGTGACGCTCGAGAGCGGCGAGCAGGTCGTCGTCACGAACCCGAGCGATTGGCCGACCGGCGGGAAGATCGCCGAGATCAGCGAGCCGGTGGCCAAGGCGATGGTGCTGCTGCCCAGCGACTACGTAGGGGCGGTGATGGAGCTGTGCCAGAACCGCCGGGGCGTGCTCGGCGGCATGGACTACCTCTCGCCCGAGCGCGTCGAGCTGCGCTACACCCTGCCCATGGGCGAGATCATCTTCGACTTCTTCGACCAGCTGAAATCGCGCACCAAGGGCTATGCCTCGCTCGACTACGAGCTGGCCGGCGAGCAGAGCTCGGACCTGGTGAAGGTCGACATCCTGCTGCAGGGCGAGCCGGTCGACGCCTTCTCCGCCATCGTGCACCGCGACAAGGCCTACGCCTACGGCACGTCCATGACCTCCAAGCTGCGCGAGCTGATCCCGCGGCAGAACTTCGAGGTGCCGATCCAGGCGGCGATCGGCGCCCGCGTCATCGCCCGGGAGAACATCCGGGCCATCCGCAAGGACGTGCTCGCCAAGTGCTACGGCGGTGACATCACCCGCAAACGCAAGCTGCTCGAGAAGCAGAAGGAGGGCAAGAAGCGGATGAAGATGGTCGGTCGGGTCGAGGTGCCGCAAGAGGCCTTCATCGCCGCGCTGTCGACCGGGCAGGAGACGGCGGCCAAGGCGTGAGGCCTGTGCCCACTGTGGACAACGGGCGCCGCCGGGTCGACGATCGTGGCAACGTGCGCGTGTGAGAGGAGCCGGCCATGACCGCGATCATCGATGACCTGCAGGTCCAGCCGGAGCTGCTGGCCTTCCTCGACGAGCAGGGCATCTACTACGAGGTGCTTGACGGAACCGTCGTCGTCAAAGCGCCGGTGACCTTCCCCCACGAGGATCTGGCAGCAGCGACCATCGCCCAGCTGTGGACTGCGGCGCCGCCCGAGCTCGCCGTGCTCGGCGGTCACTTCAAGTACTTCTACGACGCGCCCTCCTTCGTCATGCCGGACGTCAGCGTCGTGCGCCGTGCCGACTGCGTGCACCAGGGCACCGAGATCGCGCCGCTGCTGGTCGTCGAGCTGCTCTCGCCCAGCACCAGCCGACGTGACCTGTTGGGGAAGAAGAGCCTGTACGCCGAGGCCGGGGTGCCGCAGTACTGGATCGCCGACCCGGACGAGCCGGCCCTCTCGGTCCTGACGCTCGTCGACGGCGAGTACGTCGAGACAGCCCGCATCCGCGGCCGGGAAGAGCTGACGATCACCGAGCCGTTCCCCGCAACGGTGCGCCTCCAGCGCTGAGGCGCTCGCGAGCCCGCACCGATGTCAATGTCTGCGCTGACAGCGGCCCTTCGGTGCTCTACTGACCCGCCATGACGCAACATCACCGGCACTCCTCCGAGGCGGCACGCGGGCTCGCGCTGGCCGGCACGATCCTGCGCGTGCAAGTAGGCAGCGGCGTGCACGGCACCGCCGTCGAGGGTCAGGACGACCGGGACGAGATGGGCCTGTGCCTCGAGCCGCGCGAGCACGTCACCGGCATCGCCACCGTTCCCGGCGGGTCGGACACGCGCATCGCCTTTGAGCAGTACGAATACCACTCGGCGTGGGAACGGGCCGGCGGCCTGGCGAACCGCTCCGGAGCCGGCGATATCGATCTGCTGCTGTACTCGGCCCGCAAATGGGCTCGGCTGGTGCTGCAGGGCAACGCGACCGTGCTGTTGCCGCTGTTCGTCCCGGAGACCGAGATCGTGAGCATCACCGACGCCGGCCGCGAGCTGCGCGACAACGCCGACCGGATCAGCTCGCGGCGGTCCGCACCGAGATTCCTGGGCTACCTGGTCAGCCAGCGGCGGGCGATGACCGGTGAGAGAGCCGCGCACACCAACCGTCCCGAGCTGGTCGCGCGATACGGGTAGACACGAAGTTCGCGATGCACGCGCTGCGGCTGGGAGTGCAGGGCGTCGAGTACCTCAACACGGGACGTATCACCCTGCCGATCCCCGAGCCTGACCTGTCGGCGCTGCGGGCGGTACGGCGGGGTCAGTGGCCGCTGGCCGACGTGCTTGCCCGGTGCGACGAGCTCGAGGCCCGGCTCACCGATCTGCAGGAGAGCTCGCCGCTGCCGACCGAGCCCGATCACCGCTGGGTCGACGACTGACTGCACCGCTCGTACCTGGCGTACTGGGAGCGCACGCCGGACTGACAGCAGGGTGCTGTGGACAACGCCTCGCTGGCAGGGGACCGTGCCAGTGTGCTCAGCCATGAGAGGAGGCGGCCATGACCGCGACGCGCGATGAGGCGCGGGTCTGTCCCGCCCTGCTCGCCTTCCTCGACGAGCACGGCATCCGGCACGAGGTACTCGACGGGGCGGTCGTCGTGAACCCGCCGACGACCTTCTTCCACGAGGACATCGCCATGGCGATCCAGGCCCAGCTGTGGGCGGCTGCCCCGGCGGAGCTGGCCGTGCTGGGGGAAACCTTCGGCTTCTTCTACGACCCGCCCTCCTACGTGATGGCCGACATCACGGTGGCCCGCCGGGCCGACTGCGTGCGCGAGGGCACCTACGTCGCGCCGCTGCTCGTCGTCGAGCTGCTCTCGCCCAGCACCAGCCGTCGCGACCTGCTCGGCAAGAAGAGCCTGTACGCCGAGGCAGGCGTGCCGCAGTACTGGATCGCCGACCCGGACGAGCCGGCCCTCTCGGTCCTGTCGCTGACGGACGGCGCCTACGTCGAGACGGCCCGTATCCGCGGCCGGGAAGAGCTGACGATCACCGAGCCGTTCCCGGCGACGGTCCGCCTGCAGCGCTGAGGCGCTCGCCCAGCTCGCCGCTGCCGACCGAGCCCGATCACCGCTGGGTCGACAACGGGCCGCACCGGTCGTGCCCGGCGTAGCGGGACTGCCACGCAACGCTGAGCGAGCGAGACATCGGGGACGAGCCAGGGCTCGCACCCGTGAGCTCTCCGACGTCAGTCGGCGGGCGTTGTCCCCAGCCGCTGCGCGCCAGCAAAGGGCGACGTGTCACGCTGCCCGCCGTGCCGACACCAGACGCCCCTGCCCCCGACGTCGATGCCGCGTCGACGTCACGAGTCGACGGCGTGCCCCCGGACAGTCCCACCCCCGACAGCTCGACCTCGACGAGCCCGACTCCCGAGAGCCCGGTGATCGGCTCCGCAGATGACCCGTACTCCGATCTGGCTGCCTTCCAGGCGCTGCCGCGCCTGTCCGGCCTGGTGCTCAGCCCGGACGGCCGGCGGCTCCTGACCACCGTCGACACCCTCGATGCCAAGGGTGTGCGCTGGACCAAGGCGGTGTGGGAGCTCGACCCGGCCGGCGTCGCACCGGCCCGGCGGCTGACCCGCAGCGCCAAGGGCGAGGGTGCGCCGGTGATCGCCTCGGACGGCGCGGTGTTGTTCACCTCCGCCCGCCCGGCCCCCGACACCGAGGCGGCCGACGACGAGCCGTCCGCGCTGTGGGCCCTGCCGCCCACCGGCGAGGCACACGTCGCCGGGACGCGCCCCGGCGGCATCTCCGGCCCTACTGCCGCACGCGAAGCCCCGGTCGTCGTCGCCCTCAGCGACACCCTGCCCGCAGCGACGGACGGCGACAGCGACGACGAGCGCCGCACCGCGCGCAAGGACGCCAAGGTGAACGCCGTGCTGCACGACGGCTATCCGGTGCGGTACTGGGACCACGACCTCGGCGTCGGCCAGACCCGGCTGCTGGCAGGCGATCTCGGCGGCGAGGCGATCACCTGGCGCGATCTCACGCCGACGCCCGGGCGGGCACTGCTGGAGGCGTCGTTCGACCTCAGCCCCGACGGGCGCACCGTCGTCACCTCCTGGGCGCACGCCGAGCCGCGCGGTTCGCGGCGCACGACGCTGGTCGCGATCGACACGCAGACCGGCGAGCGCCGCACGCTCACCGACGACGGCTGCAGCGACGACGGTGCGCCGAAGATCTCACCGGACGGTCGGCACGTCGCCTTTTTCCGTCAGGCCCGCAGCACGCCCACCGAACCGGTCGACATGCGCCTGCTCGTCGTCGACATTGACGGCACCACTCCCGCCCGCGACGTCGCCCCGGCGTGGGACCGGTGGGTGAACGACCACACCTGGTCCCCGGATGGTGCCGCGCTGCTCGTGACCGCCGACGAGCAGGGCCGCGCGCCGGTCTTCCGCATCGAAATCGGCTCGGGAGAGGTTCTCCGACTCGCTACCGACGACGGCCACTACACAGACCCACAGGTCTCGCCCGACGGGGAGACGGTCTACGCCCTGCGCGACGCTGTCGACGCCGCACCGGCGCCCGTGCGGATGTCGGCCCGCACGCCGGGCCGGCCCACGATGCTGCCGGAGCCGGCCACCACGCCGCGTCCGGCCGGCTCCCTGACCGAGATCCGGACCACTGCCGAGGACGGCACGGCGCTGCGCTCATGGCTCGCGCTGCCTCCCGGCGACGGTCCGCATCCGCTGGTGGTGTGGGTGCACGGCGGTCCACTGTCCAGCTGGAACGGCTGGTCGTGGCGGTGGAATCCGTGGCTGATGGTCGCCCGCGGCTACGCGGTGCTGCTGCCGGACCCTGGCCTGTCGACCGGCTACGGCCGGGACATGGTTCGCCGCGGCTGGGGGACGTGGGGGGCTGAGCCCTACACCGACGTCATGGGGCTGGCCGACGCCGCGCTCGAGCGGGCCGACGTCGACGAGAACCGGATCGCACTGATGGGCGGCTCGTTCGGCGGCTACCTCGCCAACTGGGTCGCCGGCCACACGGGCCGCTTCGCGGCGATCGTCACCCACGCGAGCCTGTGGGACCTCGAGCAGTTCGGGCCGACGACCGACGCCGCCTATTACTGGTCGCGCGAGATGACCCCGCAGATGTCGCGGGACAACAGCCCGAGCCGTTTCGCGGACGCCATCACCACCCCGATGCTGGTGGTCCACGGCGACAAGGACTACCGGGTGCCAATCGGTGAGGGGCTGCGGCTGTGGTGGGAGCTGATGTCCCGCGTCGAGGACCCGGCCGCGAACCCGCACCGGCTGCTGTACTTCCCGGACGAGAACCACTGGGTGCTCACCCCCCGGCACGCAAGGCTCTGGTATGAGACCGTGCTGGCCTTCCTCGCCTGGCACGTGCACGGCGAGCCGTGGCAGGTGCCCGAGCTGCTGCGCTGAGCGAGCGGCCCCGCAGGGCTCAGCCGGCGACCTCGTGCACGACGTCGTCGGCGCCCTGCTGGCACCGGCGTGGCAGCCCCGACAGGTCGGACAGCGACAGGTCGCCGATCGAGACCTGGAAGCGGTCCCCGACGTAGACGCGCTTCCCGCCGGGCAGCCGCACGCTGGGCCGACCCGGCGTCAGCCGGGTGCCCTCGGGAAAGGTCAGCAGCCGGGGCCGGTCCTGCTGGCTCAGCGACAGGCAGCCGCCAGGACCGGTGACCAGCCGGCCGGCGACCTGTCGTGACGATCCGCCGCTGGACGCGCGGTAGACGACGAGCGTGATGCCCTGCACCCGGTCGTCACTCACCTCGTAGTCGGCGTCGGCGTCGCCGTCGCCGCCGGACTCGTCGGCGGCCGGACTCTCCTGCGCAGCGTCGGGCGTGGGGCTGCTCCGCGCGGTGCCGGACGTGGGCTCGTCCGTCGCGTCGGTCGGCTCGGGCGTCGACGTCGACGTCGACGCCGACGCCGACGTCGGCTCGGCGCTGCCCCGGACCGGCGCCGATGCCGGCTGCGCGTCCTGCGACTTCGGCTCGGCGCCACCGCACGAGGTGAGTACGAGAGGAAGGACGCACACGCCCGCGGCGAGCAGTCGGTTCGGGGTGTTGATGATGGGACACCCTAGCCAGCAGCATCGTTCAGCCAGACACGTTCCGGGCGGCGGCGAGCCGCTATGCTCGACGGCCGCCCGACCCCGCCCCGGCCGCTCGAGACTGGCGGGTAGGTGGGCCCCCGGACGCGGCAGACCGCGCCACGGGCCCTGCGCCGCGAAGGCACCCGCCATGCCCGACGACGACGTCCTGCGTGCCGAGCGCGCCCATCTCGGTCGCGCCCGCGCCGACCTCGCCCGGATGCGCGAGCGCACCCGCACGCTGCTCGACACCCAAACCACCTGGGGCAACGACGAGCTGACGACGCGCGCGCTGTCGGCGAGCTTGCTGCGCCGCTACGACCAGCTGCTCGACGACGGCGTCACGCCGCTGTTCTTCGGCCGGCTCGACACCGATCAGGACGAGGTGTTCCACGTCGGCCGGCGGCACGTCAGCGGGCTCGACGGCGAGCCCGTCGTCCTCGACTGGCGCGCTCCGGTCTCCGGCGCCTACTACCGCGCGAGCGGGCAGGACCGGCAGGGCATGCGGCTGCGGCGCCGGTTCGGCTTTCGCGACGGCGCCCTGACCGCCTACGAGGACGACCGGCTCACCGGCGGCGAGGGCGTCAGCGCGCTGCTGGTGCAGGAGGTCGAGCGGCCGCGCAGCGGTCCGATGCGCGACATCGTCGCCACCGTCCAACCCGAGCAGGACCTGCTCGTGCGCGCCCCGCTCGAACAGACCGTCTGCGTGCAGGGCGCTTCCGGCACCGGCAAGACCGCGGTCGGGCTGCACCGCGCGGCCTACCTTCTCTACGCCCACCGCGCCCGGCTGGCCGCTACCGGCGTGCTCGTCGTCGGGCCGAACCGGGCGTTCCTGTCCTACGTGCAGGAGGTGCTGCCCGCCCTCGGTGAGGTCGCGGTGACGCAGGCGACCGCCGACGAGCTCGCGCCGGCCGTGCGTGTGCGGCGCGAGGCCAGCGAGGACGAGGCGCAGGTCAAGGGTGACGCCCGGATGGCCGTGGTGCTCGAGCGGGCCCTGTGGCGCCACGCCGTGCGCGCGAGCGAACCACTCGTGCTGACGACCGGCTCGCGCCGCTTCCGGCTGTGGCCCGAGGACGTCCGCGGGCTCGAGCGGGCAGTGCGCGGCCGGGCGCTGTCGTGGAACGCCTCGCGACCGCGCTCGCGGGCGCCCTCGCCGCCGCGCTCGTGCGTCAGCAGGACGGCGCGGGGATGTCCACGAGCGACCGGGCCGTCGAGCTGCTCGCGCGGAGCAAGGCGTGACCCGCTACGTCGACGCGCTGTGGCCGCCGCTGACACCCGCGCGCCTGGTCACCGCCGTGCTGCACGACGCCGAGCTTCGTGCCGCAGCGGCGGAGGGCGTGCTGACGCCCGCGGAGCGGCAGCTGCTGGCCACCGGACCGGCCGGCCGCTGGTCGCGCGCCGACCTGCCGCTGCTCGACGAGGCGGCGCACCTGTTGGAGCGGGTCGGCGGCTATGCGCACGTCGTCGTCGACGAGGCGCAAGACCTGTCCGCGATGCAGCTGCGCGCCGTCGGACGGCGGTGCGTCACCGGGAGCGCCACCGTGCTCGGCGACCTGGCTCAGGGCACCACCCCCGGGGCGCCGGGCGAGTGGTCCGCGGTGCTCCGGCACCTCGGCAAGCCGGAGGGTCGGCTCGACGTGCTGACCTCACTGGCTACCGGGTGCCCCGCGAGGTGCTCGAGCTCGCGAACCGGCTGCTGCCGCACATCGCGCCCGGCATCGCCCCGGCGGCCTCGCTGCGCTCGGTCCCCGGCTCGCTCGAGGTCCGGCGCAGCGACGACCTCGTCGGCGACGCCGTCTCGGCCGTCCGCCGGCAGGCGTCGAAGGGCTCGGTCGCCGTCGTGGCCGCGGACGTCAGGCTGCTCGACGCCGTCGGTGCGGGCGTGACTGCAACGGGCGTGCCGGCGGAGCCGCTGGCCGAAGGTGCGCCGCCGGCCGCGGTGTGCCTCGTCCCCGCGAGCTTGATCAAGGGGCTGGAGTTCGACAGCGTCCTGCTGCTCGAACCGGCAGCGATCGCTGCCAGCGGCGCGCACGGGCTGCGGCTGCTCTACGTCGCGCTGACCCGCGCGGTGTCCTCGCTGCTCGTGCTGCACGAGGCGGGGCTGCCCGTGGAGCTGGCGGCCGGACCTCCCGGCGAGAACGGCTGAGAACGGCCGCGTCCACGGAGGGCGGTGACCCGGCGGACGAACCGGGCCGCGTGCGGCTGGTCGCCGGTCGCCGGTCGGCTGCTCGCCCGCGCTCCGGTCGACGGCGCCAGGCGACCGCAGCGGCTGACGCCCTTGCACACGACCTGATCTCTACGACGCCATAAGGCCCCGCTTTGTCGGGTTCGTCCCCGTCCAGTGGATCAGGCTGTGTGCGAGCGTGTCAGCCATCAGGCGCTGTCGGCGACCGAGACCCCCTCGGCGCTGACGGGAGGTGCCGCCGTGCACAGGCGGTGCCTCGGACGAGGCGTCGACGGCCAGGCGAGGACAGTGGCGCTGTAGGTCCGTTGACGAGCACGGCCGCAGGCATGTCCCAGCGAGCGCGACATCGCCTTCCACGACCTTCGGAGGGCGCCATGCGGGTCATCGCCGTTCGCCTCGCCGAAGCGCTGTCTCTCCGCGTGCGTGTCCGAGACAACCGTGCAGTCGGGCGAGAAGCTCACACTCGTGCTCGGGGTGCACCTGGAGAGCCCCGGCCCCGCCAGCCTCGAGCACATGGATCTCAACGAGAACGATCCCTCGCCGGCCGTCTTCTGGTCAGCCGCGAGGATGGCGCTCGTGCCGCCCGGCAGATCGCGCTTCTGAGCCACGGGGTTCGCCGCGCACGGCGAGGCGGGTCAGGCCCTCCCGTGCGCGCGGCGGTGCAGTCGGCGCACCTGCGCGGCCAGCTCGTCGTGCGGACCCTCGACGCGTACCCCCGGCGCGAGGTCGGTGATCGGCAGTGGGCGGACCGGGGCCGGCGCCAGTCCCAGCTCAGCGAGCCAGGTCGTCAGCTGGGCTGCCGAGCTCGCGTACACGATGCGCCCCAGCCCGACCCAGGCGTGCGCGGCGGCGCACATCGGGCAGTGCTCGCCGGAGGTGTAGACCGTCGCGCCTGCCCGCTCGTCGGGGTCGAGGTGCTCGGCCGCCCAGCGCGCGAGCGCGATCTCGGGGTGACGCGTCGCGTCGCCGCTGCCCACCCGGTTGCGGTCCTCGGCGAGCACCTGGCCCGCTTCGTTGACCAGCACCGAGCCGAAGGGTTCGTCGCCGGCATCCAGCGCCTGGCCGGCCAGCTCGACGCACCGGCGCAGGACGCGCACGTCGTCGTCGTCCACGGACTCCTCCTGGAGGGTCGGTCTCGGTCCCGGCGACGGTACGGGCCGGTGGGAGGCGTGCGCAGCGGCCGAGGTCGTCGAGGAGCAGTACCCGAACCGCGCGTGCCGTGGCGCCAACGCTGCCGCACACATCCTGAGCTCACGACGCTGCCGCACGTGAATGCGCAGCACGCCACGCGCCGGGCACGGCGAACAGCGGCCTGTCGCCGTCGGGCTGCCCGGTGTCCAGCACCCGGTCAGACCTGCGACACCTCCAAATCGGCAGGTCGAATTCGGGAGAGGCGAACGTGTTGCGGGCGTCGGGGTAGACGCGCACAGCGCCGCCACCCCGGTCGCGAGGTAGTCCGGGTGGTAGAGGAACACGAAGCGGTCGTTGCGTTCCGGCACGGCCCGGGCCTACCTGGCGGCGCAGCGGTGGACGAGTCGGCCAGCGCGCCCGCGTCGGTCAGCCGAGCAGGGAACGCACGTGCCCGACCTCGTTGAGGCTCACGACCGAGCGCCGGCCACCCCGTGAGTAGGCGAGCCGGGTCAGCGAGCAGTATGCCGGCGCAAACCAGATCGTTCGCTCCTGGGCCAGCAGCCCCCCGGCGGCGGCGTTGATCGCGCCGGCGTGGCTGAACACGACGACCCGCTCGCCCGGGTGCGCGGCCGCCAGGCGCTCGACGGCCTCGACGACGGTGCGCCGGAACGCCACCGGGTCGATGCCCGCGCTGTAGAGGTCGCCGCGCACGAGCGCGTCGTAGCGGGGGTCGCCGGCGGCCTTGAGCTCCTCGATCGGCACATACGAGCTCTCGCCCAGGTCGAACTCGGCGACCCCTGGCTCGACCCCCGCGGTCATCGACAGGGCCTGCTCGAGGGGGGCCGCGGTCTCACGGGCCCGGGCCGCCGGCGAGGTGTACAGCGCGGCGACGTCCTGCCCGGCCAGCGCCGCCACCACCGTCGCGGCCTGCTCGTGGCCGAGCGGGGCAAGGCCCGGGTCGGCCGGTGAATCGTCCGGGGTCGCGTCGACGCGCAGCGGCAGGGCGTGCCTGACCAGGACGATCTCCACGTGTCGCAACGCTACGGGGGAGCGCGGGCGGCTCGGTCGCGGCAGCAGCAAGACTGGTGAGGTGCCCAGCGCCCTGCCCGACGGCGAGCCCGTGCCCGAGACCGGCGAGCTGCCGTCGACGGCCTTGGCGACGCTCGGCGAGCGCCCGTTCGGGCTGTACCTGCACGTGCCGTTCTGCGCCTCGCGCTGCGGCTACTGCGACTTCAACACCTACGTCAGCACCGAGCTGGGTGGCAGCGCGCTGCAGCGCTCCTACGCCGACACCGCGATCGAGGAGGTGCGCCTCGCCCGGCGGGTGCTGGGGGAGCGCGCGCCGCGCGTCGACACGGTCTTCGTCGGGGGCGGGACGCCGACGCTGCTGCCCGCCGCCGATCTGGTGCGCCTGCTCGCCGCGGTGCGGCAGGAGTTCGGGCTCGCGCCGGATGCCGAGGTGACGACCGAGGCGAACCCCGACTCGGTCGATTCTCGTTCGCTCGAGGCCCTGCGGGCCGGGGGGTTCACCCGCATCTCGTTCGGGATGCAGTCGGCGGTATCCTCGGTGCTCGCGGTGCTCGACCGCACGCACGTGCCCGGCCGCGCGCTCGCCGCGGTGGACGAGGCGCGCGCCGCCGGGTTCGAGCAGGTCAGCCTCGACCTCATCTACGGCACGCCCGGCGAGACCGATGAACAGTGGCAGCGCTCGCTCGACGCGGTGTTCGCCGCCGGGCCGACGCACGTGTCGGCCTACGCGCTCATCGTCGAGGCCGGCACCAGGCTTGCCGCCCAGGTGGCTCGCGGGGTGCTGCCCGCTCCCGACGACGACGTGCTCGCCGACCGCTACCTCATGGCCGAGCGCGCGCTCGCGCCGCTCGGCTGGTATGAGGTGAGCAACTGGGGCGATCCCTGCCGGCACAACCTGGGCTACTGGCGCGGCGACGACTGGTGGGGGATCGGGCCGGGGGCGCACAGCCACGTCGGGGGGGTGCGGTGGTGGAACGTCACGCACCCGCGGACCTACGCCGAGCGGCTCGCGGAGGGTCGTTCGCCCGGCGCCGGGCGCGAGGTGCTGACCGGTGACGAGCGCCGGCTCGAGCGGGTGCTGCTCGAGCTGCGGCTGCGCGACGGGCTGCCGCTGTCGATGCTGCAGCCACAAGGTCGCGACGCGGCGGGCGAGCAGGTGCGGGCCGGCCGGCTCGACGCGACCGCGCACGACGAAGGCTGGGCGGTGCTCACGCTGCCAGGCCGGCTGCTGGCCGACGCGGTCGTGCGCGAGCTGACGGCGGGCCTATGAGGGACGAGCCGGCGTGCCGCGAACCCACGACGATGTACCGGTGAGCGAGCGCGCGGTGCAGCTGTGGCGGCTCAGCTGACAAAGCGGATCGTCAGCGGGTAGCAGTATTTCTCACGCCGGCCGGCCGCGACGGCAGCAATGATCGACAGCACTGCTCCCGCGACGAGAACAGCCGGGAGCAGGAAGAGGCCGATGACGAAGAAGATCAAGATGGCCGAGACGATGCTGGCGAGAAGCACCGTCAGGTGGAAGTTGAGGGCCTCGGCCGCGTGGTGGCGCGTCATGGGCGAGGTGTCCTTGTAGACGAGGTAGATGACCAGTGGCCCGATCAGGCTCAGCACGAAGTACGACAGGTGCGCCAGCACCGACCAGATGGTGTCCTCCTGGCGCACGGGCTGGCCGGGCCCGTAGCCGACCGGCCCGTAGTCGGGCGGGGGACCGTAGCCAGTTGGAGGTCCGTAGCCAGTTGGAGGTCCGTAGCCCGTCGGAGGTCCGTAGCCCGTCGGAGGTCCGTAGCCCGTTGGAGGTCCGTAGTTTGCTGGCGGTCGGTCGGCGGAGCCGCCCGCGGTGTACGGCGGGACGGGCCCGGGCGGCGGCGGGCCCGCGCCGGCCTGCTCGCCCGTCGTACCCGGTTCTTCCTCGGGAGTGCTCATGACGAGCAGTTTAGGCCGTCGACGTGTTCCAACCCACTGCCTCAGCCGTGTCTGCGACGGCCGTGCCCGGGTAAGGTCATTCTCGCTCAGACGTTCTGGTCACCACGATCCGGCCGTCACCTCCGCGGGCGAGCCGTCCGCCGGTCGCTTCGTGCGTCGCCTCCACCGCAGCCCGGTGGGACTGTCGTCGTGTGCTCTCGCGGCCCTCTCCTGTGGCCTGTCGGGTCACGCACACAGCAACGGAGCTCTTCACCCTCATGCCAGGCCGTCCCACCCCGTCCCGCACGCCCGCCCGCCGTCCTGACCGAGGCTCGCGGCCCGACGGCGGATATCGCAGCCGTGGCGCGCGCCGTCCCGGTCAGGGGCGCAGCACCCGTCCCGCCGCCCCTTCCGAGCTCGAACTGGCCCTCGACGCCGCGGCGCAGGCCGCGGAGAGCGCCCCTGCCACAAGCACGTTTGCCTCGCTCGGGCTCCCCGACCGTCTCGTGAGCGCCTTGGCCCGACGCGAACTGCACGCCCCGTTCGCCATCCAGACCCGCTCGATCCCCGACGCGCTCGTCGGGCGCGACGTGCTCGGTCGCGGCGCCACCGGCTCGGGCAAGACGCTCGCCTTCGGGCTACCGATGCTCACCCGGCTGTCCGGCGGCGAGCGCCTCAAGGGCTCGCCCCGCGGCCTGGTGCTCGTGCCCACCCGTGAGCTGGCCCAGCAGGTGCACGACGCGTTGGCGCCGCTGGCCCAGGCGCTCGACCTCAAGGTCATGGCCGTGTACGGCGGCGCATCGATGGGTCGCCAGATCGACCAGCTGCGCCGCGGCGCCGACATCGTCATCGCCACCCCCGGCCGCCTGCAGGACCTCATCGAGCAGCGTGAGTGCTCGCTGGAGCGCGTGGTCGTCACGGTGCTCGACGAGGCCGATCACATGGCCGACCTGGGCTTCCTGCCGGCCGTGACGGCGCTGCTCGACCAGACCGACCCGGGCTCCCAGCGCCTGCTGTTCTCGGCGACGCTGGACCGCGGCGTCGACCGCCTCGTCCGTAGCTACCTCAAGGACCCGGCCTTCCACGCCGTGGCCTCGGCGGAGTCGAGCATCACCACGATGGACCACCGGGTGTTCTCGGTGCAGCACGACGCCAAGCTCGACGTGTCGGCCGAGATCGCCGGCCGTCCAGGCCGCACGCTGATCTTCGTGCGCACCAAGCACGGAGCCGACCGCCTGGCGATCCAGCTGCGCAAGGTCGGGGTCGAGGCCGGCGCGATCCACGGCAATCTGACCCAGCACGCCCGCAAGCGCGCGCTCGAGGGATTCGCCTCCGGGCACGCCCGCGTGCTTGTCGCCACCGACGTCGCGGCGCGTGGCATCCATGTCGATGACGTCGACCTGGTCGTGCACTTCGACCCGCCGGCCGACCACAAGGACTACCTGCACCGCTCCGGGCGCACCGCCCGCGCCGGCGCCTCAGGCACCGTGCTCTCGCTCGTCACCAGCGACCAGGTGCGCGAGCACCAGCGCATGCGCGAGCGGGCCGGGGTCGAGGCCAGCGCGGTCACCGTCGTACCCGGGCATCCGGCGGTGCGCGAGCTGGCCAGCTCGGGCGAGCCGATCGTCGTCGCGCCCCGCCCCGCCTACGTGCCCCGCCCGCAGGGCGAGCGGCGTCCGCGGCCGCGCCCGGCCCGCTCGAGCGGCCCGTCGCCGCGCACGGGCCAGCGCTCCGGCACGCCGGCGCCGCGTCGGCACAGCAGCCCGGGCGGCGCGCGGGGGTAGCAGGCGGCGGTCGGTCCTGGCGCCGATCCACCAAGATCTTCGCGGGTGTCGTGCCGCCCCAGCAGCACGTCGCCCCGGGAGGCGGGTGCCGACGCGCGAGACCGCCCGGCACGCGCCGTGAATGCTGCCGGCGTCGTACCCGTCTCACTCGGGTCAGCACGTCCGGTACCGGACTCGCCCCGACGTGCGTCTACCCTGCTCGCGGCCCGCCCTGACCCTCCGCGCCGGCACCCGCGGACCGCTGAGAGGAGCTCGACATCAGCACCGCAGACGCCTTTGGCGCAGGACTGACCCGACCCGACCGCCTGGTACTGGCCGACCTCGTCCCCCGCACCCGCGGACGCGACGCGACGCTCGTGCTGGGTGCCGCGCTGCTCACCGCGCTGCTGGCCCAGGTGGCCGTGCCGGTGCCCGGCTCGCCCGTCCCGATCACCGGTCAGACGCTGGCGGTCGTGCTGACAGCGGCGGCGCTCGGGCCGGTGCGCGGGGTGCTCGGACAGTCGCTCTACCTGCTTCTGGGCGCCGTCGGCCTGCCCTTCTACGCGGACGCGGCGAGCGGCTTCACCGTCGTCACCGGCGCGACCGGGGGCTATCTGCTGGGCTTCCTGCCGGCCGCCTGGCTGATCGGTACGGCCGCCCGCTACGGCCAGGACCGCCAGATGGTGCGCGCCGTCCCGCTGTTCCTGGCCGGGCAGGCCGTCGTGTTCGCCGTCGGTGTGCCCTGGCTGGCCGTCGTCGCGCACCTGTCACCGGTCGAGGCGGTGGAGAAGGGCCTGTTCCCGTTCCTGCTCGGGGGTCTGGTCAAGGCCGCGATCGCCGGCACCGTGCTGCCGGCGACATGGCGGACCGCGCGCCGCCGCACGCCACGCGAGGGCTGACCACAAGACACGTCCTGCAGGGCACACTTGCGGTCGCCGCGCGGTCATCCGCGGGCCTGGGCGGCCATGACGCCCGCCACTCGCGGGGTGCTCGCCCCACACCTACACTTGGCACTCGAACGAGCCGAGTGCCAAGGCACGCTCCCGGGCTGGGGAGCTGTCACCCGCCAGGAGGTGCGCCATGCTGGACGACCGCAAGCTGGCGGTCCTGCGCGCGATCGTCGAGGACTACGTCTCCACGACCGAGCCGGTCGGCAGCAAGTCGCTGGCCGAGCGGCACGGCCTCGGCGTCAGCCCGGCCACCGTCCGCAACGACATGGCGGCGCTGGAGGAAGAGGGCTACATCACCCATCCGCACACCAGCGCGGGGCGCATCCCCACCGACCGCGGCTATCGCCTGTTCGTCGACCGGCTCTCGAGCGTCAAGCCGCTCTCGCCGGCCGAGCGACGCGCCATCCAGCAGTTCCTCGAAGGTGCGGTCGACCTCGACGACGTCGTGCGCCGCTCGGTGCGCCTGCTCTCGCAGCTGACCCGGCAGGTGGCCGTCGTGCAGTACCCCAGCCTGTCGCGCAGCGCCGTGCGCCACCTCGAGATCGTGCACCTCGCGCCGAGCCGGCTGCTGCTGGTGCTGATCACCGATACCGGTCGGGTCGAGCAGCGGGTGCTCGAGTTCCCCATGACCCTCAGCGACGACGACGTCGCGGTCCTGCGCCAGGCGTTCGGCAGCCGGCTGCACGGCGCCCGCCTGGTCGACGCCCCCGCGGCGCTCGCCGACCTGCCCGACGCCGTCCCGCACGCGGTACGCCCCGTGCTCGCCAGCGTCATGTCGGTGGTGCTCGAGACGCTCGTCGACCAGCCGGAGGAGCGGGTGGCCATGGGCGGCACGGCGAACCTCACCCGGCACGTACTCGACTTCCCGCAGACGATCCGCCCGGTGCTCGAGGCGCTGGAGGAGCAGGTGGTGCTGCTCAAGCTGCTCGGCGAGGACCACGACCCCACCCGGGTGCACGTGCTCATCGGATCGGAGAACGACGTGGCGGGCCTCCGGTCCACCTCGGTGGTGACCATGGGCTACGGCCCGGATGAAGGAGCGTACGGAGGCATGGCCGTGCTCGGACCGACACGCATGGACTACGCGGGCAACATGGGGTCGGTGCGCGCGGTCGCGCGCTACGTCGGCGAGCTCCTGGCGGGCAGCTGATGCCCGCCTACTACGACGTGCTCGGCGTGGAGAAGAACGCCAGCGACGACGACATCAAGAAGGCCTACCGCAAGCTGGCCCGCCAGCTGCACCCCGACGTCAACCCCGACCCGGAGGCGCAAGAGAAGTTCAAGGCCGTCACGGCCGCCTACGAGGTGCTCTCGGACCCGCAGAAGCGCCAGGTCGTCGACCTCGGCGGCGACCCGTTGTCGAACGGCGGCGGCGGGGGCTCGCCGTTCGGCCAGGGCTTCGGCGGGCTCGGCGACATCATGGACGCTTTCTTCGGGGCCGGCGCCGGCACCCGCGGGCCACGCAGCCGGGTGCGGCAGGGCGCCGACGCGCTGCTGCGCATCGAGTGCGACCTGTCCGAGACGGCCTTCGGCACCAACCGCGAGCTCACGGTCGACACCGCGGTCGTCTGCCCGACCTGCACCGGTAAGGGGTCGGCCCCCGGGACGCACCCCACCGTCTGCGACAACTGCCAGGGCCGGGGCGAGGTGCAGTCGGTGCAGCGCAGCTTCCTGGGCCAGGTGATGACTACCCGTGCCTGCCCGCGCTGCACTGGCCTCGGCACGATCATCGAGCACCCCTGCGGCGAGTGCTCCGGCGACGGCCGCGTGCGCGCCCGCCGCACCCTCACCGTGAAGGTCCCGGCTGGTGTCGAGGACGGCATGCGCATCCGGTTGGCCGGCGAGGGCGAGGTCGGCCACGGCGGCGGACCTGCAGGTGACCTGTACGTCGAAATCCTCGAGAAGCCGCACCCGGTGTTCACCCGTGATGGCGACGACCTGCACGTCACCCTTCCGCTGCCGATGACCGCCGCCGCGCTCGGTGCCTGTCTGCCGCTGACCACCCTCGACGGCGACGAAGAGGTCGACGTCGCTGCCGGCACCCAGCCCGACGCGGTGCTCACCCTCAAGGCGAGGGGCGTGCCGCACCTGCGCGGCACCGGACGCGGCGACCTGCACGTGCACCTGAGGGTGCAGGTCCCTACTCGGCTGGACGACCGGCAAGAGCAGCTGCTGCGCGACCTCGCCAAGCTGCGCGGTGAGGAGAAGCCTGGCGTCTCGGGCCGCTCGCACGGGCTGTTCGGCCGACGCCGACGCTGACGCCCGGGCCTCGACCGTCATGAGTGCGCCGGTCTTCCTGCACGACGACCTGGCCGCCGCGCTCGACGGTGCACGCCTGCCCGCGCAGGTCACGCTCACCGGACCGGAGGGTCGGCACGCCGCCACCGTCCGGCGCCTGACCGCCTCCGAGCCGGTCGAGCTGGTCGACGGCCGTGGGCTGCGCGCCAGCGGCGTGGTCGTCTCGGCTGCGGACGACCGGCTTGTCGTCAGCGTGCGCGTGGCCGGGTCGGAGCTTCCGCCGCTGCTACGGCTCGTGCTCGTACAGGCGCTGGCCAAGGGCGAACGGGGCGAGTACGCCGTCGAGCTGGCGACCGAGGTGGGCGTCGACGAGGTGGTCCCCTGGTCGGCGCACCGCTGCATCGTGCGGTGGGACGGCGCCCGGGGCGAGCGGGCCCTGCGTCGGTGGCGGGCGACTGCCCGCGAGGCCGGCAAGCAGTCGCGCCGGGCCAGGCACCCTGTGGTCAGCGAGCCGGTGACGACGGACGGGCTGCTCGCCCGGGCCGCGCAGGCCCGCGCGTTGGTGCTGCACGAGGGCGCCGCCGAGCCGCTTGCGACCACACCCCTGCCCGCTGCCGGCGAGCTGCTGCTCGTCGTCGGACCCGAGGGCGGTCTCACGGACCCCGAGCTGGCCGCGCTCACCGGGGCCGGGGCGAGCGCGGTGCGCCTCGGACCGAGCGTGCTGCGCACCTCGAGCGCCGGCGCCGTCGCCGCGGCGGTCGTCAGCGCCCGCACCGCGCGCTGGGCCTGACCGGGCCATCCTCGGCCCGCCTACGCTCGCCGGATGGACGACTGCCTGTTCTGCGCCATCGTCGCCGGTGACGTGCCGGCCGAGGTCGTCGAGCGCACCGAGCGCACGCTCACGTTCCGCGACATCGGCCCGCAGGCGCCGGTCCACCTGCTCGCGGTGACGACTGCGCACCACGCCGACCTCGGCGCGCTGTCCGACGCCAACCCGGCGCTGCTCGCCGAGCTGGCCGCCGCCGCCGTCCGGGCCGGTCGCGACGCCGGGCTCGACGGCGGCTACCGCGTCGTCACCAACATCGGTGACGACGCCGGCCAGAGCGTGCACCACGTGCACCTGCACGTGCTGGGCGGCGCGGCGCTCGGGCTGTTCGGGACGCCCGGCTGAGCGGGCACAACCCTCTGGCCCGTTCGACCGGTCCCGGATACGCTGCAGGAGTCCCAGCGCCGCAGCGGAAGGGCAGGCGAGACGGCACCGACCGTCGCCCATGACCACACCTGACACCGAGTCCCTCCCGTCCGCAGCCACTGATGCGCCCCGGTCGGTCCGAAAGATCGTCGTTCCGCCGCCGCAGTCGATGGTGGCGCTGCTCGGCAGCCGCGACGAGGTGCTCGCCGTCGTCGAGCGGGCGCTGTCCAGCGACGTGCACGTGCGTGGCAACGAGATCACCCTGACCGGCAGCCCGGCCGACAACGAGCTCGGCGCGCTGCTGTTCGAGCAGCTGCTCGCGCTGCTCGACCGCGGCCAGCCCCTGACACCGCAGGCGGTGGAAGAGAGCCTTGCGATCCTGCAGCGCGAGGGCGGGGGCCGCCCGGCCGACGTCCTGACGCTCAACATCCTCTCCAACCGCGGGCGCACGATCCGGCCGAAAACGCTCAACCAGAAGCGCTACGTCGAGGCGATCGACCGGCACACGATCACCTTCGGCATCGGCCCGGCCGGCACCGGCAAGACCTACCTGGCGATGGCCAAGGCCGTGCAGGCGCTGCAGGCCAAGGCGGTCAACCGCATCATCCTCACCCGCCCCGCGGTCGAGGCGGGGGAGCGGCTCGGCTTCCTGCCGGGCACCCTGTTCGACAAGATCGACCCGTACCTGCGGCCGCTGTACGACGCGCTGCACGACATGCTCGACCCCGACACCATCCCGCGCCTGATCGCGGCCGGCACGATCGAGGTCGCGCCGCTGGCGTTCATGCGCGGGCGGTCGCTGAACGACTCGTTCATCATCCTCGACGAGGCGCAGAACACCTCCGCCGAGCAGATGAAGATGTTCCTCACCCGGCTCGGCTTCGGCAGCAAGATCGTCGTGACCGGCGACGTGACGCAGGTCGACCTGCCCTCGGGCACCACGAGCGGCCTGCGGGTGGTGCGCGACATCCTCGACGACGTCGGCGACGTGCACTTCGCCGCGCTCGACAGCAACGACGTGGTGCGGCACCGGCTGGTGTCCCGCATCGTCGACGCCTACGCCCTCTACGACGCGCAGCACGACAGCGAGGCGCTACGCGACGGGCCGACGCGCAGACCCCAGCGCAGCCGCCGGTGAGCCGGTGAGCCGGTGAGCATCGAGGTGCTCAACGAGAGCGGTGACGTCGTCGACGAACCGCGGCTGGTGCGCACCGCCCGACACGCGCTCGACGCGCTGGGTGTCTCGCCGCTGGCCGAGCTGTCCGTCCGCCTGGTCGACACGGTCGAGATGGAGCGGCTGCACACCCAGCACATGGGCGAGCCGGGCCCTACCGACGTGCTGTCGTTCGCGATGGACGAGTACGACCTGCGCGGCTCGCGCGGGGTCACCCACAGCCAGGGCCGCGCGTGGGGCGCGCCCGACGAGCAGGGCATGCCGGGCATGCTGGGCGACGTCGTGCTGTGCCCGGACGTCGCCGCGCAGCAGGCACGCACGGCCGAGCACGCCACCGCCGACGAGCTCGACCTGCTGTGCGTGCACGGGCTGCTGCACCTGCTCGGCTTCGACCACGCCGAGCCCGAGGAGCACGCGCAGATGTTCGCGCTGCAGACCGAGCTGCTGGCGGGCCGGGAGCAGGCGCCGTCCGAACCCTCCTGAGCGGGGGCTACAGCGCCGCCGGGCGTCGGTCGAAGCACTGCAGGTGCCCGCCGCCGCTGCCCGCCTGACGCTGCCGGTTCTCGGGCTCGCCGTGGCGCTCGTCCTCGGTACGGCCCCGCCGGCCGTCGCCGACCCGCTCGGTGACGCGCACGCCCGGGCGCAGGCGCTGCAGCGCGAGCTGGACGGCCTGCAGCAGCAGGCAGACGTCGCCGTGCAGCAGTACGACGCCGCCCAGGAGGCGTTCGCGCGCGCGGTGACGCAGCGGCTGACGAGCGAACGCGGGCTCGACGCGGCCAGCCGCTCGGCCGGCGACGCGCGCCGCGCCAGCGACGAGCGGGCGCGCGCCCTGTACAAGAGCGGCGGGTCCTCGGCGCTGTTCGCCGGCGTGCTGAGCTCTGCCGACCCGGTCGAGGCCCTCACCCGGTGGCACGCCGTGACGACGGTGCTGTCCGCCGACCAGGCGCGGGCGGCCCGCTCGGCCGCCGGCGTCGGACCGGTCGCCCAGGCGCAGCGGCGTGCGCAGGCGGCCGCGGCGACGCAGACCCGACGCACGCAGCAGGAGCAGGAGCAGGCGGCGCACGTGCAGGACCTGCTGCAGCGACAGCAGGCGCTCATCGCCGGCGCCGACGCCGAGGTGCTGCGGCTGGCCCGCGAGCAGCAGGAGCGCGAGCGTCACGCCGCGGAGCGGGCCTTCGCCGAGCGCGTCGCCGCAGCCGAGGCACCCCAGGCCCGGGCAGAGGCTGCGGGCGCGGCGGCCGCATCGGCTGACGTCCGGGCCCTCGGCGCGACCACCGTCCGGCGCAGCGGGTCGGGAGCTCGGCCGCTGCCGGCCCCGGTCGCAGGTGGACCGGGCCCCGGCGGAGCAGCCCCCGGCGGGGCGGTTTCCGTCGCCGCCCCGGGTACGGCCGCCGAGCGCGCCGTTGCGGCTGCCCGCAGTCGCCTCGGCCTGCCCTACCGGTGGGGAGCCACCGGACCGGAGGCGTTCGACTGCTCCGGCCTGACCGGCTGGGCCTACGCCGCCGCGGGGGTCACGCTGCCCAGGGTCGCCGCCGAGCAGTACAACGCCGGACCCCACCCGGGACTGGCCGAGCTGGCCCCCGGCGACCTGCTGTTCTGGGGCAGCTCGAGCCGCAGCATCCACCACGTCGCGCTGTACCTCGGCGACGGCATGATGATCGCCGCCCCGCACACGGGAGATGTCGTCAAGATGCAGCGTGTCTACGCGAGCGGCTTCCTCGGCGCCACCCGCGTCGCCTGAAGGGCGCGGTCCCTGCCTCAGCCCGACGATCTACCGCTTGTCGGGGTCCCTACCGGCGTGTCGCACCCGAGAAGCGGTAGATCGATGCCCGCGCGCCTCCCGGCGATCCCCTGACGATCTAGCGCTTGTCGGGTCTCCAGCCGGCGGGGCGCACCCGAAGGGCGGTAGTCCGCCGACGAGGAGGGCCGCGAAAGCACCGCGCGGCGCGTGATGCTCGGCACCACTGCTGCCCGGCGGGCCCGGCTGGCCCCGATCCGACTTAGCATCCCTGCTGACCCGGCCCGCTCGGCCGCGCCGTGAGGAGAGCGTTGACCAGCCCGTTGCGTACCGCCGGCGGCCGCCGCCGGTGACCGTCACCACCGTGGTCGCCTTCATCAGCGCTGCCGTGTGCGTCGTGCTGGCCGGTGTGCTCGCCTCCGTCGACGCTGCGCTGTCGCGGATCTCGCGGGTGCGCGTCGAAGAGCTCGTGCGCGACGGCGCCGCCGGCTCACGCCGCCTGCAGACGGTGCTCAGCGACCCGCCGCGGGCGCTCAACCTGCTCCTGCTGCTGCGGGTGGCAGCCGAGCTGTCGGCCGTCGGCATCGTGGTCACCGTCTGCCGCGACCGCATCGACAGCAGCTGGTCGGTCGTGCTGGCCGTCGCGATCATGACGCTGGTCAGCTACGTGCTGGTCGGCGTCGCGCCGCGCACCATCGGGCGGCAGCAGGCCGAGCGGGTGGCGCTGCTCGGCTCGGGCGTCACGCTCGCCCTGGTGCGCGTGTTCGGGCCGCTGCCTCGGCTGCTCATCGCGGTGGGCAATGCCGTCACGCCCGGCAAGGGATTCCGGGAGGGCCCCTTCGCCTCCGAGGCCGAGCTGCGCGACCTCGTCGAGCTGGCCCAGGAGCGCGGCGTGGTCGAGCGCGCGGAACGCGACATGATCGAGTCGGTGTTCGAGCTCGGCGACACCATCGTGCGCGAGGTGATGGTGCCGCGCACCGACATCGTCACGATCGAGCGCGGCAAGACGGTGCGCCAGGCTCTCAGCCTCGCGCTACGCAGCGGCTTCAGCCGCATCCCCGTCGTGGGGGACAACGCCGACGACGTGCTCGGCGTCGCCTACCTCAAAGACCTCGTCCGCCGAGAGCGCGCTGAGGGCGGCGCCACCCAGCGCGTGGAGGACTGCGCGCGCGAACCGGTCTTCGTCCCCGAGTCCAAGCCCGTCGACGAGCTGCTGCGTGAGATGCAGGCTCAGCTCGGTCACATCGCGATCGTCGTCGACGAGTACGGCGGCACCGCCGGCCTGGTGACGATGGAGGACGTGCTCGAGGAGATCGTCGGGGAGATCCAGGACGAGTTCGACCGCGAGGCGCCGCCCGTCGAGCCGCTCACCGGTGGCGGGCACCGGGTGACGGCCCGGCTGCCCGTCGAGGAGCTCGAGCAGCTGTACGGGGTCGAGCTGCCGCAGGACGATGTCGAGACGGTCGGCGGTCTGCTCGCCATGGCGCTCGGACGCGTACCGATCCCGGGCGCCACCGCAGACATCCGCGGCCTGCGGCTGGTCGCCGAGAGCGCCAAGGGACGGCGTAACCGCATCGGCACCGTGCTCGTGCAGCGCACCCCCGAGTCCGACGAGAAGGAGCAGGAACGTGCCTGAGCTCGACCCCGAGGACGCCAAGATCGTCACCCTCGCGCGCACCGCGCGGACGAGGGCGCACGCCCCCTACAGCGGCGTCGCCGAGGGCGCAGCCGTGCGCGACAGCGACGGGCGCACCTACGCCGCGGCCACCGTCGAGAACGCCGACCCGGCCCTGTCGACGACGGCGCTTCGCGGCGCGGTCGCCGCCGCCGCGTCGAGCGGAGCGCGCAGCTTCGAGTCGGCCGTGGTCGTCGGGGGGTCGCTGGTGTCGTCGGCCGACGTCGCGGTGCTGCGCGAGTTCGGGGTGGGCGTGCCGCTGCTGTTCGCCGACGACCAGGGCCGGGTGCACCACAGCGTGACGACATGACCCTTGACGTGACCACGTCGGCGCCGGGCTTCCGGTCGGGCTTCGCCTGCTTCGTGGGGCGGCCGAACGCCGGTAAGAGCACGCTGACCAACGCGCTGACCGGGGCGAAGGTGGCCATCACCTCGAGCCGGCCGCAGACCACCCGGCACGCGGTGCGCGGCATCGTCCATCGCCCTGACGCGCAGCTGGTGCTCGTCGACACCCCCGGCCTGCACAAGCCACGCACGCTGCTCGGCCAGCGGCTGAACGACATCGTGCGCGAGACCTACGCCGGCGTCGACGTCATCGCCTTTTGCGTCACCGCCGACGACAAGATCGGACCGGGTGACCGCTTCATCGCCGCCGAGCTGGCGCAGGTGAGCACCCCCGTCGTCGCGGTCGTCACCAAGACCGACAAGGCCAGCCGTCAGCAGGTCGGCGAGCAGCTGCTGGCGGTCTCCAAGCTCGCCGAGTGGGCCGAGATCGTACCGACGAGCGCGGTCGACGACTTCCAAGTCTCGCTGCTGGCCGATCTGCTCGTCGCCCGGCTGCCCGAGGGACCGGCGCTCTACCCGGACGGCGAGCTTACCGACGAGCCCGAGCAGGTGCTGGTCGCCGAGCTGATCCGCGAGGCGGCGCTCGAGGGCGTGCGCGACGAGCTGCCGCACAGTCTGGCCGTCACGGTGTCGGAGATGCAGCTGCGCGAGGGCCGGCCGGCCGACAAGCCGTTGCTCGACGTCTACGCGACCCTTTACGTCGAGCGCGACAGCCAGAAGGCGATCGTGCTGGGCACCGGGGGCGCGCGGCTCAAGGCAGTCGGGACCACCGCGCGGCACTCGCTCGAGACGCTGCTCGGCAGCCGGGTGTACCTCGACCTCCAGGTGAGCGTTGCCAAGGACTGGCAGCGCGACCCGCGGCAGCTGCGCCGCCTCGGCTTCTGAGCGGCGCGGCTCCGACGACCCCGGCGCGCCTGCTCGTCGTGGCAGCTGAGGGTACTACCGTCGAGGGGTGCGCCTGTACCGCGACGAGGGAGTCGTCCTGCGGGTGCAGAAGCTCGGCGAGGCCGACCGCATCGTCACCGTGCTGACCCGGCGCACCGGCCGGGTGCGCGCGGTCGCCAAGGGCGTGCGGCGCACGAGATCGCGATTCGGTGCGACGGTCGAGCCGTTCAGCCACGTCGACCTGCAGCTGTACGCCGGCCGCTCGCTCGACACCGTCGTGCAGGCCGAGAGCATCACCTCCTACGGCGCGCAGATCGCCGCCGACTACGCCCGCTACACCGCGGGCACCGCCGTGCTCGAGACCGCCGAGCGGCTCACCGCCGAGGAGCGAGAGCCCTCCCTGCGGCTGTTCCTGCTCGTCGTCGGCGCGCTGCGGGCGCTCGTGCAGCCCGACCCTCCTCGCGACCCGTCGCTCGTGCTCGACGCCTTTGGTCTGCGGGCCATGTCGGTGGCCGGCTACGCGCCGGCGCTCGACGTCTGCGCCCGCTGCGGGGCGCCGGGCCCGCACCGTGCGTTCAGCGTGCCGGCCGGCGGCAGCGTCTGCCCGGCCTGTCGCCCGGCCGGGGCGGCCTCGCCGCCGCCGCCGGTGCTCACGCTGATGCTCGACCTGCTGACCGGCGACTGGGACGCCGCCGAGGCCGCCGACCGCAGCACCCGCTCGCAGGCCAGCGGCCTGGTCTCGGCGCACCTGCAGTGGCACCTGGAGCGGGGACTCGTCAGCCTGCCGCTCGTCGAGCGCCGGTGAGACGCGCCCGCCCGGCGCCGGGCCCGCCCGCCGGCACTCGCGTGCCGACGCCGCACCCGTCCGGCGCGCGCCCTCCCGCCGTGCCGCGCGAGCTCGTGCCGCGCCACGTCGCGATCGTCATGGACGGCAACGGCCGGTGGGCCAAGGAGCGCGGCCTGCCCCGCACCGCCGGTCACGAGGCGGGGGAGAGCTCGCTGTTCGACGTCGTCGAAGGCGCCCTCGAGCTCGGGGTCGGCTGGGTGTCGGCCTACGCCTTCTCGACCGAGAACTGGAAGCGCTCACCGGAGGAGGTGCGCTTCCTCATGGGCTTCAACCGCGACGTCATCCGCCGCCGGCGCGACGAGATGCACGCACTCGGCGTCCGGGTGCGCTGGGCCGGTCGGCGCACCCGGCTGTGGCGCTCGGTGGTGCGCGAGCTGGAGGAGGCCGAAGAGCTCACCCGGCACAACACCGCCTGCACGCTGACGATGTGCGTCAACTACGGCGGACGCGCGGAGATTGCCGACGCGGTGCAGGCCCTCGCGCTCGACGTGCGCGATGGTCGGCTCGACCCCGCGAAGGTCGACGAACGGGTGCTGGCGCGCTATCTCGACGAACCGGACATGCCCGACGTCGACCTGTTCCTGCGCACCTCGGGCGAGCAGCGGACATCAAATTTTCTGCTCTGGCAGTCGGCCTACGCCGAGCTGGTCTTCCTCGACGAGCTGTGGCCCGACGTCGACAGGCGCACCCTGTGGCGCGCCATCGAGCTCTACGCCGCGCGCGAGCGCCGGTACGGCGGGGCCGTCCCCAACGAGGCGCCACCATGAGCGCCGGCGAGCGGCCGGCGCTCACCTACGCGGTGCGGGAGCTCGTCTGGCACATGCAGAGCGAGATCGCGATCATCTCGTGCCTGGCGCGGCGCATCGACAACCACGTCGAGGCCCTCAACGCCGCCCGCCGCGAGCTGGCCGAACGGCTGCTCGCGCTCGACGCGCTGCGCGGCAGCGCCGCCGACCCGCACCTGGCCGCCTACCTGGCAGACAGCACGCAGCTGCGGCTGCCGGTCGTCGAGGAGGCGGACGCGCCCCGGCTGGACGCTCAGCCGCCGTAGATGCGGTCCGGGAAGTCCTCGCCGACCTGCGGCAGCTGCGGCTGGATCGAGGTGTCGAGGAAGGCGCTGAGGTTCACGTCGTCGGCGGTGCTGCGCAGGTCGTCCAGGTGCAGCAGTCGGCGGGTGGCCTCGGCGCGCAGGTCGTTGAGCGCGATGACGTGCTCATCGATGTCGCTGGACAACGCGCTGATCGCCGCGACCTCCTCGTCGATGCCGCTGAGCAGCTCGCGCAGCGCGCCGGCGAGCGAGCTGCCGCCGGTGTCCTCCGACGCCGGTTCGCGCTGGGGCTTGGGCGTGCTGCGGCTGCGGGGCGGGCGCGTCCCGGCCCGCCGTGACGGACCACCCGAGCCGGACGAGCGCCCGCGCCGCGCCGGGGCGCCGGACGCTGCGGCGGGCTCCGGCGCCATGTCCACGCCGCCGTCGTCGTCACCGTCGTCGTCGCCGGATGCGTAGTCGGCGAACATCGGCTCGTCGGGGCTGCTGCTCACGTGTCGTCCTCCGTGTCGTGGTCGGGCACGCGCCTGGTGGCTGCGGTCAGCAATGATCCTGGCACGTTCCGTGCGCTAGGGGGACAGCCGCCCGGCCGCGGCCGCCAGGACCAGCCCCGCGGTGACCACCCGCAGCACCCGCTGGGCGGTGATCAGCACCGGCCACGAGAGGTAGGCCAGCCAGCACAGCCCGACGCCGAGCACGGCGAGGAGAGCCGCACCGATCACCGGTGGCGCCGCGAGCCCGGCGATCAGCAGCACCGCGGCGGCCACCGGCAACAGGAACACCGGCTGCTGCGAGAGCCACCGCAGCGCGGGGGCGCTGCGCTGCTCGAGGCGACGGCGTGCGGACACCAGCGGCTCCTTCGACGGGGCGGACGGGCCTTGACAGCCTGCCCGTAGGTTGAGCCGGTGCTCGTGGTGACGCGCTTCGACGTGCAGGACCAGTCCGACTTCCTCGAGCGGGCCGAGCGGGCGCTCGCCGCCTTCTCGGCCCGGCCGGGCTTCGTGCGGGGTCGGATCGGCCGGGCCGCCGACGACCCGTCGCAGTGGGTGCTGACGACCGAATGGGTGGGGGTGGGCGCCTACCGGCGCAGCCTGTCGGCCTACGACGTCAAGGTCGACGCGACGCCGCTGCTCGCCGGCGGGCGCGACGAGCCGAGCGCCTTTGAGCTGCTGCTGTCGGTGGAGGGCTCCTCGGAGGCCTTGCCCGGTCGCAGCGTGCGCGCCGCCGACGCGGGCGAGGTGGGCCTGGGCAGCGCCGCCGGTCCGCATCCGCCGTCGTCGGACCCGGGGCGCCGCTGACCTGCGCGGCGGCTCGACAGCCCCGTCGTGCCCGGACCCGTCCAGCGGCGCGACCCGGTCGACGTCCGCGCTCGTCCGGCCCGGGCGCCGCTAGCCTGCGAGCCCACCCGCCGACCGGAGAGCCCTTCTCGTGAGCGACCGCATGGACACCGTCGTCAGCCTTGCCAAGCGGCGCGGGCTCGTCTACCCCTCCTCAGAGATCTACGGCGGGCTGCGGGCCTCCTGGGACTACGGACCGCTCGGCGTCGAGCTGAAGAACAACGTCAAGCGGCAGTGGTGGAAGGCCGTCGTGCAGGGCCGCGACGACGTCGTCGGCCTCGACTCTTGCGTCATCCTGGCCCGTGAGGTGTGGGAGACCAGCGGGCACGTGCAGGCCTTCGTCGACCCGCTCGTGGAGTGCACCTCGTGCCACAAGCGCTACCGCGCCGACCACCTCGAGGAGGCCGCCGGCAAGCCGCTGGCGCAGCTCGCCTGCCCGAACTGCGGCAACCGCGACGTGTGGACCGAGCCGAAGATGTTCAACGGCCTGCTCTCGACGCACCTGGGTGTCGTCGAGGACGACAGCGGCCTGGCGTATCTGCGGCCCGAGACCGCGCAGGGCATCTTCATCAACTACGCCAACGTGCAACAGAGCGCGCGCAAGAAGCCGCCGTTCGGCATCGGTCAGATCGGCAAGAGCTTCCGCAACGAGATCACGCCAGGCAACTTCATCTTCCGCACCCGTGAGTTCGAGCAGATGGAGATGGAGTTCTTCGTCGAGCCGGGCACCGACGCCGAGTGGCACCAGCGCTGGATCGACGAGCGCTTCGCCTGGTACGTCGACCTCGGAATCTCGCGCGAGAAGCTGCGGCTGTTCGAGCACCCCGCCGAGAAGCTCTCGCACTACTCCTCGCGCACCGTCGACATCGAGTACGAGTTCGGCTTCACCGGCTCGCGGTGGGGCGAGCTCGAGGGCATCGCCAACCGTGGCGACTACGACCTGTCGGTGCACAGCAAGGCCTCCGGCGTCGCGCTCGACTACTTCGACCAGACGAGCGGCGAGCGCTGGACGCCGTACGTGATCGAACCGGCCGCCGGTGTCGACCGCTGCACGCTGACCTTCCTGCTCGACAGCTACGTCGAGGACGAGGCGCCGAACGCCAAGGGCGGCGTCGACAAGCGGGTGGTGCTGAAGCTGGACCCCCGGCTGGCGCCGGTCAAGGCCGCGGTGCTGCCGCTGTCGCGCAACGCCGACCTCTCGCCGGTGGCCCGCGACCTCGCCGCCCGGCTGCGGCGCGAGTGGAACGTCGACTTCGACGACGCGGGCGCCATCGGCCGGCGTTACCGCCGCCAGGACGAGGTCGGCACGCCGTACTGCGTCACCGTCGACTTCGACACGCTCTCCGACCAGGCCGTGACCGTGCGCGAGCGCGACGCGATGACGCAGGAGCGGATCTCCCTCGACGCCGTGCCCAGGTACCTGCACGACAAGCTCGGCCCCCTGTAGGCGGCCGCCGGGGGCTGGTCCTGTACCCGGATTCGCCCTCCCAGGTTCGATTGCCTGCCTTCGCCCTCCAGGGTTCGTCTTCCCCAAGCTCCGGTCTGGCCCGGTCACCTTCACCAGGTTCCGGTCCGGCCCAGTCACCTTCCCCAGGCTCCGGTCGCTTTTTCGGCGTGTCAGAGCGTCGTATCCCTGGGGAAGGCGCGCTGGGGGGCTGCTGGCGCTGCCGCCATCTCAGCGTCCCCGGGTTCCGGTTCGGCCCAGTCGCCTTCCCCAGGCTCCGGGCTCGCGGACGGGCTCGCGGACGGACGGACGGACGGCGCTGGCGCAGCCGCTGCCGCTGCCGCGACCTGCGGGCGTTCAACCTCAGCTTCCCCAGGCTCCGGTCGCATTCTCGGCGTGTCGGGCGGGCCTATCCCTGGGGAAGGCGGGTCATCGGGTGAAGCGCTCCGCTCGGGCGAAGGCGCGCAGCATCCTCGCCGCGAGCACGGCCGGACGCCGCAGCGCCTCGGGCCACGTGTAGCGCACGACCTCGAGCTGGGCGTCGCGGATGCGGTCCTCCCGCTGCTGCTCGGCGAACAGGTCGGCCTGGCCCTTGTACTTCAAAGCGCCATCGGCCTCGGCGACCGTCCGTCGCTCCGGCCACGCGTGGTCGACGTAGGCCACCAGCCCGTCGTCGTCATAGACCGGTAGCTGCAGCTCGTGAGGCGGCAGTCCGTGCTCGTGGAAGCGCACCCGACCCAGCGACTCGAGCGCCGACTCGGAGCGGCCGTCCGCGAATTCGGCCACCTGCCGTGCCTGCTTCACGCCGGGCCAGCCACGGCACTCCTCCAGCACCCGGAGCAGATCCGCTCGCGTCACCCCTGCCCGCAGGGCTGCGTCCGCCGCCAGCACGCCGGAGCAGAAGCCGCTGCCGCGAGCGATGTCCATGGCGGTCCGCGCGAGGCCGGTGCACAGCACACCGCGCACCCGCACGAGGTCCGCCTCGTCGACGGTGGTGCTCGCACCGTGATGGCTGCGCGTGCTCTTGCGCTCGGCCAGGTGAAGCCGGCCGTCGTCGCGCCCGAGGACCGGCAGGCGCTGCAGCGCCGCCGCCGTACGGCCGACCGCGATCAGCTCGACCGAGCTGGCCCTGCAGGCGGCGGCGATCCGCAGAGCCAACAGATCGAGGTCGTTCGCCACCACGAGCCGTGCCGGGTCGGCGTAGGCGCCGCGCCGCACGGGGACCAGCAGGCCGGCGCGCGTGCGGGCGCTGCGCCGGCCGTATCCGGCAGTCCGCAGCTCGCTCCGGCTGACCAGACCGCCGCGGTCTGCCACCAGTCGCTCGAGCTCCATGCCGACAGGCTCGCTGCCCTCGGTGCCACCGGCCCGCGCCGTCCACAGAATCAGAGGCCGTGCACAGCGGGGTCGTGTCCCCAGCGCCCGAGCGTCAGATCGGGTACCGCCGGTCACGGCAACACGGAGAAACGCAGCGCGCTCCGCGCCTCGCGGCGGGGCAGGCCGCGCCTTGCGAAACGCCGGTGCGTCGGGCGTGGCCTGGCCACCCGGCTGCCGCAAGAGTGGAACGTCGAGATCGACGACGCCGGCGCCATCCGCGCGAGGACGAATGGGCTCGCCGTACTGCGTCACCGTCGACGTCCACGACGTCCGCGGCACGAGCCGGATGAGCCACGGACGGATCCTTCTCAACGCAGTCGACCGGCGCGGACCCTGAAAGGGCCGGTCGCGCGCACTGCCTGTTTGCGTCGAGGCACGGGCGTCTGGTTGTCTCTGCGCGTGCGGACCCAGCAGCTGACCCGACGCCGCGTCGTCGACTTCGCTCTGGTCTGCACCTGTGCCTGTCCGGCCTGACGTCCACGACCGTCGCGCCCGGCTTCGCCGCCTGAATTGATCTTCGTCGGGCCGCGGCGTCTGTTGTGCCCATGCCGCCGATCGCGCTCGCGGCGAGCCGCCCGCCTTCCCTGACCGCCTGTGCGCGGTCACCGCGTCGCGCTGATGCACGTCTGCTCCCGCCGGCGCAGCAGCACCCAGCAACCCCCATCCCCCTTCGATCACCACTGGAGCACCCATGAACGCACCGACCTACCCTGACGACGAGCTGCACGCCGCGAAGTTCGCCTACTGGGTCCCGAACGTCAGCGGCGGCCTGGTCACCAGCACCATCGAGCAGCGCACGAGCTGGGACTACGACTACAACAAGCGGCTCGCCCAGCTCGCCGAGGCGCAGGGCTTCGAGTACGCCCTAAGCCAGGTCCGCTACATGGCCAGCTATGGCGCGGAGTACCAGCACGAGTCGACGTCCTTCTCTCTCGCGCTGCTGCTCGCCACGCAGCGGCTCAAGGTCATCGCCGCCGTGCACCCTGGGTTGTGGCACCCCGGGGTGCTCGCCAAGCTGGGGGCCACCGCCGACCAGCTGAGCGACGGCCGCTTCGCGGTCAACGTCGTGAGCGGCTGGTTCAAGGGCGAGTTCACCGCGTTGGGCGAGGCCTGGCTCGAGCACGACGAGCGCTACCGCCGCGCCGAGGAGTTCATCACCGCGATCAAGGGGATCTGGACCGAGGACGGTTACGACCTCGGCGGCGACTTCTATCGCATCCGCGACTTCACGCTCAAGCCGAAGCCGGTCATCGGACCGGGACGACCGCACCCGGAGGTCTTCCAGGGCGGCAACTCCACGGCGGCCAGGCAGATGGCCGGGCGGGTGTCGGACTGGTACTTCAGCAACGGCAAGGACCTCGCCGGCATCGACGAGCAGATCCGCGACGTGCGCGCGGTCGCTGACCCGCTCGGGCGACGGGTGCGCTTCGGGCTCAACGGCTTCGTCATCGCCCGGGACACCGAGGCCGAGGCGCACGACACGCTGCGCGAGATCGTGGCCAAGGCCAACCGGCCTGCCGTCGAAGGCTTCCGGGACGCCGTCACCCAGGCCGGGGCCTCCACCGCAGACCGCAAGGGCATGTGGGCCGACTCCAGCTTCGCCGACCTGGTGCAGTACAACGACGGCTTCAAGACCGGCCTGATCGGCACCCCGGAACAGATCGCCGAGCGCATCGTGGAGTTCCGGCGGCACGGCGTCGACCTGTTCCTGTGCGGCTTCCTGCACTTCCTCGAAGAGGTCGAGTACTTCGGCACCCGCGTACTGCCCCTCGTGCGCGAGATGGAGGCGGCGGCGGGCTTCGCGCCGTCGGCGTTCCAGCCTGCCTGATCGATCCTGCGGTCGGTAGCCTCCGCCTCGTGCGCACCCTCGTCGTCGATCATCCGCTGGTCGCGAGCAAGCTCACCACCCTGCGCGACGAGAGCACCGACTCGCCGACGTTCCGGCGCCTCGCCGACGAGCTCGTCACGCTGCTCGCGTACGAGGCCACGCGTGCGGTCAGCGTCGAGCCGACGACGGTGACGACCCCGGTCGCGACGGCCCGCGGCGTGCGTATGTGTCAGCCCGCGCCGCTCGTCGTCCCCGTGCTGCGGGCCGGGCTCGGGATGCTCGAGGGCATGACGCGCCTGCTGCCCACGGCCGAGGTCGGCTTTCTCGGCATGGTGCGCGACGAGCGGTCGTTGACCGCCACCACCTACGCCAACCGACTGCCGGACGACCTGACCGGCCGTGACGTGTTCGTGCTCGACCCGATGCTCGCGACCGGCGGCACGCTGATCGCGACGATCGAGCTGCTGGTGGCGCGCCAGGCGTCCCGCGTCACCGCCCTGTGCCTGCTGGCCGCACCCGAGGGCCTGGCTCGCGTCGACGCGGCTTTTGACGACGACGGCGGCTGTCCGGTCACGATCGTGACCGCCGCCGTCGACGACCGCCTCACCGAGCAGGGCTTCATCTCGCCCGGGCTCGGTGACGCGGGGGACCGGCTCTACGGCGTGGTCTGAGTGCTCGCCGCCGCCCTGTCGGCGCTGCTGACGGCCACCTCGCTCTACGGCCCGCCGCAGCTGCTGTTCCGCTTCGCCGACCCGGCGATCGACGAGTCGAGCGGCCTGGCCGCCAGCTCGACGGCGCCCGGGGCGCTCTGGACGCACAACGACAGCGGTGACAAACCCCGCTTCTTCGCCGTCGGGCCGGACGGTCGCACGCGCACGACGTTCACCGTGCCGGGCGTGGACGTGCGCGACTGGGAGGACATGGCGCGCGGCCCCGACGAGCAGGGTCGCAGCTGCCTGTGGTTCGGCGACATCGGTGACAACGACGCTCGGCGCGACCAGGGTGTGCTGCTGCGACGGGTGCGCGAGCCCGAGCTCGACGGCCGCGCGCAGCGTCGCACCGGGCCGTCGGTCGATTTCCGCCTCGTCTACCCCGACGGGCCCGGCGACGCCGAGACGCTGATGGTGCAGCCCCGCACCGGACGGGTCTTCCTCGTCAGCAAGCCGCTCGCCGGGACCGCGCGCGTGTACGCCGCTCCAGAACGGCTCGACCCCGACGGCGTCAACCGTCTGGAGGAGGTCGGTGAGTTCGCCCCGCGGCTCACCGGCACCCCGGGCGGACCGGACATCGGCTCGTTGGCGCAGGTGCTCGTGACCGGCGGCGACTTCTCGCCTGACGGCACCCGCTTCGTGCTGCGCACCTACACCGACGCCTACGAGTTCACGGTGGCTGGCGGTGACGTCGCGGCGGCCCTGACGGCCGACCCGACGGTCATCCCGCTGCCGCAGACGCAGCAAGGGGAGGGCATCACCTACAGCCCGGACGGCAGCGCGCTGCTCGTCAGCAGCGAGGGCGAGGACGCCCCGGTCTACCGGCTGGCGGGCAGGCCTGGCGCCGTCGCCTCGCCGAGCCCGGAGCGTGCCGCGCAGGGGGCGACACCCGTCAGCGGCACGCGGGAGCGCTCGGCCGTCCCCGCTGTCGTGGCTGGCGCCGGAGTCGCGTTGGCGGTGCTGCTCGCCGGCTGGCTCGCGGTTCGGCCAGGGCGGAGCAGGGGCAGGCGCGCTCGCTAACGCGGAGCGATGAGCTCGCTGCGGGCTTGCTTGACCTGCAGGGTGACCGGCTGGCCCGTCGTGGTGGCGGTGCCGGTGACGTCCTGGGCGGGGCCGCCGTTGATGCGGAAGGTGCCGGTCCAGGTGATGTCGACGCGGGCGGTCCGGCTGCCAGTGTCGGAGAAGCTGTGCTCGGTGCGGGCGGCGGCGGTGGTGATCGTCGTGCTGGTGCCGTCACCGAATTGCCAGGTGTAGGAGGCCGCGGTGGCCGTGATGACGACCGACTGGCCGAGCAGCGTCAACGGGATGTCGTAGGAACGGGCCGTGCTAGTGGCGAACCGGGTCGGAAAGCGCACGAGCGTGTCGGGCAGCGGCTGCACGACCGGCACGGCCTTGAGCACGACGACACGCTGGAACTCGCGGTCGACGATCGCCGGGATGAGCACCGCCGGGTCGACGGCGGCAGCGACTGCCGGATCCGTGGGTGCCAGGCAGACGACGCCCGGGTCGCGAGCCCAGCCGGGCGGCGTGCCGGCGACTTCGCGGTAGACCCAGAACTGCACCTCATCGGGTGCCGGACAGCCGGCCAGGGCGCCTTGGCAGACGTCGGAGAAGGCGTCCGGTCCATTGCCGGTGCAGGTGGGCACGAGCCGCTTCCGTACAACAGGCGTGATGTAACCGGCTCCGGCGGTGCTTGCAGGTTCGCGGTCACCGGTGCGAACGCGTCCCTCGCGCGCTTTTCGCTTCTTATCCACAATCGCATCAAATCTACCGCCTCCCGCGCGAACCGTGGGCTCATCGCCAGGGCTACCATCATCGGCATGCGCTGCATGAATCGGCGCAAAAGCAAGGGTAAGGGTAGCCAGCAATGCGAGTGTCTTCTTCATGACGGTTCATCGCCGAGCTTGAATTCTTCAACCACCCACGAGTTGTCTCGCCATTCCAGAATCATGGATACTGAGGTTGGCGGGACGGCCTTAAACGTCTCGACGACGGCGCCGGATGAGTCGACGGTCGAGGCTCCTGGCCGCTTATAACGAAGATCCACCACGGTGAGGTCATCCGAAAGTGCTGGCGTCAGCGCGCTGATCACCTGGTACTGGCCACCCTTGCGCCGCCGATCCATATTTTGCAAGTCGACCACCAGCCCAGCCAGCGATTCACAGCTCTCGCACTCAGGGGAGGCCGCCGATCGCATCGCGCTTGGTTCGGCGTTGGCGAAGGACCACGTCACGCTGTCAAAGTAAAATGTGGCGTAGGCCGACGCCCCCTCCGACGTTCGCTGCTTCGCCAGCTCAGGCAGCACGGGCTTTGGCACCGAGGCCGCCGGGGACGGCGACGGGCTCCGGCTGGGACTCGGGCTCGCTGACGGCAGCGGCGGCAGGGTCACTGCCGGCTCGTCCGCCTGGGAGCAGCCGGACAGGAGGACTGCCGCCGCCAAGGCCATGATCACACGCACCTGCCGACCGTACCGCCGACGGCGGAGCCGCGGGGGCGGCCTGTGGAAACTCACCTGTAGCAACTCGCCCGCCACGCGAGGCCTCACGGATCACGTCCACCACACGCCCTATCGGCGAGACTGGTCCGGTGTTCTTCCTCGCCCGCTTGATCCGTCGCACCGTCACGGCCGTGGTCCTGCTGGGGCTGCTGGTCGTGGGCGGCACGGCCGGGGCGATCTGGTGGGTGGCCAGGGGCGACACGCACCCGCAAAGCGACGTCATCCTCGTGATGGGCGCCTCGCAGTTCAACGGCCGGCCGAGCTCGGTGTTCAAGGCCCGGCTGCAGCACGCGCGCGAGCTCTACGAGCAGGGGGTCGCGCCCCGCGTCATGACCGTCGGCGGTGGCCGGGCCGGTGACCGCACGACCGAGGCTCAGGCCGGCGCGGCGTTCCTGCAGGAGCGGGGGGTCGAGGTGGTCGCGGTGCCGAAGGGCCGTAACACGCTCGAGAGCGCCGACGCGGCCGAGCAGGTCATGAAGAAGCAGGGCTGGAGCAGCGTCGTCGTCGTCACCGATCCGTGGCACGCGCTGCGGGCGCGCACGATGGCCCGCGACGCGGGGATGCAGGCCGAGAGCTCGCCCACGCGCGCCGGTCCGTCGGTGCGCACGCGCGCGACGCAGGCCCGCTACATCGCCCGCGAGACGCTCGCCTACCTCTACTACCGGGTGCTCGGCGGCAGCGGCGAGTCCGGGCCCAGCGCGGTCTAGCCCCGGCCGTGCTGGAACCGCACCAGCCGCGCCAGCTGCTTGGTCACTGTCGCCGGGCGGCGGAACGACGTCAGCGGCACCGGCAGGGCGAAGCGCTGACGGGTGATCGCCTTGGACCGGGCGAACTCGCGCAGGCCGTCGTCGCCGTGGATGCGTCCGAAGCCGGAGTCGCCGACGCCGCCGAACGGCAGCGCCGGCACCGAGGCGAAGGCGATCACCGAGCCGACGCTGATCATGCCCGACCGCATCCGCCGGGCGATCCACATCCCCTTCTCGGCGGTCCCGGCGAAGACCGCCCCGGCCAGGCCGTAGGAGCTCGCGTTCGTGCGGCGCAGCGCCTCCTCGGCGTCGGACACCCGGGTGACCGCGATCGTCGGGCCGAAGGTCTCCTGCGTCATCGCCAGGCTGTCCTCCGGCACGTCGACGAGCACGGTCGGCGCGACAAAGGCGCCCTCGACCGTCCCCCCCGTGAGCGCCCGGCCGCCGCGGGCGCGGGCGTCGTCGAGGTGGTCGCGGATGACGTCGAGTTGCGAAGGCATGGTGATCGGGCCGTAGGAGGCGCCGTCTCCGGAGCCGGGCGTGAGCGTGCCCGCCCGCTCGGTCAGCTCGCGCACGAAGCCGTCGTATGCGCCGCCCGTGACGTAGACGCGTTCGATGCCGATGCAGGTCTGCCCGGCGTTGCTCATCGCGCCCCACAGCGCCGCGTCGGCGGCGGCCGCGACGTCGGCGCCGTCGTCGACGATCATCGCGTCCTTGCCGCCGCACTCCATCAGCACGGGCACGAGGTTCTCCGCGCAGGCCGCCATGACCTTGCGGCCGGTGGCCGCCGAGCCGGTGAAGGCGAGCTTGTCGACGCCCGCTCGGCACAGCGCCGCGCCGGTCTGGCCGGAGCCGGTGACCAGCTGCAGCACGTCGGCGCCCTCGGGCACCGCCCGCTTCCAGGCGGCGACGAGCCAGTCGCCCACCGCCGGGGTGTACTCGCTCGGCTTGAAGACGACCGCGTTGCCGGCCGACAGCGCGTAGGCGAGCGAGCCCATCGGTGTGAAGACCGGGTAGTTCCACGGTCCGATCACCCCGACGACGCCGAACGGCGGGTACTCGAGCGTCGCCGCCTGGTTCGCCGCAAGCGCACCGGTCTTGACCTTGCGCATCCCCAGCACCCGCTCGGCGTTGGCTGCCGCCCACTTGATGTGGTCGAGCGCGAGGGTGATCTCGATGACCGCGTCGGGCTGAGGTTTGCCGTTCTCGGCGTGCATGAGCTCGCTGAGGTCGGTCAGGCCGCGGGCGATCTCGCGGCGCCAGGCCGCGAGGTGCGTGCGCCGGCCGGCGAACCCGAGCCCGGACCACCAGCCGAAGGCCGCCCGACCGCGCTGCACCGCCGCGCGCACGTGATCGTCGCTCGTCACCGGCCAGCTCGACAGGACGGCGCCCGTGGCGGGGTCGAGCGAGTCGAAGGTGTCGGCAGCGGTCGGGGCGTCCAGCGTCGAGGTCATGCGCGATCATAAATCGGCGACGACCGGGGCGCCGGAAAACCCCATGACGTGGCGGCGCCGGCTGCCTACGGTCGAGCGATGGAGGACCTGCCCGGTACGCCGCCGGACGTCGCGCTGCCCGCCGGCACCCGGCTGGGCCGGCTCGTCCGCGTCGACCGCACCGCCTACGACGTGCAAACGACCGAAGGCCGGGTTCGCCTGCCGGCCGACCCACGCCTGGACGCGACGGTCGGCGACTGGCTGGCCGTCACCGAGACCGACGTCGTCGCGCTGCTTCCCCGCACCTCGCTGCTGTCCCGCGGCGCCGCCTCGGGCACGAGCCGGCCGCAGCCGCTGGCCGCGAACGTCGACGTCGTGCTCGTCTGCTCCTCGCTCGGCGCGACGCTGCCGCTCCGACGCATCGAGCGCCTGCTGACCCTCGCGTGGGACAGCGGCGCCACGCCCGTCCTCGTGCTGACCAAGGCTGACCTCGCAAGAGATCCGGCGGCGGCCGTGCGTGACGTGCAGCCGCACGCGCCGAGCGTCGAGATCGTCACGGTCAGCGCCGCGACGGGCGACGTGGCGCAGCTCGCCGGCTACACCGGACCCGGACGCACGCTCGTGCTGCTCGGCACGTCGGGCTGCGGCAAGTCGACGCTCGTCAACGCGCTGGCCGGTCGCGAGGTGATGGCCACCTCCGACGCGCGGCACGTCGACGGCAAGGGCCGGCACACCACGACGCACCGCGAGCTCGTCGTGCTGCCCGACGGCACCGTCGTCATCGACACGCCGGGCCTGCGCGGCGTCGCGGTCACCGGCTCCAGCGAGGCGCTGGACAAGGCGTTCGTCGACGTCGAACAGCTCGCCCTCGCCTGCCGCTTCGCCGACTGCGCGCACGCCGGCGAACCGGGCTGCGCGGTGCAGTCGAGCATCGACGCCGGCGACCTGTCGGCGGCCCGGATGGACTCCTGGCGCCACCTCCAGCGTGAGTTGGCCTTCCAGACGCGACGCACCGACCTCCGGCTGCGCGCGGCCGAGCGGGCGAAGTGGAAGACGCGGGCTCGCGAGCAGCGTCAGCGCTACCGCCCATAGCCATCAAGGCCGCGGCCGGCCGCGACTGCCCTGGCAGACTGCCTGCCGATGGGCACCTACGCCGCGCGCGACGCCGAGCGACTCGTCGCCGAACCGGCCTCGACCAGCGGCCGCAGCCCGTTCGCCCGCGACCGTGCCCGGGTGCTGCACAGCGCCGCACTGCGTCGCCTCGCGGGCAAGACGCAGGTCGTCGAGCCCGGCGGGCCGGGCGCCGACACCCCCCGCACCAGGCTGACGCACTCGCTGGAGTGCGCCCAGATCGGCCGCGAGGTCGGCGCGGCGCTCGGCTGCGACCCCGACCTCGTCGACGCCGCCGGCCTCGCGCACGACCTCGGCCACCCGCCCTACGGCCATAACGGCGAGGCGGCGCTCGATGAGGTGGCGCAGCCCTGTGGCGGCTTCGAGGGCAACGCGCAGTCGCTGCGGGTGCTCACCCGGCTCGAGGCGAAGGTCGACGGCGCCGGCCTGAACCTCACCCGCGCCACGCTGGACGCCGCGACCAAGTACCCCTGGCCTAGGCAGAAAGGCCGGCGCAAGTACGGCGTCTACCCCGACGACCTCGCGGTCTTCGACTGGCTGCGCGACGGGCGGGGCGACGAGCGGCGCTGCGTCGAGGCGCAGGTGATGGACTGGTCCGACGACGTCGCCTACTCGGTGCACGACCTGGAGGACGGCATCCTCGCCGGGCTCGTCCCGCTCGAGCGGCTCGCCGACGAGCCCGAGGTCGCGGCCCTCACCCAGCTCGCGGCCGAGCTCTACAGCGACGAGACCCCGGATGAGCTGGCAGCCGTCTGGCGCCACCTGTCACCCCTGCTGCCGTCCCGCCTCGGCGACGGGGCCGCAGGCCAGGCGAAGCTCAAGCAGCTGACCAGCACCCTGATCGACCGGTTCTGCACCAGCGCCGAGACCGCGACGCGCGACAAGCACGGCGACGGGCCGCTGACCCGCTACGAGGCCGACTTGCTCGTGCCGGAGCAGACGCGGGCCGAGTGCGCGCTGCTCAAGGCCGTCGCGGCGCGCTGGGTGATGGCCCGGCCGGGCGTCGCCGCCGCGCAGGAGCACGAGCGCGACGTCGTACGCCGGCTGGTGCATCAGCTCACCGACCGAGGCGCCGCCGCGCTCGAGCCGCTGCACGCCGAGGCCTACGACGCCGCGGGCGACGACGCCGGACGCCTGCGGGCGGTCGTCGACCAGGTGGCCTCGTTGACCGACAGCGCCGCCGCCGGCCTTTCCCGTCGGTTGGCCGGCCCTGGCGACTGAGGGCCGGGCGACTGCCGTCGGGCGGAGCGACTGCCGTCGCGCGGGCGGGACCGGCCTACCGCACCGGCGTCCCGGCCCTCACCCCACCGGGACGGGCGTGAGGCTCCACTCGGCTGCGGCGAGCGCGTGCAGCGACGCCGAGTCGAGCAGCGGCACCCCGGTGTCGACGGTCCGGACGAGCAGGCCGATCTCGGTGCAGCCCAGGATGACGGCCTGCGCGCCGCGCGCGGCCAGGCGGTCGATGACCTGCAGGTAGGCGGTGCGGGAGGCGTCCGTGACCATGCCCTGGGTGAGCTCCTCGAAGACCACGTGGTCGACCATGGTCCGGTCGCCCGCATCCGGGACGACGACGCTCATGCCCCACGCCTCGAGCCGATCGGCGTAGAACGCCTCCTCCATCACCGGTCGCGCGCCGAGCAGGCCGAGGGTGTGCACGCCCTGTTCGCGCGCGGCGGCGGCGACCGCGTCGGCGATGTGCAGCAGCGGGACGTCGACGGCCGCCTGCAGCGCCGGCGCCAGCTTGTGCATGTAGTTGGTGCAGAGCACGACGCAGTCGGCGCCGGCCCGCTCGAGCCGCTGGGCTCCGTCGGCGAGCAGCGCCGCGGCCGCGTCCCAGTCGCCGCTCAGCTGCAGCGCCCGCACCTCGGCGAAGTCGAGCGACACCAGCACCACCCGAGCGCACGCATGGCCACCCAGCCGGCTGCGCACCGCCTCGTTGATGATCCGGTAGTAGGTCGCGGAGGAGTCCCAGCTCATGCCGCCCAACAGGCCGATGGTCTTCATGCCTCAACGATCTCAGCCGCGCCGGGCCAAGACAAGGGCGAAGTCGTAGGTGCACACCCAAGGCACACTTGGAGCCATGGACCAGCGGCGGGTCGAGATCTTCCGCGCCGTGGCGCATGCCGGGTCGATGGCCGCGGCGGCGCGCGAGCTCGGCTGGACCCAGCCGGCGGTGAGCCAGCACGTCCAGGCCCTGGAGCGCCAGCTGGGCGCGCCGCTGGTCGTCCGCACCCCTCGGGGCGTGCGGCTGACCGAGGCGGGCGCGGTGCTGCTGGTGCATGCCGACGCGGTCGCCGCCCGGCTGCGCAGCGCGGAGCAGGAGCTCGCGGCGCTGGCGGGCCTTGCGAGCGGGACCGTACGCCTGGCGGCCTTCCCGTCGACTGCCGCGACCCTGCTGCCACAGGCGCTGGCTGCCCTCCCCGACGGCATCACCGTGCTGCTGAGCGAGGCCGAGCCGCCCGAGGCGCTGCTCGCCGTCGACGGCGGCGAGGTCGACGGCGCGCTCGTCTTCGTCCATCCCAGCTCGCCGCCGCTGCCGGACCAGCTGGCGCGCACCGTGCTGCTGCGCGACCCGCTGCACCTGGTGCTGCCCGCCGGCTCGCCGCACGACCGCGTCGACGCGCTCGCCGGTGAGCGCTGGATCGCCGGTTGCGTCCGCTGCCGCGAGCAGCTGCTGCAGCTGTGCGCGAACGCCGGCTTCGTGCCGGACCTGCGGCACAGCACCGACGACTACGTGGTCGTGCAGGCGCTGGTCGCGGCCGGCCTCGGCGTGGCGCTGCTGCCCGCGCTGGCGCTGCGCGCGTACACCCATCCCGACGTCACGACCGTCCCGCTGCGGCCCGCCGCGCACCGCGACGTGCTGCTCGTCAGCCACGTCGAGTCGACCCGGACGCCCGCGCTGCGGGCGCTCACGGGCGCGCTGCAGCACGCCGCCGGACCGTAGCCGTTCGCCCACCTAGACTCACGCGCACGGTCCCCTTCCCCAGCCGGACCGCGGCACGAGCGTGACACGAAGGTGAGGAGCACCGTGGCTGGGCGCATCCGGGACGAAGACGTCGTCGCCGTGCGGGAGCAGGCTGCCATCGCCGACGTCGTCGGCGAATCGGTGCAGCTGCGCCCGGCTGGCGGCGGGCGGCTCAAGGGGCTCTGCCCCTTCCACGACGAGAAGACGCCGTCGTTCAACGTCAACCCGGCCCTCGGCTACTACATGTGCTTCGGCTGCGGCGAGTCCGGCGACGTCATCAGCTTCGTGCGCGGCACCGAGCACCTGAGCTTCGTCGAGACCGTCGAGCGGCTCGCGGGGCGCTACGGCGTCGAGCTGCACTACGAGCAGGGCTCGGCCGCCGCCGGCCGGCAGGCGTCGCAGCGCACCCGGCTCGTCGAGGCGCACCGCATCGCTGCGCAGTTCTACCTCGAGCAGCTCGGCGGGCCGCCGGCCGAGGTCGGCCGCCGGTTCCTCGCCGAGCGCGGCTTCGACCAGGCTGCCGCGCAGACCTACGGCGTCGGGTTCGCCCCGCAGGGCTGGGACGTGCTGCTCAAGCACCTGCGCGGCCGCGGCTTCTCCGACGACGAGCTGCTGCTCGGGGGCCTGGCGTCCGAAGGACGGCGCGGTCCGATCGACCGCTTCCGCGGCCGGTTGGTCTGGCCGATCCGCGACATCGCCGGCGACGTCGTCGGTTTCGGTGCGCGCAAGCTGCTGGAGGACGACAACGGCCCGAAGTATCTCAACACCGCCGAGACGCCGATCTACAAGAAGAGCAGCGTGCTCTACGGGCTCGACGTCGCCAAGAAGGAGATCGCCCGGCGCCGCCAGGCCGTCGTCGTCGAGGGTTACACCGACGTGATGGCCTGCCACCTCGCGGGCGTGCCGACGGCGGTGGCCACCTGCGGCACCGCGTTCGGCGCCGACCACATCGCGCTGATCCGGCGCCTGCTGATGGACCAGGACGAGATGCGCGGCGAGGTGATCTTCACCTTCGACGGTGACGCCGCCGGACAGAAGGCCGCGCTCAAAGCCTTTGGCGACGAGCAGCGCTTCGTCACCCAGACCTTCGTCGCCGTCTCGCCGGGCGGTATGGACCCGTGCGACCTGCGCCTCGCGCACGGCGACGCCGCGGTGCGCGACGTCGTGGCGGCCCGGGTGCCGCTGGTCGAGTTCGCGGTGCGCTCGATGCTCGCCGAGCACGATCTCGAGACCGCCGAGGGACGGGTACAGGCGCTCGGCCGCACCGCGCCGCTGGTGGCGAAGATCAAGGATCGCGCGCTGCGTCCGGAGTACGCACGGCGCCTCGCGGGCTGGCTGGGCATGGACGTCGAGACGGTGACCGGCCGCGTCGCCGAGCTGTCCGGCGAGGTCCGTGGTGGCTCGCGCCGGCCGTCTGCCCCAACTCCGCGCGACGTCGGGGCGGGCGCGGTCGAGCGTGAGCTGGTCAAGCTGGCCGTGCAGCACCCGGTACTCGTCGCGCCGCAGTACGACGCGCTGGCCGCCGAGTGCTTCACCGCCGAGCCGCTGCGGGAGGTGCACGCCCTGATCGCCAAGGCGGGCGGCACCGCCGGTACCGCGGGCGGCGAGGCGTGGGTCGGCGCGCTGATCGAGGCGGCCGGTAGCGACGAAGCGCGCAGCCTGGTCACCCGGCTGGCTGTCGAGGCGCCGCTGTCGGACCTCACCCCCGACGACCGCTACGCAGGCGCCGTGCTGGCCCGGGTGCAGGAGCTGGCTGCGACGCGGGCGACCGCCGCTGCCAAGGCGACGCTGCAGCGGGTCAATCCCGTCGAGGAGCCCGAGCGCTACAACAAGATGTTCGCCGAGCTGATCAGCCTCGAGACGACGGTGCGGGCGTTGCGGGAGCGGAGCATCGGTGCCCTCTGATCAGCGGCAGGTCCCGGCCGTGCTGCGCTGGATTATGCGGGCAACCGGCCGACGGGTGACCCCGGACGACATCAGGGCCGTCGAGCTGCAGCCGGGGGAGCGGCGCCTCGACTGGGGGCGCACCGACCGCGGCGAGCCGGTCGTCGCCACCGACCTCGGGCTGCACCTGCCCGGGCGCGAGCGGCTCGACTGGCCGGACGTCGAGCGGGCCGGCTGGCAGCGTCCGGAGCTCACACTGACGATGGTGTCCGAGCTCGAGGGCTCAGGGCCGCGCCTCATGCTGCGGCTGGCCGAGGAGGGTGACCTGCCGCAGGCGGTGCGCACCCAGGTGACCGCCTCGATCGGGTGGGCGGCGCACTACCGGCTGGCGTCCGCGGGCGACGGCCAGGGCGGGGTGCGCGTCGTCGGTCGCCGCCGGTCGGGCGTCGACGACCTGGTGTGGCAGCTGGTCTACGACCGGGGCACCGATTCCGACGATCCGATCGTGCGGGCCGAGGCCGAGCAGATGCTGGCGGACGCGCGCCGCACGGTGGGGTGAGGTGTCACGCTTGGGACGAACGAAACCCCGGTGATGTGGCCTGGGCCAGGGATCGCTCCGGGGTCTTCACTCGTGACCGTACTCGGCTACAGGATCGGCAGGCATCCTGGTTTCCCGCTTGACTCGACTAACATTCGCGCGTGAGCGGGACATGAAGTGCTCGTTTGTTACAAGTTTGGCAGTGAAAAACCTGAGAGGATGTAAGCTTCGAGCGACTGATGACCAGTGCGGCGTGGGAACCGCGGGCACCTCGGGATCAGTCGATCGAAGGGCTGATCAAGTGACGTGGAAGCTCGCCAAGTCTCAGACCTCCAGAAGTAGTACTTCCGGAGGTCTGAGACTAGAGGGCTGTTCTTCAAAAGGACCCACCAGGACCCCGGTAGGAGTTCTTGGGCCACGGAAGCTGGGCGCTTGGCTCAGCAAGGAGTCGAACCGGGCAGGTTGCCGCGCGTCGCTGCCGCGGGTGGCCGCGGCTCTCCTGAGTTTCGTTGTGTGGGGCGAGGGAAGCGGCACTGTCCTATTCGGGTCGAGCTCAGTCACTGAGCCAAGCGAGGTGATTCCGCCAGGTGGGAAGGATTCGCTAGTCGACTACGTGTTGCTCAGTGTGCATCTCGGGCTTCTCGCCGCGGAGCCCGATGCGAGCTACGGACTAGCTCAGCTGTTTGCTTCAGGCAAGTAGGGCTGAAACATCAGGACATCAGGTGGGTGCCGCCGTTGCACGACGGAGGACGAGCGCTAAGCACGGCAACCCGACCGTGCTCAGCGGCATGAGCGGGCGTCGCCCGATGCTTGTCAAGCCGAAGGGGTCTGATCCGAGCGCAGGATCCCATGCGCACGATGTCCTCGTACGTGCCTCGGACCCATGCGTGCTGGCGCTGCCGACCCTCGATCAAGAAACCCGCCTTCTCGTACGCGCGGATCGCGGCGATGTTCGACGCGATCGCCTGAAGGTGAATCCGGCGGAGGTTATGACGCGCGAATCTGAACTCGACGAGCTGGACGATGGCCGCTGTGCCGATGCCGCGACCCCGTGCGTTCCGTTTCAGGCTGATGCCCGCCTCGGCGTGACGGGCGAACAGGTCGAAGTCGAACAGCGACGCGCTGCCCACAGCGGCGCCCTCGACGTCAATCACGAAGGACATGGCGGCCTCGGGGCCCTCATTGTCGGCAGTGCGCGCGAGCTGAGCATCGAAGCGGTCCCTCGTTAACGGGCGCGGCGCCTGCGGGTTCCGCTCTTCCCAGGTGTCCAGGTCAGCGGCGATCTCGAACAAGAGATCAAGGTCGTCGTCGGTGCGCGGGCGTAGCGACACGATGGGCGTGTTGGGCACAGCGAGGACAGTACGTCGACCTCGGGCACAACCAGCCTTTAACGTTCCAATGGTGTAGTCGGGGTCTGACCCGCCGGTCTCGAGAACCTTCGGAAGCTCTGCGAGGACTGCAACCTGGGCAAGGGCAGCAGCACAGTCGCTCCCGACGCCGGGGACGCGTCTCGGCATCCTGACCTCGGCTGGCTGGCGTCGGCGGCACAGCACCTGCAGATGACCGACAGCAACCGGCTGCACCCGCGCGCTCCCGTCGTCGTGCGTCATCACCGGGATGCGCTCGCGCCACGGCTCGCGCACACCGTGGGTGACAGCATGTACGACGAGGGCAGCGGCCCGTCGAAGACGCCCGCGACCTGCGCACGAGCTCAAGCAGGACTGAGCCGTGTTCGGCGCTGATCCACCACGCGAGCGAGCTCGCGGCGGCGGGCCAGGTCGTAGGGCATGTCGTCGAGCAGTGGCAACCATGTGTCGACAGCCCCGACGGTGTTGCGCAGGACCCGCCGAGCGGCTTGTTCCGCGAGACCGAGCGCCGCTGCGAGCGCGAGCAGGTCGCGGGCGCCGACGTCGCTGCGTCGGCCGTTGACGGCCATGGCGAGGGTGGAATCCCCGTAGGGCTGCGAGCTGGGGACGTCGTAGGCAGGCGCAACGCGCCACTCGCCGTCGGGCTGCTGCAGCACGCTGAAGTTCTTGGCGTGCGCATCGCCGTTGCCAGTGACGATCGCGAACGCGAGCTGCGCCAGCAAGGTGCGCACAGCCAGCAGTCGTGCGTCGCAGACGGCAGCCAGCGCCGCGAACGCCGCCGCGTACCCGACCACGTACTTGTCTCCGGAGCGCGACCGAGCACCTGGCAGCCGTCCTCGACGGCCAACAGGGCCGTGCTCGCTCCCGAGCGAAGGCGGCGATCGAAGCGGACGACGGCGAGGGCATGCTCACCGTGGTCGTCCCGGAGCAGGGTGGCTGTCGCGGCCTCGAGGCCCGCCCGGCGGCAGGCCATCGGCATGAGGGCTTCGTTCTGCGTGAGTCCGGGGCACTCTGGAGGATCGAGCTTGAGGATGCAGGTGACGCCCGCACTCGTGGCGGGCAGGGTGATCATCGCGGCGCTTGCCTTCGCCTGCACGCCCGGCAGACCGGAACGGTCGGGGAGGACGTCGAGCTGCGCGCGCAGCCGGCGGAAATCCAGCGGGCCGTCGAGAACGGCCCTTGGTGGGATCGGCGACGGCACGGTGCCCGCCTCGACAACCCGGACGTCGCCGATCGTGTCCCCGCCGACCGCAAGCAGCAGTGACAGCTCGTATTCGACCGAGGTCTTGACCGCCCGGCGCAAGGCGCTGAGCCGGCGGCCCTCGGGAGCAGGCCGGTGAAGAAGGAGGGGAGCGCTCCACCTGGTCGTGCGGCAGGCGCCCGGCCCACCGGCAGGGTCGTTGCGACAGCCGGTCCCGTGTAGTCAGCCAGGTAGCGGAACTCGACCCGGTCGGGCGTCCGGTGCAGGCGGGCCGCATGGATGTCGCCCTTGAAGACATCGGCTGCGGTGACGTCGACGGCCGACAGCAAGGGAGTCACTCGCGGCCTCGATGCTCGTCTCCATCGAGCTTGGGGCGCGCCCCGTCGAAGTCGATCGCCAGGGCTCCGGGAGCACCGCCACGTCGCAGCCGCAGCTCGAGTCCAAGGGCCGCGAGCAGGGCCAACAGCGTGTCTAGACGGCTCGTCGCCTTGTCGGCCTCGATGGCATGCACACTGCGGACGGCGATCCCGGCGAGCTCCGCCGCCTCCTGCTGGGTAAGTCGCAGGTGGCGCCGACGGACTGCTATGGCCTGGCCGAGGTCGGCAACGGCATCTGCAGCTTCGTGCATAACGTTCTTTCCGTGGCGCTGGTCAGCCGTAGATCTGCACGATACTGCATATGCACACCGAGTCGACCTCACCGAATCATCGATGTGCACGATCGTGCGTGTCCGGCGGACAACGGCCACGGGTCTGTCCAGCCCGCCCCACCCGAACGTCGACGCGGCTGCGCCGACCAGTCATCGACGGCGAAGGTGGGCGACCCGGCGCCGGACCGACCGGCCGATCCAGGGTGGCTCGCCCTCATGCTCAGGCCGTCGCCATCCTCACGGCAGGTGGCAGATGACCTCGGCGGCCGTGAGCCGTAGCAGGCCGGCGTCCACGCCCGGCCCGAAGTTGTCGCCCCTCGCGCCAGCCCAGATCACTCGGTGCTGTGGGCGATCGGCCGGCGGCCCCCAGAGCGCCGGCGGCGTCGGGCCGAACAGCACCACGGAGGAGGTGCCGTAGGCCGTGGCAAGGTGCGCGACGCCGGTGTCGACGCTGACCAGCAGCCGGGCGCCAGCGACGAGTGCGGCCAGCTGGCCGAGGTTCGTGCGACCGGCCAGCACCTGGCCTTCGTCGAGGCCAGCACAGGCGGCTACGGACAAGGCACGCTCGCGTTCGGCGGCGGAGCCGGTGAGCACGACGTGGTGCCCTTGCACGGTGACGGCGGCGACGACGGCGGCCCACCGCTCGACCGGCCACAGCCGGGAGGGCTGCGCGGCGCCGGTGTGCACGACAACGGCGCCCGGCGCGGGGGAAGCGACCGCCGGCGGCTCGAGGTCAAGGGCCGCGGGGTCGGCGTCGATGCCCGCCTCGACGAGCAACCGGCACCAGCGGGCCACCTCATGCTCGTCGGCCCGCCACTCGGAGCTCAAGCCGTAGGAGATCAGCCTTCCGGGATGGGTCGCCGCGAGCAGCGCGGTGCTCTGCGGCCCCCGGCCGTGCAGGTTCACCGCAAGCTCGGCGCCGTGCAGCGACGGGTCGACCGGTGCGAGCGGCCGGGTGTCGACCACCTCATCAACACCGGCCGCGACGGCGAGCGAGGCGAGCGCCGATGGCCCGGCCAGCACGAGGTGCGCCGCAGGGAAGGCGGCTCGTAGTCCGCGCAGGGCGGGCACGATCGTCAGCAGGTCGCCGAGCCCCAGCGCCCGAAGGACGACGATGCGCACGTCAGCGTCCGGCGCCGCGCCGCAGCAGCCGCGGCACGCGGGTCCAGCCGTGCAGCCACCACGCGGTGGCGACGGGCGGGATGGCCACGGAGGTCACCGTCATCGTCGCCACCTCGGTCGGGGTGCGCGGGCCCGGAGCGATGCGGCGCCAGGCGAACTCGGCAGTGAGCCCGAGCCACAGCAGCAGCGCGGGCCGGCGAACCTGCGGCACGGCGATAGCGAGCAGCGCGGCGGTGGTCACCAGGTGCCACCGGCGGCGACCCGCCGGCACACGGGCCCGGGCTCGCCAGTCACGCCCGTGCAGGGCTCGCATGAGCGCGTCGTCGGCGTTGCCGCGTTGGCCGCGGATGCTTTGCCGCCAGGTGGCCGGCCGCACCGGATGCACAACCCCGCGCTGACCGCGCACGATCCGGCGGCCGGCGGCGACGACCCGCAGCCCCAGGTCGGCGTCCTCGCGGTAGGCCCGCGGGAAGCGCTCGTCGAAGCCACCGACCTGCTCGAGGGCAGAACGCCGGTACGCCATGTCGGCCGTCGCCCACCGGGCGGACTCGAGCCCGGCGGTGCTCCGCTCCCAGTCGGTCGGTCGGCGGTGCGTGGGCAGCGGTACGACAAGCCGGCCCTGCGTCGCGGCAACCTCGGCAGGCAGCGAGCGCAGGTCGGCGTGCAGCTGCGCGACCCAGTCGTCCGGCGGCTCGACGTCGTCGTCGAGGAAGGCGACCCAGGCGGCGGACGAAGAGCGCCAGCCGGTGTTCCGGGCCGCGGCGGGCCCGCGTCCCCACGACCGCAGCACTCGCACGCCGGGCAGCACGAGGTCGTCACCACCCGGCCGGTCGTCCACGACGATCACAGGCACCCGGCCGAGTAGCGGCGCGAGGGCGGCCTGCAGCGACGGGCGCCCGAGCGTCGGGACGACAACCTCGACAAGATCGGCTGTGCGGTCGGGCGGCGGTGGGTAGCGAGGACGTCCGCCGCTCACCGGGTCGGCACGGCCCGCCGCACCGCGAAGGGGCCCAGCGCGAGCAGGTCGACCGGCCCGGAGCCGAAGCACTCGAGCGCGTCGCGCGGGTCGTCGACGATCGGCCGGCCAGCGGTGTTCAGCGAGGTGTTGACCACCAGCGGGATGCCGGTCCGCTGCTCGAAGGCGGCGAGCATCCGCGCCACCAACGGCTCGGCCAAGGCGTCGACGGTCTGGACCCGCGCGCTGCCGTCAACGTGCGTCACCACCGGGATGCGCTCGCGCCAGCCGTCGCGCACGCCGTGGGTGAACAGCATGTACGGCGAGGGCAGCGGCCCGTCGAAGATCTCGGATGCCCGCTCGGCCAGCACCATCGGCGCGACGGGCCGGAACTGCTCGCGGCCCTTGACGTCGTTCATCCGCTCGAGGTTCCGCGCATTGCCGGGGTGCGCCAGCAGTGAGCGGTGGCCGAGCGCGCGGGGCCCGTACTCCGAGCGGCCCTGGAACCAGGCGACGATGCCGTCGTCGGCGAGCACCTGCGCCACCGTCTCGGCGATGTCGTCCGGCCGGTCGTAGGGCACCTGCGCGGTCTGCAGCCAGCGCTCGAGCTCCTCGTCGCTCCACGAGCGGCCGAGCGCGGCGGTCGGCATCGGCTGCACGGTGTCGCCGAGCTCGTGCGCCAGGTACATCGCCCCGCCGAGGGCGGTACCCGCATCGCCGGAGGCCGGCTGCACCCACACCTCGCGGAAGGGCCCGTCGCGCCACAGCACGCTGTTGGCCACGCAGTTGAGCGCGACGCCGCCGGCGAGCGTCAGGGTGTCCTGCCCGGTCTGGTCGTGCAGCCACGCGGCGAGCTCGAGCAGCACCTCCTGCAGGCGTACCTGTACGGTCGCGGCGAGGTCGGCCGAGTCGGCGTCGACCTCGTCGCCGGCACCGGCGCCGCGCTTGACGAACGCGCCCCAGTCGACCGGCTCGACGACGAACCCGCCGTCACCGGTGGTGCGCACGAGCGTGCGGAACTCCGCCAGCCAGCGCGGCGCGCCGTAGGAGCCGAGCGCCATCACCTTGTACTCGTCGCTGCTGCGACGGAAGCCCAGGTGCTCGGTGACCTCTTCGTACAGCAGCCCGAGCGAGCTCGGCAGGTCCTGCGTCGCGAGGACCTCGAGGTCGCCGCCGACCGTGCGTCCGGCCAGGTAGGAGCCGCGCTCGCCGCGTCCGTCGAGCACCAGCACCGACGAGTCGGCCTGCGGCGCAGCAAGGTAGGCCGACGCGGCGTGCGCGACGTGGTGCGGCACGTAGCGCACGATCGCCGGGTCGAGACCGGGCAGCGCGGTGCGCAGGAACAGCGGCGCCCGCTGCGCGTAGAGCGTGCGCATCGGCTCCCACTCCTGCTGCATGACCGCATCGAGCGTCAGGCCTTCGATAGGCGGGCACAGCGCCGGGTCGTAGGAGTAGGCGACCGCGTCGAGGTCCTCCGGCGCGAGCCCGGCCTGCGCCAGGCACCAGCGGGCGGCCGCGGTCGGCACCTCCCAGGCGGCGAACGGCACGTTGTCGTGGCCGTGCTTGCGCCGGTTGAAGCGCTCCTCCTCGACCGCCGCGACCGTGACCCCGTCGACGACGAGCGCGGCGGCCGGGTCGTGGAAGACCACGTTGATGCCCAAAACCTTCATGACGAGAGACCTTTCACGGCCAGCTGCCCTCCCACGCCGAGGCGACGACGAGCTCTTTGATCTCGCAGCCCGGCGGTTGGCGCAGCACGTGCACGACGTTGGCGGCGACGTCCTCGGGGCGGTTGAGCTTGGCGTTCGGGCCGGGCTTGTACTGCTCGTCACGGTCGTCGAAGAACGCCGTCGACATGCCGCCGGGGGTCAGCAGCGTCACGCCGATCTCGCCCTTGACCTCCGACTGCAGGGCGCGGGTGAAGCCGACGACGCCGAACTTGCTGGCGCAGTAGGCGGTCGCGTCGGGGAAGACCCGGTGCCCGAGGGTGCTGGCGACGGTGACCACGCGCGGGTTGTCGCTGGCCCGCAGGTAGGGCAGCGCCGCGCGGACGATCGCGACGGTGCCGAACAGGTTGACGGTGACGACGCGCTCCCACTCTTCCGCCTCGACGTCGCCGAGCGCGCCGCAGCGGTCGGTGCCGGCGCAGGTGACGACGGCGTCGAGCGTGCCGCCTGCGCCGTCGACGAGCCGGGCGAGCGCGGCCTCGGCGGCGCGGGTGTCGGCCAGGTCGACGACCTCGTGCGGCACGCCGTCGACCTGCACCCGGTCGAGCGCCAGCGGCCGGCCACCGCTGTCGCGTACGGCGGCGACGACGGCGGCGCCGAGGCCGCTGGCGGCGCCGGTGACGAGCACGGTGCCGAGAGATGAATCAGGCATCAGCGGGGGCCTTTCGGAGTCGGGCGTCGGCGATCAGGGCGGTGGTGGAGCGCCCGGCGAGGTAGGGCAGCACGACCGCCTGCCCGCCCCAGCGGGCGAGCGCGGTGGCCTCGGGCAGCTCGGCGAGGGCGTAGTCGCCGCCCTTCGCCCAGACGTCGGGGCGCAGCCGGTCGAGCGCGCGGCTCGGGGTGTCGTCGTCGAACAGCACGACCTCGTCGACGCAGCCGAGCGCGCGCAGCACGGCGGCGCGGTCCTGCTCGTGCTGCAGCGGCCGGTCCGGCCCCTTGAGCCGGCGCACCGACGCGTCGGAGTTGAGCAGCACGACGAGGCAGTCGCCGAGTGCGCGCGCCTGCTGCAGCACCGCGACGTGCCCGGCGTGCAGCAGGTCGAAGCAGCCGCCGGTGGCGACGACGGTGCCGCCCGCAGCCCGCACCGTCTCGACGCGCGAGATGCCTACTGGGTCGGGTGCCATCAGGTGCAGTGAGGCCGCGCCGCCGGCGGCGACAAAGGCGCTCGCGGCGGCGACCCCGGCTGCGACGGCCTCCGAGGGCAGCGCGCCGTCGGCGAGCAGTCCGGCGGCGGCTGAGGCGAAGCGGTCGCCGGCGCCACACGGGTCGGGGCAGACCACGAGAGGTGCGGGCAGCACGCTCGGCGCGCCGTCGCCGCTGACGAGCAGCGCCCCGCGGCCCGACAGCGTGACGGCGACGGCGGTGGCGTGCCAGCGCCGGGCGAGCTCGCGGGCGCGCGCGGTCGTCGCCGTCAGCAGCGCGCCCTCGTGCCCGGGCGCGAAGTGCACCGCCTCGGCGCCGTTGGGGGTGACGAGCGTGCAGCCGGGCACCGGCTCGGGACCGCGCGGGTGCGGGTCCCACAGCACCGGGGTGCGCCGGTGCGCGAGCGCGGCGCGGACGTCGTCGCCCGCGGTGACGCCGCGCCCGTAGTCGGCGACGAGCACGACCGACGCGCCGTCGATGGCCGCGAGCCCGGCCGCGCTCAAGGCCCCGACAACGCCGCCGGACCCGCCGCGGTCCAGCCGCAGCAGCGAGCGTCCCTGGCTGCGGATGCGCACCTTCTCCGGGGTGCTGCCGGAAAGGCCGAGGTCGACGACCTGGACACCAGCAGAGACGAGCAGCCCACTCAGCTCGTGGCCCGCCGCGTCGTCGGCCAGGGCGGTCACGAGCACGACCGCACGCCCATCGCGGGCTGCCAGCAGCGCGGCGAGCCCGGCGCCGCCCGGCCGCGCCTGCTCGACGGGGGAGTCGACGACCGGCACCGGCGCGTCCGGGCAGAGCCGCTCGATGTTGCCGGTGAGGTCGCGGTCGAGCAGCGCGTCGCCGACGACGACGAGGGGCCCGCTCACGACCACGCCTGCTCGAGCGGCGCGGCGTAGCGGGCGACCGCCAGCTCGAGGTAGACCTCGCGCGTCGCGGCGGCGATGCGGTCCCAGCCGTAGCGCGCCTGGGCGCGGTCCGCGCCGGCCCGGCCCATCGCGGCGCGGCGGGCGGCGTCCGGCAGCAGCTCGGCCAGCACGGCGGCCAGCTCGGCCGGGCGGTGCGGGCTCACGTGCACCCCGGTGACGTCGGGGACGACGGTGTCGACCAGGCCCCCGACGGCGGTCGCGACGACCGGCACGCCGCAGGCCATCGCCTCGAGCGGCACGATGCCGAACGGCTCGTACCAGGGCGCGCACACCGCGAGGTCGGTCGAGCGCAGCAGCGCCGGCAGGTCGCCCCGTCCGACCCGGCCGAGCACGTGCACCCGGTCGGCGACGCCGCACTCGCGGGCGACCTGGCGCAGCTGCGCCACCTCCGGGTCGGCGTCCAGTCCGCCCGGGTGCGGCCCCCCGGCGACGAGCAGCTCGGTGTCCGGGCCGCCGCTCTCGCGGAGCATCCCGAGCGCAGCGATGACGTCGCGCACGCCCTTGCGCTCGACGAGCCGCCCGACCACCAGCAGCCGGCGTCGCCCCGGGGTGCGTGCGAACGTCGCCCCGTCGGGCGTGAACACCGACAGGTCGACGCCGCACGGCACGATGCTGGTGCGGTGCCGATCTGCGCCCAGGCGAAGCAGCTCGAACACCTCATCGCTGCAGGTGGCCACCAGGTGGTCGGCCCGGGCGACGATGTCGCGCTCGTGCTGCTCGCGCGTGGGCGGGCTGGTGTCGGCGGCGTGCTGGTGGCGCTGCTTGACCACGCCGAGGGCGTGGAAGGTGTGCGCCACCGGGATGCCGAGGGGACGGGCGGCGGCCAGCGCCGCGACCCCGCTCATCCAGAAGTGTGCGTGCACGACGTCGGGCGGGTCGGCCCGCCACTGCCGATGCAGGTCGGCGGCCAGGGCGTCGACGTAGGGCAGCAGCTCGTCTTTAGGAAGAACGTGTGCCGGCCCGGCAGGGACGTGGTCGACCGTGACGCCGGGGGCGAGCGCTACATGGCGCGGCAGGCGCGCGTCGTCGCGGCGGGTGTGCACCACCACGGTGTCGCCGCGGTGCGCGAGCGCGGTGGCGAGCGCCGCGACGTGCACGTTCTGCCCACCGGCGTCGACCCCGCCGAGGATCGCGAGCGGGCTCGCGTGCTCGGACACCATGGCGATCCTCATGCGACCACCAGGGGACGAGCGCCGAGCGACTGCACCGCCGCGACCACGTCGGGCAAGCCGATGCCGGCCAGGCACGGGTGGCCCGGTACCGGACAGGTGCGGGCGCGGGTCGCTGCACAGGGCGCGTGCTGGTCGCCGAGCAGCACGTGCGCGACGCCGTAGGGGCGCCACCGCTCGGCCGGAACGACCGGGGCGAACAGCGAGACGACCGGCGTGCCGACGGCGGCGGCCAGGTGCCCCGGACCGGTGTTGCCGACGACGACCGCCTCGGCCGCATCGAGCACGCCCGCGAGCTCGGCGAGCGTCGTGCGAGCCCCGAGGTCGAGGCCGTGCTCGCCGGCGACGGTACGGGTCAGCGCCCGCTCGGCCGGGCCACCGGTGACGACGACCCGGTGGCCCGCGCCGGCGAGCTGGGTGACGAGCGCGGTCGCCCACGGCGGCGACGGCGCGCGGGCGGGCACCGAGGCGCCCGGGTGCACCACGACGTAGGGAACGTCCCCCGTCAGCGGGGCCGGATCGGGCAGCGGCCGGCTGACGGCGAGCCCGCCGGGATCGCCCTCGGGCAAGGCGAAGCCGGCAGCCTCGGCCAGTCGCAGCGAGCGCTGCACCTCGTGCAGGCCCTGCTCGGGAAGCCGCAGCCGCAGGTCGAGCAGCGAGCCGGGGTAGTCCTCGCTGGCGGCGCCGATCCAGCCGACGCCGGCGAGGCGCAGCAGCAGCGCGAGCGGCAGCGGGCTCTGGTGGAAGGAGGTGAGCACGAGCGCCCGCGAGACGGCGAGCCGACTGATCTGCTGGACGAGCGCGTCGACCGAGGCCGAATCGACCGGCGCCGGGTCGGCGGCGATCCACGGGCAGTCCCACACGAGCAGCTCGTCGACGCCGGGCAGCAGCCGGGCCGCGGCGGCGCCGCGCGGGCCGACGAGCAGCACGACGCGGTCCCCGGACGCCGCGACCGCACGCACCACCGGTCCGGACAGCAGCACGTCGCCGTCGCTGTCGAGCCGGGCGACCAGGGTCGTCCTCACCCGCACCGACCTGCGCCGATTGTCCCGGGCCTTCGGGTGCCTGGCTCGCTGACGGCGCCCGCGCCGGCCAGCACGTCCCGCACCGCCGTGAGCAGGTCTGGTGCCACGTGCGGGGCGTCCGTGACCTCTTCCGGCCGGGTGATCGCGGTCGGCACCAGCACGCTGGCGGCCCCGGCGGCGCGAGCAGCACCGACGTCGGCGCCGATGTCGCCGATGACGACGCAGCGTTGCGGCGCGACGCCCAGCGCGCGGGCGGCCTGCCGCACCAACCCGGGTGCGGGCTTGCGGCAGGCGCACCCGTCGTCCGGCGCGTGCGGGCAGACGAGGAGGGGTCCCAGCGGGCCGACGAGCTCGACCAGCCGGGCGTTCACCGCGTCGACCTGCGCCCGGGTCACGAGCCCGCGGGCGATGCCGCTCTGGTTGCTGACCACGGCCGTCGGCACTCCCGCCGAGCGCAGCAGCGCCAGCGCCTCCACCGCAGTCGGCACCGGTGCGACGAGCGCGGGGTCACCGTTGTACGGGACGTCGTGCACGAGCGTCCCGTCGCGATCGAGCAGGACCGCGTCGGGGCGTGCGGGCAGGGTCGAGGGCACGGCTGGCGTGTCCCCGGGCGACCCGCAGACAAACGCGTTCGGGTAAGGCGGTACTTACGGAAGTAAGATGTGGCCTCGCCGACAGGGTCAGCCGGCAAGCGCCTGCTCACCTGGGTCGCGCAGCAGCGCCAGCACGGCGCCTTCGATGGCGCCCTGAAAGGCCGGCGAGCCGTACGAGGCGTCGTCGCCCAGCTCGTCGAGCACCGGGGCGATCGTCAGCCCGCTGTCATAGAGGTCGAGGATGCGCGGGTCGATGTAGCTGGCGCGGCAGACGGCGGGGGTGTTGCCGAGCTGCTCGGCGACCTCCTTGACGACGCGCGTCACCGCGCGCTTGCGGGCCGTCGGCGACTCGGCATGCGTCGATACCGCCAGGCCGACGGCTGCCATGACGGTCGCCGACCACGTGCGGAAGTCCTTGGCCGTGTCGTCACCGCCGGTGGCCTCACGCAGGTAGGCGTTGATGTCGGTGCTGCGCACGTCGATCCAGGCGCCGGTGCGCACCGAACCGGTGCGGTAGGCCAGCAGCTCGTCTCCGCCGCCGCGCCGACGGCGCAGCTGGGAGACGACCGCGACGACCTCGGGCTCGGCGAGGTCCTTGTGCCAGCGCTTGCCGCTCTTGCCGATGTAGTCGAACACGATCTCACCGTCGCGGGTCACCGTCACGTGCTCCTTGCGCACGGTGGCCAGGCCGTAGGACTGGTTCTCGCTGGCGTACTGCTCACCGCCGATGCGGAAGAAGCCGAGGTCGAGCAGCCGCACCGCACAGGCGAGCACCCTCGTGCGGGTCAGGCCGTCGGTGCGCAGGTCGTCCCGGATGCGCTCGCGGGCGGCCGGCAGCCGGGCGGCGAAGTCGAGCACCCGCTCGTGCTTGGCGACGTCGCGCTGCTCGCGCCAGGCGTCGTGGTAGCGGTACTGCCGCCGGCCGCGCGCGTCGAGGCCGGTGGCCTGCACGTGCCCGTTGGCGACCACGCAGATCCAGACGTCGTCCCACGCCGGCGGTAGGACGAGGGCCTGGATGCGGGCCAGCACCTCCGGTTCGACGACCCGCCGGCCGGCGGCGTCGACGTAGCTGAAACCGCGCCCCCGGCGGACCCGACGAAGACCGGGACCGCTGGTCGAGATGTGCCGGAGCCGGACCATGACGCCTGCTACCCGCCTGCTCGCGCGCGCAGCCCGCTCAGGCCTCGGGCTCCATGTGCATCGCCGACTCCTCGGCCGTGTAGCCGCCGAGGTCGGTACCGGCGTCGGTGGCCGTCATCTCGGCCTCGGTGTCCTCTCGCGCCCCCTCGTCGGACTCGACGAGCCGGCCGACGCCCTGCCCAGCCCGCTCGTCGAACGGCGTGTCAGGGTTGGCGCTCTCGTCAGCGGCCGTGCCGGCCTGCGAGATCATGTCGGGCTCCTCGCGCGAGAGCCGCCCGTCGAGGGGCTCGCCGTCGTGCAGCTCACGTCCGGTGGTGCCGAAGTCGTCGACGGCCTCGGCCGTGTCGTGCGGGGGCTCGATCCTGCCCTCGGTGTCGCCGGAGATGAGCGCCTCGGTCTCGCCGAAGCCCGGGTCGGGAATGCCCTCGGCCTCGGCGGACGACGCAGGCTCGGGGAAGCGGGAGGTCATGGGAGTTCCTTCACGAGTAGGACGACCGCGGGCCGCCCTCGACGCGAGGGCGGCCCGGGCGGAGAGGGTGAGCGCTCAGGTCTGCTTCACGGTAGGCCCGCTGGCCGGCGTATTCGACTCGATCGTCTTCTTGAACGTGTTCAGTGCCTTCTCAACCTTGTCCTGCGGGTCGGCGAACAGCTTTGCGACGGCGTCCCCCAGGATCCCTGCTGGCGGGTCGTAGTCGAGGCTGACCTCGACGCCGGTAGTGCCACCGTGGTCATCGAAGCGCACCGCGCCCGCGTTCTTGACGTCGAGCCCGCTGCTGTCGACGCTGGCCCAGGCCAGCCGGGTGTTCTCGACGTCCTCGACGATGCGCGCGTCCCACTCGACGGTCTTGCCGAGCGGTCCGGCCACCTTCCAGTGCGTGAGATCGGTGCTGCCCTGCTGGGCGGTGACCGACTCGACGTCAAGCATGATTTGCGGGAGGTTCGTCAGCCCGCGCCACCAGGCGTAGCACCGGTCGGCGGGGGCGTTCACCTCGAGGTAGTGGGCGACCTTGCCCATACTGCTGCTCCTTGTCCGTGGGGTCGGGACGGGTGGGGAGGGTGTCGGCTCAGACGACGTCGGGCGCGGAGCCGCTGGGGCGCGCGCCGCCGATCGGACCGGTCCCGGTAGAAGGCCCCGTGGGGGGCGTCGACGGGGGCGCGCCGGCACCGAGTCCGACGACTGGCGCCGGCGCCGGCACGGTGGTAGTGCCGACCGGGGGCAGGTCGCTGCCAGAGCTGTCCTTGCTCTTGTCCTTCTTGTCCTTGGCCTTGCCCGAGGCGCTCTCGACCTTGTCGTTGACGCTCGACTTGGTGGTGTCGGCGACGCTCGAGGCGGTCTGCTTGACCGACTCGGTGGCGTTCTGCACGGCCGGCATGCCGGCGACCTCGCGGAACTTGGCCTCGATCTGCTCGTAGCGCTCGTGGCCGGCCTTGGCGCCGAGGACGTAGCCGGCGCCGGCGGCGACGGCGAGGGTCAGCTTGCGGAACACGGGTGCCTCCAGGTGGGTGCGTCGATGGGTCATTGCTCGGGTGCCCCCTACCCCAGCCGCGACGGACGGCACACCTACCGCCTGAGGTGTGCCGCGCCACGGCTCGGCTCGCGGCGCGGGTTGCTGCGGTAGTCTCGCCTGCTGACACCGGTCCGCCGATGCCGTCCCCCATAGCTCAATTGGCAGAGCATGCGACTGTTAATCGCAGGGTTTCTGGTTCAAGTCCAGATGGGGGAGCCTTACCATCCGGTGTCTCAGCTGCGCTTTCCTGGCCGCCGGGCGCTTGTGGGTGAAGATCCAGAGCCGGTGTTGGGCACATATCGGGCACCTGCGGGTGACGACGCCGCCGGACGCGTGCCGACACGTCCGCGAGGTGGGCCACTGCTGAACGGGACGTCGCTGTGGGTGCCCCGTCAAGGGCTGACGTCGACGGATCGCAGGGCTCGCCCGCGGATGTGACGCGTGACATACTCCCCCCCAGCGGTCCCCGACCGGGTGGGTGCGGCCGTGACCCTGGGAGGCGGACGCCGTGGCAGAGCAGCAGTTCGACGTCGTCGTCGTCGGCGGAGGATCGGCCGGTGCGGTGATCGCCGCGCGCCTGTCCGAGGACCCGTCCGTGCGCGTGGCGCTGGTCGAGGCGGGCGGTCCACCGCCGCCCGAGGAGTCCATGCCGGCAGCGGTCGCATCGCTGCAGCTGAACCCCGAGACGGACTGGATGTACACCGGCGACGCAGGCGGCGTCGGCCGCGGACTGGCCGGGGGCCGGATGATGGTGCCGCGCGGCAAGATGCTCGGCGGCTCCTCCGGCATCAACTACATGGCGTACGTGCGCGGCCACCCCGGAGACTTCGACTCCTGGGCCGATGGCGGCGCCCGTGGCTGGGCGCACGACGACGTGCTGCCCTACTTCAAGAAGTCCGAGGGCATCCAGCCCAGCGGCGACATTGTCGTGGACCACGGTGCCCACAATCCCGACGGCCCGCTCGGCGTCTCCGTCCGCTCGCCCGTTATCCCCGCCGCGCAGCAGTTCGTCGACGCGGCCGCCGCCGCAGGCATCCCCACCGGCGACTACAACGGCGGAGATCGCGCCCGGCCGCAGGGAGTCGCGTCCCTGTTTCAGACCACCACCAAGGACGGCAAGCGGACCTCGACCTTCCACGCCTTCCTCGAGCCGGTGATGGCCGAGCGCGACAACCTCGTCGTCTTCTCCTACGCCACCGTCCAGCGGATCCTCCTCGCCGACGAGGGGCAGGGTCTGGCGGCCACCGGCGTCGAGTACCTGACCCGCGACGGCGACGTCGAGACCGTGCTCGCCACGCGCGAGGTCGTGCTGTCCGCCGGCGCCATCGGCTCTCCGCAGCTCCTGCTGCTGTCCGGCATCGGCCCGAAGGACGAGCTGGCACAGGTCGGCGTCGACTGCCGGCTCGACCTGCCCGACGTCGGCAAGCACCTGAAGGACCACCTCCACACGCCCATGGTCTTCCCCGCGCCCGGAATCGGCCTGAACATGACCGAGGTGGCGCTGGCGCTCGGGCCGGACGCGCTGCGCGCCCCCGCGGGTCCGCTGCCGGCGGACCCGCGTGACGACGTGGACCTGCCGCCCGAGCTCGCCGGCGTCAAGGCCGAGGCCGAGCGGCGGCTCGGCGAGTGGGTGACCACCGGCCGCAGTTTGGCTTCGTCCTCCCTCTACGACGCCGGGCTCTGGTACTCCACCGGGCTCGGCGACGAGCACACCCACGACGCGCAGATCGGCTTCCTCGTCTGCGGCTACACCCCCGATCTGTGGCGGGCGCTGTTCCGCATCGACCCCGAGGAGTACTTCGAGGACGCCGCGGCGAGCCTGGCCGCCGACGCCGAGGTCGTCGTGATGCTTCCCAACCCGGTGCAGCCGCACAGCGAGGGCGAGGTCCGGCTCGCCAGCGCGGATCCGCTGGAGCCGCCGGTCATCTCGCTGAACTACTTCGCGGACCTGCACGACGTAAAGGTCATGGTGGCGGTCATGCGCCGCGCGCTCGAGCTGGTGGAGAAGTGGCCGGTCCCCGGCATGGGCCCGTTGCACGTGCCGCCGAAGCTCGCGGAGTCGCATGGCCACCCCGGCGCCGTGCCGAGCGACGAGCTTCTTGAGGACCTCGCGCGGCACTACGCGCTCACCGTCTACCACGAGACCTCGACGTGCCGGATCGGCAGCGTGGTCGACCCCGACCTGCGCGTCCTGGGTGTGGCCCGGCTGCGCGTGGCGGACGCGAGCGTGATGCCGAACGTGACCTCGGGCAACACCAACGCGCCCACGATCATGATCGGCGAGAAGGCGGCGGAGCTGATCGCGGAAGAGCACGGCCTCCGCCTGACGGAGACGGTCGGGGCCGGCTGACGACAGCGTCGTCAGTCGGCCCTCGGGACGGGCTCTCCGGTGGCGCTGCAGGGTCCGCTGACATCGCCGTTGTTCGGCCCGGACAAGACGCGAGCAGGTCAGCGACGCACCTGCACTCCGGGCTCAGGAAGTACCACCCAGAGTGGACCGCTGACCTGCGGGCTTTGGATCGGGACCCGCCCGCCTGAAATCCGATAGGGGTGGGCCCTGCAAGCTGCCCCTCGGCCCACCACTGCGGGCGCGGATCGCGGGGGCGCACGTCCCGGCTGGGCCAGACTTCGCCTCCGAAACCTTCACGGCGGTCACGTGACTACGTCCGAAGATGTGAGGCTGCGCCCAGGTGCCCTGCTCGTGAACTCGGCTGATTCGCGCCCACGAGCTTCAGATTTGGCGCTGCGCACGATGGCGCGTCATATCGCCGTCTCGGCCGCATCCGCTTCTGCCACGATGATCGCGCGTGACGGCAGCTGGCAGCGCCGCCGTAACCATTCAGGTCGTCGCTGGGCTGGACGTGGGCCGGGCCGGTGCGGTGTGACTGGTGAGGCTGGTGTGGCTGCGTGTCGGCGTGTCGCCGGACAGCGGTACCGCCGGGGCTGATCATGCCGGTG
>JAABUN010000899.1_pt1 | contig 72424 bp, 73 predicted proteins | sample 5559311 | NCBI WGS metagenome assembly JAABUN01 (sample SAMN10711877, study PRJNA513370) | rock metagenome | isolation source: Antarctica rocks | place: Antarctica: Victoria Land, Siegfried Peak sud | reverse complement strand
ACAACGTGCAGATGGGGGTGGAGCTGATCACGCCGGTGGCGGTGGAGGAGGGGCTGCGGTTCGCGATCCGGGAGGGGGGGCGGACGGTCGGGGCCGGCGTCGTCACCCGGATCGAGGAGTAGCCTCCATCTATCGCACTCAGACGGCGGGCGACGCTTCGGCGCTGCCCGCTGTTGCGCGTCCGGCGGCTGTACTGGTCAGACCTATCGATATGCGCTAAACTCCGTGACTGCCCTGGCCAGTGAGGCGTAGTGTCGTGCTGTGCCATGAACGGGGTCGGCTTCGCCGCCGGCCCCGTTGCCATGAACAGTTTCATTTCACACCGGCGGCCCTCTCCACCGTGGGCCGGACGTTGACAACAGGAGAGGTTGACCGATGGTCGCTCGCAAGCCGACGCAGCGTATCCGTATCCGGCTCAAGGCATTCGAACACGCGATCCTGGACCAGTCTGCCGGCCGGATCGTCGAGACGGCCGAGTCGACGGGCGCTAAGGTCGCCGGTCCGGTTCCGCTCCCGACCCGGATCGAGAAGTTCTGCGTCATCCGCTCGCCGTTCATCGACAAGGACTCGCAGGAGCAGTTCGAGATCCGGACGCACAAGCGCCTGATCGATGTCCTCGAGCCGAGCCCGAACACGATCCGGGCGTTGATGCGCCTGAATCTTCCGGCTGGCGTCGATATCGAGATCAAGCTCTAGTCACCCTCACTTCAGCTTCCTATCGCTGGGAAGCCACCGGCCGTCGGCGCCGGGCTGCCACTGGGGCAGTTCCGCGCCGATCACCGATGGCTGGTCAGGTGCCCATCATGGGCTACGGGAACGGGTATCGTGGCGCGACGGGCGCCAGTCATGCTCTGATGTGAAGTCGGCCCGCGGGCTGCCTTCGCTTCCACAGCGGCTCAGGAGTGAGCCAGGAGAGAGCCAATGATCCAGGGGTTGATCGGGCGCAAGCTCGGGATGACCCAGGTCTTCGACGAGAACGGGGTGGTCTACCCGGTCACGGTCGTCGAGACCGGTCCTTGCGTCGTCACGCAGTTGCGGACGATCGAGAAGGACGGCTACGAGGCGGTTCAGCTTGGCTTCGGCATCTCGAAGCGGTTGAACAAGCCGGAGCAGGGGCACCGCCGCGAGAGCGGCTACATGTCTCGCGTCCTGCGCGAGGTCAAGGCCGACAACCTCTCCGACCACTCGGTCGGGGAAGTCATCACGGCCGACGCCTTCAGCAACGGCGAGATCATCGACGTCACCGGGACCTCGAAGGGTCGAGGCTTCCAGGGTGGCGTCAAACGGCACGGCTTCGCCGGTGGTCCGAAGACGCACGGTCAGTCCGACCGGCACCGCGCCGTCGGGTCGATCGGTGCCTCGGCCACGCCGGGCCGCGTCTTCAAGGGTATGCGCGGTCCGGGCCACATGGGCCACGAGACCGTCACCGTGCAGAACCTGCAGGTGGTCCGGGTCGATCTGGAGCGCAACCTGCTTCTGATCAAGGGATCGGTCCCGGGTCCACGGAATGGTGAGCTCATCATCCGGCGCGCGGTGAAGGGGTAGTCCGGCGCGAGCCGCTGGCGACTGCCGATGCGGAATTCGTCGCGACGTTTGTTTGAGGAGTAACCGGACCGATGCAGGCCGATATCTACAGCACCGCGGGCGCGGTGGTCGCTCAGGCCGAGCTTGACGACACCGTGTGGGCCATCGAGCCGAATATCGCGGTCATGCACCAGGCGCTCCTGCGCCAGCTCGCCAACGCGAGACAGGGCACGCACGACACCAAGACCCGCGGCGAAGTCCGCGGTGGTGGACGCAAGCCATACCGTCAGAAGGGAACCGGCCGCGCCCGTCAGGGTTCGACCCGCTCCCCACAGTGGAAGGGCGGCGGTGTCGTCTGGGGACCACATCCCCGGAAGTACACGCAGTCCCTCCCGCGCAAGATGCGCCGCCTTGCGGTGCGTTCGGCCCTCTCCGCCAAGGTCATCGACGAGCGACTCGTCGTCGTCCGGGACCTGGCCGGGCTCGAAGGCAAGACCAAGGCGATGAAGGCGTTCCGCGCGGCCTTCCCGGCTACGCGCTCGACCTTGATCGTCGTTCCCGGCAAGGAAGGAACTGAGTCGATCTACCGCGCCGCCAGCAACCTCGCTGACGTCAAGGTGATCATCGCTCCGCTCCTCAATGTCCGGGATGTGCTCAAGTACGAGCAGTTGATGATCCTCGAGGAGGCCCTGCCCGTCATCGACGGCTGGCTCGCTCTCGAAGCTGCCCGCCGGACGCCGGGCGTGTTCCGCCGGGCCCGCCTCGAACGACTGGCCTACCGGCAGAAGTTCGCCCTCGCGCGGATCGCGAGCAAGGGCAGTCTCGCGACCGTGGCTGCCGCGGAGGCCGAGTAACCATGGCACTGCGTATGGAGGACGTCCTGCGACGTCCGATCATCACCGAGAAGAACACCATGGTGATGGAACGTGGCCAGTACACCTTCGAGGTGCACCCGGACGCGAACAAGATCCAGATCCGCGCCGCGGTCGAGGAGCTCTTCAAGGTCAAGGTGACGGCGGTCAACACGCTGAACCGGAAGCCAAAGGTCAAGTCGCGTGGCATCCGTCGCGGCCGTGGCCGGATCGAAGGCACCTCGGGCAAGTTCAAGAAGGCCTACGTCAGCCTGGCACCCGGTCAGACCCTGGATCCGTTCCAGCTCTAGCGGGCGAGCGCCCAGCACGGCTCCGGGTGGCTTCGGCCGGCGGAGCGGACTGGGCGACGAGGAGGAGTTGCAATGCCAATTCGCAAGTACAAGCCGACCTCCCCCGGGCGCCGCTCGATGAGCGTGAGCACGTTCTCGGAGATCACCAAGACGCGGCCCGAGAAGAGCCTGCTCACGCCGCTCAAGAAGTCGGCGGGACGGAACAACCGGGGCCGGATCACGACCCGCCACATCGGCGGCGGTGCCAAGCGACACTACCGGATCATCGACTTCCGCCGCAACAAGCCCGGGGTTCCGGCCAGGGTCGCGGCGATCGAGTACGACCCCAACCGCTCGGCCCGGATCGCGCTCCTGTTCTATGTGGACGGCGAGAAGCGGTACATCCTGGCTCCGCTTGGGATCAAGGTCGGCGATACCGTCGTCTCTGGTCCCGATGCCCCGATCCGGACGGGCAACGCCCTGCCGCTTCGGAACATCCCTCAGGGTACCCAGATCCACAACATCGAGCTTCGCCCCGGCAAGGGTGGCCAGATGGTCCGCTCGGCCGGCAACTCGGCTCAGTTGATGGCGAAGTCCGAACGCTACGCCCAGATCCGGATGCCGTCCGGCGAGGTCCGCCTCGTACTCCTGGAGTGCATGGCGACCCTGGGTCAGGTCGGCAACGTCGATCACGAGAACATCGAGATCGGCAAGGCCGGTCGCTCGCGTCATATGGGCAAGCGGCCGACCGTCCGCGGCTCGGTGATGAACCCCCGCGACCACCCGCACGGTGGTGGTGAGGGCAAGGCGCCGATCGGTATGAACCCGAAGACGAAGTGGGGCAAGTCCGCCTTTGGCCGGACGCGCAACAACAAGCGGACCGACAGCATGATCGTCCGCAAGCGGCCGACCCGTCAGAGCGGCCGGCGCCGCTAGCGGCGCCTCGGGCCATCTCCTTCCGGGGAGATGGTCCGAATGGCGGTTAACCTGGGCGGAGCCGATCGAGTCATGGTGAACGCAGTGGACACGAGGGACGCGAATGGGTAGGTCATCCAAGAAGGGGCCGTACATCGACGCCAAGCTCCTGATCAAGATCGAGCGGATGAACAGCGCCAACGAGCGCAAGGTTCTTCGCACCTGGGCGCGCGCGTCCACGATCTTCCCGGGCATGGTCGGTCACACGGTGGCCGTTCACAATGGTCGGCAGCACGTGCCGGTCTACGTTTCCGAACCGATGGTAGGGCATAAACTCGGCGAGTTTGCGCCGACCCGCACCTACCGTGGTCACGGCAAGGATGCCGATCGGCGTTCGCGCCGGTAGCGCCGTCGCGGTCCCGCCCGTCACTGGGCCATCGGACCCGACGAGGAGAGAGACGCAATGGAAGTGACCGCGAGTCTGCAGTCCGCCCGGGTCTCGCCGTTCAAGGCGCGACTGGTGCTGGACGCCGTCCGGGGCCGCAAGGTCTCGGACGCGATGGCGATCGCCAAATTCCTGCCGAACAAGAGCGCCGAGATGGTGGAGCAGCTGCTCCGCTCGGTCTCGGCCAACGCCGAGAACAACTACGACCTCGACCCGGAGACCCTCTGGATCAAGGCCATCTATGCCGATGAGGGGCAGAGCCTGCGCCGCTTCAAGCCGCGCTCGCGTGGCCGGGTCGGGCGCATCCAGCGTCGCACCTGCCACATCACCGTCATCGCCGAGAACCGGGAGGGTCGTCTGTAATGGGACGCAAGGTCAATCCGATCGGCTTCCGTCTTGGGATCTCCAGCGAGTGGGAGTCCAAGTGGTTCGCCGAGCGCAACTACACGGAGCTCCTCCACGAGGACATCCGCATCCGCCGGCTGGTCCTGCGTGAGCTGAGCCGGGCCGGGATATCCCGGGTCGAGCTCGAGCGCTCCGCCAACCGGGTGGACGTCACGCTCAATACCTCCAAGCCGGGCATCGTCATCGGCAAGCAGGGCGCCAACGTCGAGCGGATCCGCCAGATGCTCGAGCGCGAGGTGGGCAAGAAGGTCCACCTCAAGATCGAGGAGATCAAGGTCCCCGAGATCGACGCGCACCTGGTCGCCGAGAGCATCGCCGAGCAGCTCACCCGGCGCGTCTCCTACCGCCGGGCGATGAAGCACGCCGTCCAGCAGGCCATGCGCCGGAACGCCAAGGGCATCAAGATCCGCTTGAGCGGACGGCTCGGTGGCGCCGAGATGTCCCGGACCCAGGTCGAGATGGATGGTCGGGTCCCGTTGCACACGCTGCGCGCCGACATCGACTTCGCCGTCGTCCACGCCCACACGACCTACGGCCAGATCGGCGTCAAGGTCTGGGTCTACAAGGGGGACAAGATGCCGACCAAGCGTCGTGTCGCCCTGAACACGGTCGGAGCGGAACCCGCCTCGATCAGTGCCGACTAGTCGATCGTTCGTACCCCTGATCCAAGTGCGGGTCGCCAACGGCGGCCGGTAACGGTCAGCGGATAGTGAGGAGAGGTCCGCATGTTGATGCCGAAGCGGACGAAGTACCGAAAGATGCACAAGGGCCGCATGCCGGGCAAGGCATACCGGGGCTCGACCATCACCTTCGGGGACTTCGCATTGCAGGCCGTCGAACCGGCCTGGGTCAGTTCACGGCAGATCGAGTCGGCTCGCCGCTCGATCACCAACTACCTGAAGCGTGGCGGCAAGGTCTGGATCCGGATCTTCCCGGACAAGCCGGTTACGCACAAGCCCGCCGAAGTCCGCATGGGCTCCGGTAAGGGGAGCGTCGAGTACTGGGTCGCCGTCGTCAAGCCGGGCCGAATCATGTTCGAGCTGGCCGGTGTCTCGGAGGAGCGCGCCAAGGAGGCGTTGCGTCGCGCCGGGATGAAGATGCCTATGGCCTGCCAGACGATCGTCCGCGACACACCGGGGCTCCACGCCGCGGAGGCGCTCCTGAAGCTCGAGGCCGCCCAGAACGCCGAGGCCGCCGAGACGCTGGTCGAAGAGGTGCACGCATGAACGCAGCCGATCTTCGCCAGATGGACGATTCCGCCCTCAACGAGCAGCTCGACCTGGCCCATGGCCGCTGGCGTGAGCTCCGCTTCGATGACGCGGTCGGCAAGCTGACCAACACGTCCGAGATCCGGAAGCTGCGCCGCACGGTCGCGCAGGTCCACACGATTCTGACGGAGCGGAAGATGGCCGCCGCGGTCACCGCCGGGGAGCCCCTTCAGGGCCGTCGCCGGTCGTCCCAGCGGACTCCGGTCCATCAGCCCCGCCGCAAGCGCGTCGGGAGCGGTCGCGCCTAATCGAGCGGCGATCACGGGCGGGACCGACGCGTCACGCCAAGCGAGGTACTGGTCAAGATGAGTGAGGGAACTCACACCGCCGCCGAAACCAAGCAGCGCGAGCAGGATGCTCGCCTGATGAAGGTCGGCCGCGTGCTCAGCAACAAGATGGACAAGACCGTGGTGGTCGGCGTCAACTTCGTTCGCCGGCACCCGATCTACAAGAAGCGCATCACGCGCACATCGAAGTTCTTCGCCCACGACGAGCAGAACGACTGCCTCGAAGGCGATCTCGTCCGCATCGAAGAGTGCCGGCCGTTGTCCCGCAACAAGCGCTGGGTGGTCCGCGAGGTCGTCCAGCGGGCCGTTCGGGTCTAGGGGAGAACGGAACAGTGATCCAGCAACAGACGCGTCTTCGGGTCGCCGACAACAGCGGAGCACGCGAGATCATGTGCATCCGCGTGCTCGGTGGGTCGGCCCGCAAGTACGGCAGTGTTGGCGACATCATCATCGCGTCGGTCAAGCAGGCCCAGCCGAACTCGGCCGTGAAGAAGGGTGACGTCGTCCGGGCGGTCATCGTCCGCGTCGCCGACGAGTACGGCCGCCGCGACGGCAGTCACATCACCTTCGACGAGAACGCCGCCGTGCTGATCAACCTTCAGGGCAACCCGCGTGGGACCCGTATCTTTGGCCCGGTTGGCCGGGAGCTCCGCGAGCGCCAGTTCATGCGCATCGTCTCCCTCGCGCCGGAGGTGCTGTAATGCGAAAGATCCGTACCGGTGACGAAGTCGAGGTGATGAGCGGCCGCAACAAGGGCCTCAAGGGCCGCGTGCGGCTGACGATCGCCGAGCGTGACCGGATCGTCATCGAAGGCGTCAATATCGTCAAGAAGCATGTCAAGCGAGGACGCGCCCGCCAGGCCGGCATCATCGAGATCGAAGCGCCGCTTCACGTCTCGAACGTCCGGCTCCTGATCGGAGGACAGCCCGCGAAGGTCGGCATTCGCCGGAACGACGCTGGCAAGAACGAGCGCTTCAACAAGAAGACGGGCGAAACCATCGCGTCGCCGCGGATCGACTAGCTCGACCGCGACGGCCGCAAGGTCGCCGGCATCTGATTTCACCCAACAGGATTGGGCGGCCCTGAGCGTCACGACTGGTTGACGGACCAGGGGCATCCGCCCGGAACCCGACGCAGGTCCCCGACGGGAAACCGCGGGCGGGTATCGGAAAACAGGAGTTCGGATCATGACCGACATTACGACCATGAGCCCCAAGGACCTCGCCGTCGAGAGCAACAGCTTTGCCTCGACCGGCGAACCCCGGCTCTTCAGCCGCTACAAGGCCGAGATCGTCCCGGCGCTGATCGAGGAGTTCCAGTACCGGAACGCCCTCCAGGCGCCGAAGGTCCAGAAGATCGTCCTCAACATCGGTCTCGGCGAGTCGATCACCAACGCCAAGGCGATCGACGCCGCGGTGGGCGACCTCCAGACCATTACCGGCCAGAAGCCCGTCGTGACCCGGGCCAAGAAGTCGATCGCGACGTTCCGTCTCCGAGAGGGGATGCCGATCGGGGCGATGGTCACGCTTCGCGGCGTGCGGATGTACGAGTTCCTCGACCGGCTTGTCACCCTGACATTGCCGCGCATCCGGGACTTCCGGGGGATCAACCCGAATTCGTTCGACGGGCGGGGCAACTACACGCTCGGTCTGACCGAGCAGCTCGCCTTCCCGGAGATCGACTACGACCGCGTCGACAAGACCCGCGGCCTCGAGGTCAGCATCGTTACCACGGCGAAGAACGATGAGGAGGGACGCCGCCTGCTGACCCTCCTCGGGATGCCGTTCGCCCGCAACCAGCGGTAGGCCGTCGTTCGCGACCAGCCAGGAGAACCACCATGGCCAAGAAGAGCCAGATCGTCCGCTCCCAGAAGCCCCCGAAGTTCTCGACCCGTCAGGTCAACCGCTGCGCGGTGACCGGCCGGAGCCGGGGCTACATGCGGAAGTTCGGCGTCAGCCGGATCGTGTTCCGCGAGATGGCCTCACGCGGGCAACTGCCGGGCGTGACCAAGTCCAGTTTCTAGACGGAACCGGCCGGAGCCCCGATCAGTATCTGGGTGAGACCGGCCGTTCGCTGTGGAGACAAGTCCAGTGAGTATCAGCGACCCGATCAGCGACATGCTGACGCGCATCCGAAATGCCGGAATGGCGCGCAAGAACGAGACGACGATGCCGTCCACCAAGATCCTGGTGGCGATCGCGAAGATCCTCGAGCAGGAAGGCTACATCGTCGGCTTCCGGGTGGAGGCGCAGGCCCCCCAGGACAAGCTGGTGATCGACCTCCGCTACGGGACCGACAAGAAGCACGCGATCCGCGAGATCAAGCGGGTCAGCAAGCCGGGGCTGCGCGTCTACTCCGGCCGCGACGCCCTCCCGCGGGTCCGAAGTGGCCTCGGGATCGCCGTCGTCAGCACGACCCAGGGCGTGATGACCGGCTACGAGGCCCGGCGACGGGGCATCGGCGGCGAAGTGATCTGCACCGTCTTCTAGAGGTGCGATGCGGCCGGGAGGCTCCCGGCCATCAGCGGCTGACCGATCGGTCTGGGCTTCGCCCGCCGTCCTTAAGCCAGGGAGTACCGTCAAGTGTCTCGAATCGGCAAGCGACCCATCGAGGTCCCATCCACCGTCACCATCACGATCGGGGCGGACAACGCCGTCACGGTCAAGGGTCCCCGCGGGGAACTGAGTGGTACGTTCAACCCGGAGATGACCCTCGCCCGCGAGAACGGCACATTGACCGTGGTTCGTCCGTCCGATCAGCGTGAGCACCGGGCCATTCACGGTCTGACCCGGACGCTGCTGGCCAACATGGTCGACGGCGTTACGACCGGCTTTACCAAGGCACTCGCCATCCAGGGCGTCGGTTACCGCGCCGCGATGGATGGCACGACCCTGGTCCTGACCGTCGGCTACTCGCATCCGGTCCGGATGGTGCCGCCCGAGGGCATCACCTTCGCGACCGAGACCCCGACCCGGGTGATCATCTCCGGAATCGACAAGCAGATGGTCGGCGAGCAGGCCGCCCAGATCCGCCGGATCCGTCCGCCCGAGCCCTACAAGGGCAAGGGCATCCGGTACGAGGGTGAAGTCGTCCGCCGCAAGGCCGGCAAGACCGGCAAGGGCAAGTAGGGATGACCGCGCCGTGACGCCTCGCGCCGCGGCCAGGATCCCGTCGTCGACGCGTGGGGGTGGCGCAGAGCTGCCCGGTACCACATTCGGTCTGATGGCCAGAGCGACAGCGACCGGTTCGCCGGTCGGATCTGCCGGACCTGGCCATGCACCGGGGAGAGAGATGACATGGCACGTTTGAAGTGGAGAAAGGCGCTCACGCAGCGCAAGCGCCGGCATGTGCGCGTTCGAGCGAAGGTCAACGGCACACCGAATCGTCCCCGTCTGAACGTCTTCCGGTCATCGGCGCACATCTACGCGCAGCTGATCGACGACACGGCCGGCCACACGCTGGCGGCGGCGAGCGACCTCGAGGCGGACGTCAGGACGATCGCCGGCGATGGTGCGACCAAGACCGCCCGGGCGAAGGCCGTCGGCCAGGTCATCGCGGAGCGCACGAAGGCTGCTGGCTACAGTAGTGTCGTCTTCGACCGGGGTGGCTTCCTCTATCACGGCCGGGTCAAGGCCGTGGCCGACGGGGCGCGTGAGAGCGGCCTGAACTTCTAGGACCGAACGGGTTCAGGCAGGTCTCACCGCGCCGGGCCAATGGATGAGGGTATCGACTTGGAGCGAAGCAGCAACGCCGGGCCGCGGAACGACCGCGGACCGCGCCGCGATGGCGGACCCCGCCGTCGCGATGAAGACGAGAACGCGAACGAGTTCGAGGAGCGGGTCGTCCAGATCAACCGCGTTTCCAAAGTCGGCAAGGGCGGACGTACCTTCGCCTTCGGCGCCATGATCGTGGTCGGCGATGGTAAGGGCCGCGTCGGTGCCGGGATGGGCAAGGCCGGGGAAGTTCCGGACTCCATCCGCAAGGGTGTCGATGCGGCGAAGAAGAGCCTGATCAAGGTGTCCCTCGAGGGCGCGACGATCCCTCATGAGGTCGAGGAGACCTTCGGCGCCTCCCGTGTCCTCCTCAAGCCGGCGGCGCCCGGTACCGGCGTTATCGCTGGCGGGAGCGTCCGGGCCGTGCTGGAAGCCGCCGGCATCCGCGACGTCCTGAGCAGCTCGCTGGGCAGCAACAACCCGATCAACGTCGTCCGGGCGACCCTCAAGGCGCTCGAGCAGCTGGAGTCGGAAGAGGAGGTCATGGCGCGGCGCGGTCTGTCGCGTCGCCTCCGTCGGGCCCGTCAGGCCCCATCGGCCGACGTGCTGGCGGCCGCTTCCCGCGCCGCTGGCCGTGACCGGAATCAGGGTGGTGGCGGTCGCGGTGCTCCCGGTCAGCGCGACAGCGGCGGCCAGGGCTCCAGCGATCGACGCGGCGCTCCCGGCGGTGGTGGTCGCGGTGGTGGTCCGGGTGGACCCGGCGGTGGTGGTCGCGGTGGCGGCCCCGGCGGCCGTGGCGGCGGTCCGGGTGGACCCGGCCGCGGCCCCGGTGGTCCGGGCGGCGGTCGTGGGCCGGGCGGCCCCGGACGTGGTCCGGGCGGCCCCGGTGGTGGACGCGGACCGGGTGGTCCGGGTCGCGGACCGGGCGGACCCGGTGGCGGACGTGGGCCGGCCGGTCCTCCTCAGGAGTAACCTACAATGGCAGAGTCATCCGGCAACAAGCTTCGGATCACGCTGATCCGGAGCACCATCGGCCGTCCAGCCAACCAGGGCCGCATCGTCGAAGCGCTCGGCCTGCGCAAGGTCAACCACACGGTGGTCCGCCCCGACGTCGAGTCGGTCCGCGGGATGGTCGACAAGATCAGCCACCTGCTGCGTGTCGAAGAGGTTCCGGCGGGCTGAGTCCGGCCGGACGCGACCCGAGACAGTCCGGCTGTCGGGTCGCAAGGGGAACATCAACATGCCGTTTTCGCTCGACGATCTGCGCCCCAACCAGGGGTCCAATCGCGACCGCAAGCGCGTCGGGCGAGGCCATGGTTCTGGCTCCGTCAAGACCGCTGGTCGCGGACAGAAGGGTCAGAAGTCACGTTCGGGACCGGGGGTCCGCCCCGGCTTCGAAGGTGGACAGCTGCCGCTTCAGCAGAAGCTGCCGTACAAGCGTGGCTTCACCAACATCTACAAGACCCGCTGGGAGATCGTGAACCTGCGGGATCTCGATCGCGTCGATGGGCCGGTCACGCCGCAGTCCCTGCTCGATACCGGGCTGATCCGGGGGCTCGAGTTCCCGGTCAAGGTTTTGGGCGATGGTGAAGTCGGGGCGGGCGTCACCCTCCACGTCCATGCCATCTCCGATGCCGCCCGAGACGCCATCACGACGGCCGGTGGGACGATCGAGCTGCTCGACCGGACCGATCGGTGGGTCTCGGCCCGGCCGCACACCCGCCGGCTGCCCCTCAACCGCGAGCTCAAGCGGGCGAACGTCGGCAAGATCACCGGCCAGAGCCGCTTCGATGAGATGACGGCCCGGTCGATGTCGCCGTCGGCGGTCTCGCCGACGACCGGTATCATCCGCCGGCCGGCAAAGGCGACATCCGATGCCGCCGAGGCCGACTAACCCGATCGCTCCCGCTGACCCGGCGTGTCCCGCCGGGTCAGTTCCATTTCCACCCCGCTCGACGGTCTGACCGGTCGACTGCGAGGAGCACGCGCCGATGCTAGCTGCCGTTTCCAACGCGTTGCGGATCCCGGATCTTCGCGCGAAGGTCCTCTTCACGGTCGGGATGCTGATCGTCTTCCGGTTCATCGCCAGCATTCCCGTGCCGGGCGTCGACCGAAACGCCTTGAGCGATTTCGTCTCGCAGAGCCAGATCCTCCAGGTCCTGAACCTGTTCTCGGGCAGCGGTCTGACGAACTTCTCGATCGCCGCCCTGGGGGTCTACCCCTACATCACGGCGTCGATCATCATGCAGTTGATGACCCCGATCATCCCGCGGCTTAACGAGCTGTCGAACGAGGGGCAGCAGGGCCGTAGTCAGCTCAACCGCTACACCCATTACCTGACGGTGCCGCTGGCGCTCCTGCAGGCTTACGGGCAGGCGCTGCTGTTCTCCAACCAGTCGTCCTCCGCGGGGACCCCGCTGATCTCGGGCTTCGGTCTGTTCAGCACCGCGACCGCGCTGCCGACTGTCGCCATCCTGCTGTCGTTGACGGCTGGGACGATGCTCCTGGTCTGGATCGGTGAGCTGATCACCGAGAACGGGATCGGCAACGGGATCTCGATCATCATCTTCGGCGGCATCGTCGCCTCGCTGCCGGGAACCGTCGGCGGACTCATTACGGGCAACTCGACCGCCCAGAACGTCATCGGGACCATCCTGTTCCTGCTGATCGGGCTGGCGACGATCGTCGGCATCATCCTCATCAACGAGGGGCAGCGCCGAATTCCCGTCCATCACGCCAAGCGGATCCGCTCGGGGCGCGTCTATGGCGGCAACACGACCTTCATCCCACTCAAGGTGAACTCGGCCGGCATGATCCCGCTGATCTTCGCGGTCAGTATCATGGTCTTCCCGGGGATGGTCGCGACCTTCCTGCAGAGTTCTGGACAGGACTGGGTCGTCAGCGTGGCCGGCTGGATCCAGCGGTTCTTCAACCCGCTATCGTTCCAGTACAACGTCATCTACTTCCTGATGGTGGTCGCGTTCACCTACTTCTACACCCTCGTCGTCTTCGAGCAGCAGAAGATCCCGCAGGACCTCCAGCGGCAGGGCGCGTTCATCCCCGGCATCCGGCCGGGCAAGAACACCGCGACGTATCTGCGGACGGTCCTCAACCGGATCACCCTGGTGGGCGCCGTGTTCCTCGGTGTCGTGGCGGTCCTGCCGTTCATCGCGGCGCAGATCACCGGCGTCAACGAGCTTCAGCTGGGCTCGACCTCGCTGCTGATCGTGGTCGGCGTGGCCGTCGACACCATGCGTCAGCTCGAAGCGCAGCTGATGATGCGCAACTACGAAGGCTTCATCCGATAGACCTGACGTCCGGCCCTGGTCGACCAACGAGGGCCGGACGTTCCCGTTCAGCCGGGCGGTGTCCGGATGTCGGCGAGTATCAACACAGACAAAGGGTAGGACGTTGCATCTGATCGTGATGGGGCCACAGGGGTCCGGCAAGGGAACCCAGGCGGCGCTGCTCGCTCCCGCCCTCCGGCTCCACCACCTGTCGACCGGCGAGCTGTTCCGCGCCGCCATCGCCGTCGGGAGCCCGCTTGGTCGGGCGATCCAGGTTATCTACGACCGGGGCGACCTGATCACCGACGACCTGACGAACCAGCTGGTCGCCGAGCGACTCGATGCGATCGCCGGCGGTCAGGCTCGGTCGGGAAGCGGGATCATCGAGACCGATGCTCCTGCTGCGGTAGGCGCGCTGTTCGACGGGTTTCCGCGGACGGGGCCTCAGGCGGAGTCGCTCGATGCGCTGCTCGCCGCGCGTGGCGAGCGAATCGACGGCGTCATCGAAATCTCGGCGCCGGAGGATCAGCTCGTCGATCGGCTGATGGCGCGGGGTCGGACGGACGACTCGCCGGAGGGCATCCGGCGCCGGCTGGAGAAATACCACACCGAGACGGCCCCGCTCCTGGAGATCTATCGCAACCGCGGGCTCGTGGTGACGGTCGATGGGGCGCGCCCCATCGACGTCGTCCATGACGATCTCGTCGCGCAGCTTCGGCAGCGACTCGGGCCTGATCTGGATGCCACCGGGATGAGTTCCCTGTGACTCGCCAAACCGCGACCCGGCGAACGCTTCCCCGGCGGAACTCGCTCAGGCCGGTCGGACCGGGGCGGGGCTTGCTCCGGCCCAAGACGGCCGCGGAGATCGAGCGGATGGCCGCGGCCGGCGAGCTGGTCGTTCGCGTTCATGAGCGCCTCGTGCCCCTGATCGGCGACGGGGTGACGACGGCGGAGCTCGACGCCGAAGCAGCGCGGTTCATCGCTTCGGAGGGCGCTACCTCGTCCTTCCTCGGCCATCACGGGTTCCCGAGGACGATCATCACCTCGGTCAACGAGGTGATCATCCACGGGATTCCGGGCGAGCGTGTCCTATCCGACGGCGACATCATCTCGATCGACGTCGGCGTCATCCTCGACGGCTTCCACGGGGATGCGGCCTGGACATACCCGGTGGGGGTCGTCGGAGACGACGTCCGCCGGCTGCTCTCCGGAACCGAGCAGGCGCTGGTCGAGGCGGTGGACGCGGCCCGGGACTCGGCGATGCTCGGATCGATCGGCCGGGCTGTCGAGCGCGTCGCGGCTTCGCACGGTCTCGGTGTCGTGCGCGACTACGGCGGCCACGGGATCGGCCGCTCGATGTGGGAGGAGCCGCACGTCCCGAACATCGGCGCCGGGGCCGACCCGGTCGAGCTGGTCGCCAACCTGACGCTGGCGGTCGAGCCGATGCTCACGCTCGGAGCGCCGGCGTATGTCGTCGAGGGGGATGGCTGGACGATCCGGACGGTGGACCGGTCGTTCGCCGCGCACTTCGAGCACAACCTCGTCGTCATGGCGGATGGCGCCCCGACGGTCTTGACCGCTGGCCTGGCAAACGTGCTACACTGAGCGTTCGCGCGCATGTCAACACCATGCGCCGTCATTGTGCCTGACGGAAAGCGTCCCAATTCGGCGCGATCAGGCCGCAGGAGTCGATCAATGAAGGTCACCGCATCCGTTACCCGTCGGTGCGACAAGTGCCGGGTCATCAAGCGTCACGGCATCCTGCGCATCATCTGTGAGAACCCCCGGCACAAGCAGCGCCAGGGCTAGGTATTGACGAGCTGGTCCCGCGTTCGCGCAGGGTGCCAGCCGCCGTCCGGGAGGGCGCAAGGGCGATGGCCAGAATTGCCGGGATCGATCTTCCCCGCGAGAAGCGGATCGAGATCGGTCTGACCTATATCTATGGGATCGGACTGCACACCAGCCAGATGCTGCTGGAGCGAACCGGCGTCAGCCCGGATCGACGCGTGCGCGACATGACCGACGACGAGGTCAACCGCCTCCGCGAACTCATCGACCGTGAGGTTCGCGTCGAAGGCGACCTTCGCCGCGAGATCCAGCTCAACATCAAGCGATTGATGGATATCGGCTGCTATCGCGGCCTGCGCCATCGCCGCGGACTTCCGGTGCGCGGTCAGCGAACCAAGACCAACGCGCGAACGCGCCGTGGACCGAAGCGCGCCGTCAGCATGCGCGGCAAAAAGAAGTAGTTCGGGCGCCGGGCGGGGGAGGAGCGTTCTCCCCGGTCCGGCGGTTTCGGTGCCCGTCGGTCGCGGGTTGGCATGACGGATACATGGCCGAACGGGCAATGAAGATGAGGGAGAAGGGCGATGAGTGAACGGCGACGGTCCGGAGCGGCTGGCAAGACCAAGACACGTGTTCGTCGGAGGGATCGCAAGAACGTCCCTCGCGGGCGCGTCTATATCCAGGCGACGTTCAACAATACGATCGTCACCATGACCGACCCGGGCGGGAACGTTCTCGCCTGGTCCAGCGCTGGCGCGAACGGCTTCAAGGGGTCCCGCAAGAGCACCCCGTACGCCGCTCAGGTCACAGCCGAGCAGGCCTCACGCAAGGCGCAGGAGCATGGTCTCCGGCAGGTCGACGTCTTCGTCAAGGGTCCTGGCTCCGGGCGGGAGATGGCGATCCGGTCACTGCAGGCCAGCGGGATGATGGTCATCTCGATCAGCGACACGACGCCGATCCCCCACAACGGCTGTCGTCCGCCGAAGCGCCGCCGCGTCTAGGAGCGGATTCGGGGTCGGGTTCGTCCAGTTCCCCGGAAATCCAGCGTTCCCAATGGTGCCGCCGGTCGGTTTCGACGCCGGCGGCACCATGATGAGCAGTCCGAAGTGGTCCGCTCATCCCCGACGCGAACAGCTGGCCGCGGGCTCGCCGTGCCGGTGGTGCCTGCGGTTCGGGCGCGAGGCGCTCCACGTTCATCATTGCCGGGGCCAGCGACGCGGCGCGAGTCGTTGGCCGGTGCGCCGCCCGGCGCCACCAGGAGGCGAGTTCGCTTGTCTGAGAAGGTTTCGTTCAACATCAACCGGACCGAAGAGGGGCTCAACTACGCCCGCTACACGATCGAGCCCCTCGCTCTGGGCTACGGGACGACGCTCGGCAACGCCATGCGCCGCATCCTCCTCCGCTCGCTCGAAGGCGTCGCGATCTCGCGGGTCCGGATCGACAACGTCTGGCACGAGTTCTCGACTGTCGAGCACGTCCGTGAGGATGTGACCGAGATCGTCCTGAACCTCAAGCGGGTCCGCCTCAAACGGATGCTGGACATCAGCACCGAGGTCCGCGCCCACCTCTACGCCCGATCGGACAGCGACGAGGAGCGGATCGTCCGCGCCGGGGACATCGCCTGGCCGGCCGAGATCGACGTCATCAACCCGGACCAGCCCATCGCCACCCTCGAGGCGGCCGACGCCGTCCTCGACATGGACCTCTGGGTGACCTCTGGGAGCGGCTACCGTCCGGCCGAGACGCAGGATGTCCTGTCGCTCGGCGAGATCCCGATCGACGCGATCTTCACGCCGATCGAGCGGGTCAACTTCGTCGTCGAGCGATCCCGTCGGGGCCAGACCGAGGACTACGATCGCCTGATCCTCGAGATCCTGACCGACGGCACGATCGAGGCGGACGACGCCCTGGCGACAGCCGGCGGTATTTTGATGAATCACGCCCGGGTCTTCTCCGAACTCAACCGCAAGGAGGACGATCCCGCCGCGTCCGCGAGCCCGTTCATCTCGGACGAGGTCCAGGGCAAACCTTTGGCGGATCTCGGTCTGTCGCCCCGGGTGCTCAACGCGCTCCGGAGCCGGCAGATCGACCGGGTCGGTCAGGTCCTGACGATGGATCCTGACCAGTTGCTCAGCATCCGGAACTTCGGTCCCCGGTCCCTGACCGAGCTTCGCGAGAAGCTGGCGGAGTTCGGCTACCTGCCCGAAGGCGACTACGGGCTGTATCCGGACGATGGCTTCCTCGACGAGATCGAGGGCTCCGGACTGGACGAGAACACGCGTGACGTTACCGACGCGATTGCGTCATTGCGCGTCGATGAGGCGGATTCCGCGATCGGCGATGAAGGGAAACGGTCGTGAGGCATCAGAAGGCCCATCGCAAGTTCAACCGGACCAGCGCCCAGCGGATGGCGATGTTCCGGCAGCTCAGCATCTCGATGATCCTCCATGAGCGGATCTCGACCACCGAGGCCAAGGCCAAGGAGATGCGACCGATCGTCGAGAAGCTGGTGACTCTGGCCCGGGAGGACTCGGCCTTCCACCGCAGGCTGATCATGAGCAAGATCGACCATGCCCCGGCGACCGCCAAGCTGTTCGAGGTGATCGCGCCACGGTTCGTCGATCAGCCGGGTGGCTACACCCGGATCAACAAGCTGGAGCCCCGCAAGGGCGACGCGGCCCCGATGGCGCTGATCGAGTTCATCGAGAAGTAGCCGGGTGGACGAGCCGGCTTCCGGTCCGTCGGGCGGGATGCTGGCCCTGACGCTCTCGTACGACGGCACCGCGTTCGCGGGGTCGCAACTCCAGTCGGGCCAGCGCTCGGTCCAGGGGGAGCTCCTCCAGGCGCTGGCGAAACTGGGCCAGCCGGAGATCCGGACGACCTTCGCCGGCCGGACGGATCGCGGGGTTCATGCGGTCGGGCAGGTCGTCAGCCTGCCGGATCCCTGGCCCGGGCGGCCGCCGGAGATGGTCCGACGCTCGATCAACGCCTTCCTCCCGGATGACGTCGGGGTCCGGGAGGTGCGGCGGCCCGGACCGGCGTTCCACGCGCGCTTCGACGCGACGTGGCGGCAGTACCGATATATGATTGGCCAGGAATCGCATCAGCCGGTCGGTCGGCCGTACGTCTGGTTCCGGCCCGGATCACCGCTGGACGTCGCGGCGATGCGCCTGGCGGCCAGCGAGTTCGTCGGCCGGCGCGACTGCGCGTCGCTGGCTGGGGCCGGACAGGGGGTTCCCTGGTCGGACGCCCGGCAGCGGCCCCGCGGCACGACCCGGACGGTCTTCCAGGTGTCGGTCGAGCCGGTCGCTCCCTGGTGGGCGCCCGGCGACGTGGGCGGTGGCATCGCGATCGAGGTCACGGCTGACGGCTTCCTGCCGCAGATGGTCCGGACCATCGTCGCGATGCTCGTCCGGGTCGGACGCGGCAACCGCGACGTCGACTGGGTTCGGCGGGTCCTCGCGGCGGGTGACCGCCGGCATGGGACACCGACGGCTCCCGCTCACGGGCTGACGCTGTGGCGGGTGGAATACGGCGATGACCCGCCGTGGTCATCAGACAACGCGGCGACGTGACGGTCACGTCCGCGCGACACGACGATACGGCGGGGCACCCGCCCGAACCACACCGGCGACCTGTGACCGAGTGGTGAGAGGACAGCAAGATGGATCGGCGAACATACTCGCCAAAGCCGAACGAGGTCGAGCGGTCGTGGTACATGGTGGACGCCGAGGGCAAGACCCTCGGTCGCCTCGCCACGATCATCGCCGCGATGCTCCGTGGCAAGAACAAGCCGCAGTACGCGCCGCACGTCGACGTCGGAGACTTCGTCGTCGTTATCAACGCGGAGAAGGTCGTGCTCACTGGCAACAAGGAGCTCCAGACCAACTACTACCGCCACTCGAACTACCCCGGTGGTCTCCGGACGACCTCGGTCGCCGAGATGCGCCGCACCCACCCGGATCGGATCATCCATTCGGCGGTCAAGGGCATGCTGCCGAAGGGACCGCACGGGCTCGCCCAGCTGCGGAAGCTGCGGGTCTACGCCGGTCCCGAGCACCCACACGCCGCCCAGAACCTGACCGAGATCCCCCGGAGCGTCTTCGAGAAGGCCGGCGCGCTTCGCCACGCCGAGGACTAGTTTGATTCGCCGGGGGACCGGCAGTGAAGGAGTACGTCCATGAGCGAGCAGGCAGACAGTTCTCGCTATTTCTACGGCACCGGTCGCCGGAAGTCGGCCGTAGCGCTGGTCCGTCTCTACCGGGGCACCGGCACCGTGACGGTCAACGGCCGTACCGCCCGTGAGCACTTCGGCGGGCGGGACATCCTGCACGCGACCATGATGGCGCCGCTGCGACTGGTCAATCTCCAGGGGCAGTTCGACATCGTCGTCAAGGTCATGGGCGGCGGCGTCTCCGGTCAGGCCGGCGCCGTTCGTCACGGAATCTCCCGGGCGCTGCTCCGCGTCGACGACGACCTCCGCCAGCCGCTTAAGAAGGCAAAGTTCCTCACCCGCGACCCGCGGGTCAAGGAGCGCAAGAAGGTCGGGCTCAAGCGGGCCCGCAAGGCGCCCCAGTACACCAAGCGGTAACGTCTTCAGACGTGTGGCGCGGTGCGCTGGCACGGACATCGAACCGTGCCGGACGAGGCGTTGCATACCCATGCAGCGTCTCGTCGGCCTTTTCGGGGGGGTCTGACGAATACGCCTACGCCTGGCTTTGGCGACCGAAAAATCTCGGGTCATACTGTCGGCTGGAAGGCGATGGGGGAACGATGGATCGCGGGTTTGGTGTAGCCGGGGCGCTCGATCACCGAATCATTCGGCAATTGGCTCCGGTGCTGGAGTCGCTCGGCTTCCGGACGCTCTGGATCAACGATACGCCGGATGGCGACAGCCTGGCCGGTTGCGCCGTCGCGACTGGGGAGACGACGACCCTGCGCCTCGCGACCGGTGTGATCCCGATCGACCGCCGCGGCGCGGAAGACATCGTGGCGGACATCGAGCGCCGCCGAGTACCGGCCGATCGGCTCACGATCGGCATCGGAAGCGGGAGGGCTCCGCATCCGCTCGGCCGGGTGCGGACGACCGTGGCCGAACTGCGCGCGAAGGCTGACCCAGCCACGACGATCTCCGTCGGGGCGCTCGGTCCACGCATGACCGCACAGGCGGCAACACTCGGCGATGATGTCCTGCTGAACTGGTTGACCCCAGCGGCCGCGAAGGTCTCGTCGGCCGAGGTCGCCAGCGCGGCCGGGGTGGCTGGCCAACCGACTCCACGCGTGACGGCCTACGTACGAGTGGCGACCGATCACGGGGCGATCGAGCGCCTCCGCATCGAGGCGGAGCGGTACGGCTCATATCCGTCCTACGCGGCGCATTTCCGCCGCTTCGGGGTGACTGCCATCGACACGACGATCGGCAGCGAGGACGCCGCTGAGGTCGCCCAGCGGCTCGATGCCTACGAGGGCTCGGTCGACGAGATCGTCGTCCGGGCGATCACCGGCGCCGAGACGTTCGAGTCCTACCGTGGTCTCGCGATCCTTACAGCACCAATGCAGCAGTAGACCTTTGGATCAGGTTGCGGTAGAACGGGATCGGCGAGCCGAGCCGGCGAGATGGGTGCTGGAGTCCTGATGAGCAAGACCGTGGGTGGGGACGAGGGGTTCGAGGCCTGGCTGAGCCGTCGCCAGCAGGAGCGGATCGGGGTGCCGGTTGGGGTGGCCACTCCCGCGGCGCGGCGACGGCCGCGACTGGCGCCTGTTTCGGACCTCGGCGCCAACCGGCGGCGCGATGCGATCAGCTGGGCGACTGAGACGATGCGCCATGAGCGGGTCGTCTTCCTCGACACCGAGACGACGGGCTTCGGCCCCCGGGCCGAGATCATCGACATCGGCATCCTCGCCGCCGACGGAACCGTCCTACTTGATACGCTCGTCCGGCCCGAGGCGCCGATCCCGGCCTCGACCAGCAAGGTTCATGGTCTGTTCGACGACGATGTCGCCGGAGCGCCGACCTGGAACGACATCCACGCCGAGGTCTACCGGCTGCTGCTCGGGTCGCGGGTGGTGGTTTACAACGCGCCGTTCGACTCCGGTATGGTGACGAACTGCTGCCAGCGGGCCGGTCTCGTGATCCCCACGGCCCACTGGCAGTGCGCGATGCGGCAGTACTCGGCGTTCGCCGGCCCCGCGAGTGCCCAGCCGGGCCGCGCAACGTCCCGGTGGTACAAGCTGGATCATGCCGCTGCCGCGTTCGGCGTCGCGCCCGGCGGACATCGCGCCCTGGCCGACGCCGATGTCTGCCGCCGCGTCGTCGCTGGGATGGCCGAAGCGACCTGAGCGACCGCTGGCCGGCCGCTATTCGATCGACGCGTTCTGGCCCGGTCGATCGCCTGGATCGGGCTCCGCACCGTCCGGCACGACCGTCTGGTCGGGCCAGACATGTGGTCCGCCGTGGGAGAGGTCGCAGAGCAGCAGGTCGGAGCTGGAGGTGGCGACGACGCCGAGTCGGGCCAACGCGGTCGCCGGACGGTAGTGGACCGGAAAGTCCTCCGGGATGACGTGGGATCGGGCGATGCAGACCAGCCGGTCGTGCTGCCCGTCGAAGGTTCGGTTGTCGGGCCGGATCGGGATCTCGCCAAAGGCGTTCGGGTTCCGGGGTGAGCTGGACAATCCTCGGCCGTTGCCCGGATCCGGCGGTCGCGTTCCCTCGGTCCGGCGTGGACGGGGAGTCGGGTTCGTCCGTCGCTCGGCGGGTCTTGCGGGGTCCACACGACGCTTCCCCGCTGGCGTCCGTTCCTGACCTGGTCGATCCGCGGCCGCAGGGGTAGCGCGAGCGTGTGGCTGGACGCGTTCCGGACCGTCCGACCGAATCCCCCGATCCAGGGCAGCCGAACCGGGGCTCGGGGGGGACTGGTCGTTCCCCCGCCGGTTTCGTCGTCGACGGCTGCTCGCGGACTGAACCCGGGAAGCGTCTGGCCGGTCCTGACCAGGGGGTGGCTGGCGCTCGCCGCTCGCCGCTCCGGAGGGGTCGAACCGGGGCCGGGAATCGGGTCGAAGTTCCGGGTGACCCGGATCACCGCCGTCCGATCGGTCGTCGCGTGCCGAATTCATGAAGATCCTTTCCGCCTTCGTCGATCAGGTAATCGATGGAGATACCCCCGATCTCGCTGTTCTTTCGGACCGTATCGTATGTCGTTCGGGTCCAGAATGCTCATCTTGCCGTGGCTCGGAATCGGAAAGTGCAACCCTGCGCTCTTCGTCCCACCGCGTGCGGGTAGAATCAGCGCAGTACACGTCGATGCCGTCGTCATCGTTCGCTTCCCTGACGGCAACCCGGAGCAAGATTGCGTGGCAAAACAGATCGGCATCGACCTCGGAACGGCGAACGTTCTCGTCTATCTGCGCGGACGTGGGATCGTCATCAACGAACCCTCAGTCGTCGCCATCTCCGCCAAGGACGGCCGCGTCAAGGCCGTCGGGATCGAAGCGCGGAACATGCTCGGCCGCGAGCCCCGTGACACGATCGAGGTCGTCCGCCCAATGCGTGACGGCGTGATCGCCGACTACATCGTGACCCAGGAAATGCTCAAGTACTTCATCAACAAGAGCTGTGGCCGGTTCTCGCTCGTCCGGCCGGACGTCATGATCTGCGTCCCGGCCGGTGTGACCGGGGTCGAGCGGCGGGCTGTCCGCGACGCGGCGCTGAATGCCGGCGCCCGGCGCGCCTATCTGATCAGCGAACCGCTGGCCGCGGCGATCGGTGCCAAGGTCCCGGTCGCCGACCCGTCAGGCAACATGATCATCGACATCGGCGGCGGGACGACCGAGGTGGCGGTCATCTCCCTGAACGGCACGGTGGTCGCCCGGTCCCTGAGGGTCGGCGGCAACCGGTTCGACGAGGCGATCGCCAACTACATCAAACGGAAGTACAACCTCCGGATCGGTGAGCGGACCGCCGAGGAGGTCAAGATCGCGATCGGCAGCGCCATGCCGGTCGAGGAGGACGTGATGATGGAGGTTCGGGGCCGCGACGAGGTCGCGGGCCTGCCCCGGACCGTCCAGGTCCACGCCAACGAGATCACCGACGCCATCACCGAACCGCTCGAGGCGATCATCGGCGCCGTCCGGGCCGTGCTGGAGGAGACGCCACCGGAGCTCTCGTCCGACATCATCGACAAGGGCATGATCCTGACCGGCGGCGGGGCGCTGCTCCGGCACCTGCCGGATCTGCTGATGGAAGTCACGGGTGTGCCGTGCTACGTCGCCGACGACCCGCTCTCCTGCGTGGCGATGGGCACGGGAATGGCAATAGAGCATCTCGACATCCTGCGCGACAGCCTCGAAGAGCCTTAGCCGATCGGCGGGGACCCTTACGTCCGCTGCGCTTCGGCACAGAGGATCCACGCCGTCTGTGTCAAAAGCTCTGGGGAAGTCGCCGTGTTCATCCGGGATCGTTCGTCGCAACGCAGAAAGAGCCTGACATGCCTCGAGACCGGGTGAGCGGTGTGCTCGTCCATCCGACCTCCTTCCCGGGGCCGCACGGGATCGGCGATCTGGGACCGGCCGCCTTCCGCTTCATCGACTGGCTCGGGAGAGCTGGCCAGCGGCGCTGGCAACTGATGCCGCTCGGCCCGACCGGCCTCGGCGACTCGCCCTACGCATCGCCGTCGGCGTTCGCGGGGAATCCGCTGCTGGTCTCGTTGGAGTGGCTCGGCGGCGAGGGGCTGCTCCGTCCCGAGGACTTCGGGCAGATCCCGGAGTTCCGGGACTGGGAAGTCGACTTCGGCGCCGTCCATGAGTTCAAGATGCCGCTCCTCCGGCGAGCCTACCAGCGCCACCTCGAGCAGAACGACCCGGCCCGGAACGCCCAGTTCGCGGCCTTCCGCGACGCCGAGGCGGACTGGCTCCTGGACGTCGCCATCTTCCAGGCCGCCAAGGCCGCGACCGGCGGGACGGCCTGGTGGACCTGGGAGGAACCGCTGAGGCGGCACCAGCCGGCGGCGCTCGACCGGGCGCGCTCGGAGTGGGCAGACGAGATCGCCTACCAGCAGTTCATCCAGTTCCAGTTCCGCCGCCAGTGGACGACGCTGAAGCGGTACGCTAACGACCGCGACATCCGGATCATCGGCGACATCCCGATCTTCGTCGCGCTGGACAGCTCCGACGTCTGGGCGAATCAGGCAGTCTTCCGGCTCGACGCCGACGGCCAGCCCGAGGTCGTCGCCGGAGTGCCCCCCGACTACTTCTCGCCGACGGGTCAGCTCTGGGGCAACCCGCACTACGACTGGCACGAACTGTCGCGGACGGGCTTCGCCTGGTGGATCGATCGGGTCCGGGCGATCCTCGCCCAGGTCGACATCATCCGGGTCGATCACTTCCGGGGCTTCGCGGCGGCCTGGGCGATCCCAAACGGCTCTGAAGACGCCAAGCCCGGCGAGTGGCAGATGGCGCCGGGTGCCGAGCTCTTCGCCGCGATCCGCGCCCGCCTCGGTGACGTCCCCTTCATCGCGGAGGATCTCGGTATCATCACCGAGGACGTCGTCGCCCTGCGGCAGGAGCTCGAGATCCCCGGCATGAAGGTGCTCCAGTTCGCGTTCGGGGACGGGCCGGACAACGTCTATCTGCCGCACAACTACGATGAGGCGGACACCGTCGTCTACAGCGCGACGCACGACAACGAGACGACCGTCGGCTGGTTCCATCACCTCGGCGACGAGCAACGCCAGGAGGTGCAGCGGTATCTCGGCCGGGATGGCTCCGATATCGCCTGGGATCTTATCCGCACCGCTCTGTCGTCCGTCGCCGACACCGCGATCTTCCCGCTTCAGGACGTGATGCGACTGGGGTACGAAGGGCGGATGAACACGCCGGGTCGGCTGGGGGGGAACTGGGGCTGGCGCTACCACGAGCACCAGCTCCACACCGGGCTTGCCGCTGACCTCGACGAGATGACGTCGATCTACGGACGCCAGCTCGCGGCTCCGAAGGAGCGGGAGTACGATCCCTATGACTACACGGCGCCGGACACCGCCCACCCGCTCCGGTCCTGATTCGTTCCACACGATGGATACTGTCTGCCAACACCGCCCAGCCAATGTCCAACACCCGGCCGAAGGCCACGAAGATGTTCCAGATCCTGAAGAGACGATCCATCGGACGGGACGCGACGACGTCGCGGTCGCCACGACTTCCGGGAAGGAGATCCCCTTATGACGCAAACGCGCGGAGCGTTCACGTTCGTCCTCCACAGTCATCTCCCCTACGCCAGGGAAGCCGGTATGTGGCCGCACGGTGAGGAGTGGGTCCACGAAGCGATTGCCGAGACTTACCTGCCCCTGCTGAACGCCCTCTACGACCTCGAGGAGGAGGGCGTCGACTTCCGGCTGACGGTCGGCATCACCCCGATCCTGGCCGAGCAGCTCGCCGACGCCCTGATCGCCGAGCACTTCGTCGTCTATGCGGCCGAGCGGTCCGCCTGGGCCGCCGCCGACATCCCCCGGTTCGAGGGGATCGGCGACGCTGGAATGGTCGGGCTGGCGCGGTACTACCACCAGTGGTATGCCCGCACCCTCAGCTCGTTCACCGACCGGTTCGGCCGCGACCTGATCGGCGCTTTCAAGGCGTTGCAGGACCGCGGAATGATCGAGATCTCGACCAGCGCCGCGACCCACGGCTACCTGCCGCTCGTCTCGCGCGACTCGACGATCTATGGGCAACTCGCGACCGGCGTCTCGTCATACCGGCGCCACTTCGGCCGGGCGCCGAAGGCGATCTGGCTGCCGGAGTGCGCCTACCGTCCGGCGGCGATGGACACGACCGACCCGGACCATCCGGTCCGCCGGCCGGGCCTGGAGTCGTTCCTCGCCGCGCAGGGCATCCAGGTCTTCTTCAGTGAGACCCACCTCGTCGAGGGCGGCAAGCCTGTCGGTCGTGCCGCCGGCGACGCGATCGGCGCCTACGGGATGGTGACGCAGCGCTATTCAGTCCCCCTCGGACCGGACGAGCAGCGCGAACCCGGCACGACCTACCAGGCCTACTGGGTCGGCGACGCGCCCGGTGAGGTCGCCGTCCTCGCCCGGAACAACCGGACCTCGCAGCAGGTCTGGTCCGGGGACTTCGGCTACCCAGGTCACGGCGTCTACCGGGAGTTCCATCGCAAGGACGCGGTCTCCGGAATGCAGTACTGGCGAATCTCCGGGCCGGGCGTCGATCTCGGTGCCAAGGAGGTCTACGACCCGGCCCTCGCGACCAGCCGGACCGGCGATCATGCCCGGCACTTCGTCGGCCTCGTCGAGGAGTTGATCAACCAGTACGCCGATGAGCACGGCAAGCCCGGCGTGATCGCGTCGAACTACGACACCGAGCTGTTCGGGCACTGGTGGTTCGAGGGCGTCGATTGGCTCAAGGGCGTGCTGCGAGGTCTGACCGCGAGCCCGGTCGTCGACCTGACGACGGCCAGCGGCATCGTCGAGAACTATCCGCCCGAGAAGGTGATGGACGTCCCCGAGGGCAGCTGGGGCGCCAACGGCACCCACTTCACCTGGCTGAACGTCGATACGGAGTGGATGTGGCCGATCATCCACGGCGCCGAGTCGCGAATGGAAGAACTGGTCGGCCGGTTCCCCGACGCGGAGGGTGAGCGGCGCGAGGTGCTCAACCAGGCGGCCCGAGAGCTCCTGCTGCTGGAGAGCAGCGACTGGCCCTTCCTCGTCACGACCGGGCAGGCCAGGGAGTACGCGGTCGAGCGCTTCACCGAGCACACCGAGCGCTTTGACCGGCTGGTCGGCGTGGCGGTCAGCGGCGGGGCGATCAACGACGAGGATCGGGCCTATCTCGACCAGCTGGAGGAGCGAGACAACCCGTTCCCGAACATCGACTACCGGGTCTTCGCCGCCCGGCAGGGCTCGGCCCGCCTCGCCGACCTTCCGGCTGCGACGCCGGCGTAATTGCGATTCGAGGTCCGCCAGCGAAGCGGCCCGCACCGCACCGGTGCGCGTCGCCTCCGTTCGTAGGGGGGTTCGCTTGCGGCTCTTGGCCGCCGCGGCGGCCAAGAGCCGCAAGGCGAGACGTTGTTCGCGAGAGGGATTTGCACCCCGGGCCATCGTCGAAGAGGCACGAGATCGCGCCTGCGGGCGCCGGTCACCGCAAGCGGATGACCCTACGACACGGCTGATGCATATTGTTTTGAGCTACGTACGTTCGTAGCCGTTGTGTCCGTTCGATTCAGATCGGTTTTGGTCGGTTTCGGAGGGCAGGCCGCTCTGACGGGTGTTCTGACGACCGGGCGAAACCACAATGCATCACCCGTTACGACCGCGGCGCCCCGCCAACTTTGTCACGAAAATCACGTTGCGAGGGTCATCAACGGCACATCGAGCCAGGTCGGGCGGTTGTTGGCCTCGTAGGCGAGCTCGTAGAGGGCCTTGTCGAGCTCCCAGGCGAGCAGGGCGGCCGTGAAGGTCTCGTCGTCCGTCGGCACCAACGGATGCGGCGACAGGGCCGCTCCTGTCCGATACGCATCGATCAGGGCCTGGCGACTGGCCGACTCCCACTGGGCCAGCCAGTGGTCGACGATCCGCTCGTCGAGTTCCCCGTCGTGGGCCTTGACCGCGGCCGCCCGGGCGTACCGGAGCGAGCGGAGTATTCCGGCGACGTCCTTGAGCGCGGCACTCTTCGCCCGGCGCTCCGCGATGCCGCGGGATGGTTCGCCCTCGAAGTCGAGGAGGATGATGTCGCCCGTCAGTCCGCGCAGGATCTGCCCGAGGTGGTAGTCGCCATGGACCCGGATCCGGACGGTGCCTTCAAGGGAGCGGTAGCCGCCGACCCGTTCGGCCAGCCGCGTCGGGCTCAGGTCGACTGCGACAACCATCTGCTGCTGAAGTGGTGAGAGGCGTGGCAGGGCGTTGTCCAGCATCACCTGCTGCTGCTCGATCGAGGCGATCGTCGCTCGTTCCCACTCCGCGACGTCGTCCGGCGTAACAGGTTCCGGAACGAACGCCTCATCGGTATCGGAGGAGGCCAGCGCGACATGCAGCTCCGCGGTCCGCTGGCCGAGTAGGGCGGCCTGGGTGGTGTCGATCAGCTCCAGCGGGAGATCCACGCTGGGCGCCTGACTCGCCCGCGAGACGAGGTCGGCGAGTTCGCCGAGGGTAGCGGTCCAGGCATCGCCGCTATTCGGCATGAAGATCTGGAGGACGGCCACGGACGTCTCGCCGTGGTCGTCGAGATAGGAGACGCCGCCGACCAGCGCCGGGGCGGCCCGGAAACCGGTGTGCTCGGTCAGGAAGCGGCCGATCTCCAGATCCGGATTGATGCCCGGCTGAAGGCGCCGGAACAGCTTGCCGATGATCGCGTCGCCGTAGATCACGGACGAGTTACTCTGCTCGCTCCGGATCAGGTGGCTCTCAGCCGACCGGGCCGCGGCGAGATAGTCACCGAGGACCTCGGTCGGCTCGAACCGGAATGCACCGTTCTCGGCATCGATCGTCCGTCCCTCGGCAAGCGCGGCGAGGAACCATCCCCGGAAGCGATCCTCCTCGGGGCCGTCGACGATCGCCATCGGGACGTCGCCGTCCAGAGAGACGACCGTCTGGCTGGTGGGAGATGGGGTCGGGGTGAGGAGGATCGGCAGGAAGTACTGGTCGACGCCGCCGTCGGCGTAGAGCAGGCGAGCCAGAGCCAGCCCCACGATCTCGTCGCCGATCGGGTCGAGCGCGATGTCGTCGATCACGACCTCGGCGATCGTGCGGGATTTGCCGCCGAACCAGCGCCGACCGGCGATCCAGTCAGCGGCGCCACCGACGAGGGCCAGCCTCAGGTCCGCCGCCGTGAACGGAGGGCCGCCGATCGCCGGCGACACGGGCGGGTCCATCTCGCCGTTCGGCGGGCGGTGCGAGTCGTCAGCCATAGGTCACCTCTGGGATACCGATCGCATCAGCGTCGATCGATCGTGTTGGATCAATCACCCGGTCGCCGTCTCGTCGTCCGGCACGGTGAGCGGCGTCAGTTCTGCTGCTCGGCCGGCGGACCCTCGAGCCGGAACCAGTAGAAGGCGTGCGGGCCGAGGGTCAGGAAGTAGGGGAGTTCTCCGACGGCGGGGAACCGGGTCTCGCCGATCATCTCGACCGGGACATACCCGTTGTAGGCCGACAGGTCGAGCTCGCAGGCCTGGACGAACCTGGAGAGGTTCACGACGCAGAGGATCGTCTCGTCGCCGTACTTGCGCACGTAAGGCATGACGCGGAGGTTGTCCGGGTGGAGGAACTCCAGCGAGCCGCGGCCGAACGCCTGGTAGCGCTTCCGGATCGAGATCAGCCGCTTCATCCAGTTCAGCAGCGAGGTCGGCGTCCGGCTCAGCGCCTCGACGTTGACGCCCTGGTAGCCGTAGACCGGGTCCATGATGACCGGGGAGTAGAGCCGGGCCCAGTCGGCGCGGGAGAAGCCGGCGTTGCGGTCGCCGTTCCACTGCATCGGCGTCCGGACGCCATTGCGATCGCCGAGGTAGATGTTGTCGCCCATCGCGATCTCGTCGCCGTAGTAGATCACCGGCGTCCCGGGCATCGACAGGAGCAGCGAGTTCATCATCTCGATCTGGCGCCGGCCGTTCTCCAGCAGCGGGGCGAGGCGCCGCCGGATGCCGACATTGATCTTCATCCGCGGATCTTTGGCGTACTCGTAGTACATGTAGTCGCGGTCGGCGTCCGTGACCATCTCCAGCGTCAGCTCATCGTGGTTGCGGAGGAAGATCGCCCACTGGGTGCCGGCCGGAATCTCCGGGGTCTGCGACATCACCTCGACGATCGGCGTCCGGGTCTCCCGCCGCATCGCCATGAACATGCGCGGCATCAGCGGGAAGTGGAAGGCCATGTGGAACTCGGGTTCGTCGACCGTCCCGAAGTAGGCGACGACGTCGCTGGGCCACTGGTTGGCCTCGGCGAGGAGGATCTTGCCGGGATATTCGACATCGACCAGCGCCCGCATGTCGCGGAGGAACTGATGGGTCTCCTCGAGGTTCTCGCCGTTGGTGCCGTCACGCTCGTAGAGGTACGGGACGGCGTCGCAGCGGAACCCGTCCAGCCCGAGATCCAGCCAGAAGCGGGTAATGTCGAACATCTCCTGCCTGACGGCTGGGTTGTCGAAATTGAGGTCGGGCTGGTGGCTGAAGAAGCGGTGCCAGTAGTGCTGTCCCGCGATGGGGTCGTAGGACCAGTTCGAGCTCTCGGTGTCGGTGAAGATGATTCGGACCTCGCTGTAGCGGGTCGGGTCGTCGCTCCAGACGTACCAGTCGCGCTTCGAAGAGTGCGGGCTGCTGCGCGACTCCTGGAACCACGGGTGCTGATCCGAAGTGTGATTCATGACCAGGTCGGCGATGACACGGAGACCGCGAGCGTGGGCGGCCTCGATGAATTCCTGGAAGTCGTCGAGGGTGCCGAAGTCGCTGTGGATCGAGTAGAAGTCGGAGATGTCGTAGCCGTCGTCCTGATAGGGAGAGGGGAACATCGGCATGATCCAGATGCAGTCGACGCCGAGGTCCTTGATGTAGTCGAGCTTCTCCGTCAGGCCGCGAAAGTCGCCCATCCCGTCGGCATTGCTGTCACTGAACGATTTGACCGGGATCTGGTAGAAGACCGCGTCCTTGAACCACTCCGTATCGGCAGTCAGCATGCGTCCACTCTCGTTGGATAGGGCCGGGGGGGTGCGTGACCCCTCGGCTCGGGTCTCTGGTCGGCTGTGTGAGCGGATTGTACGGGGTACGGCTGCCGTTCGGAGACGCTTTGCCGACCGGTATTCCAGCTCTGGCCGATCGATCGGCTCAGGAGACGCCGAATCGGCTGATCTGGAAGATCTGACCCGGCACCTGCTCCGGGTCGAGCCGGACGTACTGGCGGGCACCGCGCCACTCGTAGCGCTCCCCGGAGATCAGCTCGACGGCCTGGAACGGCTCGTCGTCGGCGATCCCGTACTGCTCGATCGGCAGATAGACCCATGAGTCGTGGACGTTGAACGGGTCGAGGTTGACCGCGATGACGATGTTGTCCGAGCCGTCCGGCAGCGACTTGCCGTAGGCGAGGATCTGCGGATTCTCGGCCTGGAAGAATTGCAGGTTGTCGTACTCCTGCAGCGCCGGGTGCTCGGCCCGGATCCGGTTGACCCGGCTGATCAGCGGCACGATGTTGCCCGGCCGGTCCCAGTCCCAGACCTTGTACTCGTACTTCTCCGAGTCGAGGTACTCCTCACGTCCTGGGACCGGTGTGTTCTCGCAGAGTTCGAAGCCGCTGTAGATGCCGTAGACCGAGGACAGCGTCGCGGCCAGCAGGAAGCGGCTCTGGAAGGCGGCCCTGCCGCCCTGCTGAAGGATGTAGGGCAGGATGTCGTGGGTGTTGGTGAAGAAGTTGCCGCGCATGTACTCCTTCGGCTCGTCCTGCGTCAGCTCGGTCAGGTACTCGGTCAGCTCGACCTTGGTGTTGCGCCAGGTGAAGTACGTGTACGACTGGGTGTAGCCGGCCTTGGCGAGCGCCCTCATCACCTTGGGCCGCGTGAACGCCTCGGAGAGGAAGATGACCTCCGGGTTCGTCCGCTGGATCTCGTTGATCAGCCACTCCCAGAAGACCGTTGGCTTGGTGTGGGGGTTGTCGACCCGGAAGGTCTTGACCCCGTGGTCCACCCAGAACCGGATCACCCGGAGCTGCTCGTCCCAGAGCGCCCGCCAGTCGGCCGATTCCCAGTTCAGCGGGTGGACGTCCTGGTACTTCTTCGGCGGGTTCTCGGCGTAGCGGATCGAGCCGTCTGGCCGGACGAAGAACCAGTCAGGATGGTCGCGGATCCATGGGTGATCCGGCGAGGCGTTGATCGCGTAGTCGAGGGCGATCTCCATCCCGCGGACATCGGCCTCTCGCACGAGCTCGTCGAAGTCCTCCAGCGTGCCGAGGTGAGGGTCGACGGCGTCGTGGCCGCCGGCCTCACTACCGATGGCATACGGCACGCCCGGGTCGTTCGGCCCGCCGCCGAGCGTGTTGTTCTTCCCCTTCTTGTTGGTCGAGCCGATCGGGTGGATCGGGGTGAAGTAGAGGACGTCGAAGCCCATCGCCTGGAGCCGGGGCAGCTGGTCGACGACGTCACGGAACGTGGCACTCTGGCCCGCGACGGTGCCGGCCGAGCGAGGGAACATCGAGTACCACGCGGCGTAGCGGGCCCGGACGCGGTCGACCACGACGGTGAGCTCGCGGTCGAACGTGTTGGCCAGCGCCCGCGACCGGTGGCGATGCATCAAGGCGACGACCGCGTCGGTCATCAGGAGATGAGCGGCGGTCGGAGGGCCGGCGGCGGCGCGGGCTTCGGCGACGGCAGCCTCGAGCTGGTCCTGATCGGAGCCGCCAGCCCGCGTCGCCGCTTCGAGGATCAGTGCGATCCCTTCCTGGACTTCCAGATGGACCTCGACGTCGGCGGCGATCTTCTTCTCGATCTCGTCCCGCCAGGTCGCGAAGGCATCAGGATAGGCCACGACGGTGTAGACGTAGCGGCTGTTCTCGGTCAGCGAGAACGACCCCGCCCAGCGGTCGTTGTCGACGAGGGCCATCTCGGTCTCGTGCCAGTCGTCCTCGTCCCAGCGACGGTAGCGGACAACGGCGGCCAGCATGTCATGGCCGTCCTTGAAGATGTCCGCGGAAACGGTCAGCGTGTCGCCGACCTCGCGCTTGACCGGGTAGCGCCCGCAGTCGATCTGGGGCAGGACGGCCTCGATCAGGACACTGCTGGGGATCGTCCGGGTCGTGATTGCCGGTAGGATATCGGTCATGGACGTTGCTCCTTCTCGGAATCAATAGCGTTTAGCGTTCTGGTGCATTCGTTGGACGCAGGTGCCGCTCAGCATTCAGGAGTCCGGAGTTGGGAGGGAGCGCAAACGGTCTATCCGTGCATCAGTGGTGGATTGCCACCGGACAGGAAATCGACGCAATGCCGGTGCCGACAGGGCGTTCCGGCATATCGAGGATGCTACGATGACCTGAGCGTGTGAGAACCGGTTTTCCGGGCCGGATGACGTGGGTTCCGGCATTGGTCCGGACATTTCCGGTCGAACCAGGGGAGAAGACATGCGGGCGATACATGGTCGATGGCGTCTGATTGGCACCCTGGTGCTGCTGATAGCGATCCTTCCCGTCTTCACCATGATCTCCAGCCCTCGTCTCGACCGGGCGCTCGCCCAGTCGTCCGATGCCCTGCGCGTCTCCTATCCCGTCGATGGCAGCCAGGTCACGGGTGACACGGTGCCGGTGGTCTGGGGGGCCGGGGATGGGGCTCAGGTTGCCCTGATCCTCGACGACGCGGCCGACTTCGCGAGCGGCGACATGATCCAGGAGGGCGACGGCGTCGTCATCGTCAGCGAGAGCCCGGCCCTGCTTCCCGGGGTCGAACCCGGCGATCACACCGTCAGTGTGGTCGTGGTCGATGCCGACGGGATCCCGATCGCTGGCCCGGTCGCCGTGACGGTCGATGTCACCGTCACCGCTGGCCAGACTGCCGGGATCTACCCCGGTCTCTGCGGAGCGATCGGCTCGGACGCCGCCTACGACCTCAACGATGTCGCTTTCGGGCTCGGCGGCGTCGAGCCAGGCCAGGTCTACCCGGTGGCCGACGCGATCCAGACCCGCTCGGCTGGCGTGCCGTTCACAGTCGTCGGCGCGATCAGCGACACGACGATCGACGTCTCCCTGTCCGACCTCCTGACGCGGGCCCAGGTGATCTCACTGGCCGGCACCGGGATCGAGGGGCTCGACGACGGCGAGCCGGCGGCCTGCGGCGAGGTCGGTGGCGTCGTGGCCGGCGGCATTCTTAACATCGGCCTCCGTCAGCAGCCGAACTCCCCGCTGTTCGGGATCGCCTCCCTGATCGATCTCGGTGACACGACCCGGGTCGTGATCGAGAGCGCCGTGACCGGCGATGCGGCCGCGGAGGACATCGGGCTGCTGAATGAGGGTGAGGCGCCGGTCGAACTGCCCGTGTCGCTCCAGCAGGGTATCTGCGACAGCCTGAACGCCGATGTCTCAACCGAACTCGACTCCACGACCGAGCTCGAGGGCGAGACCGCGGGCGAGGGCGTCACCTTCGCGACCCGTGTCCTCGTCAGCGAGACGACGATCGACCAGCCGGTCTCGGATCTGCTCGCCCGGGCTGCGTCCATCGCGGTCGAGGCATCCGGTCTGGATGGCATCGATGACGGCGACCTGGTCGCCTGCGGCGAAGTCGGCGGCCCGGTGCTGTCCGGTGTCGTCCGGGTCGCGCTGACGGAGCGCGGCGGCTCCGGCGTCCAGGGCATGGCGACGCTGTTCGCGCAGGGCGAGTCGACGACGATCCTGGTCGAGCTGTTCCGTGTGGGAGGCAGCAACGCCGAGGCGTCGCCGTCGGCCTCCGCGTCGGCTTCCCCATCGGCGTCGACGTCCCCGTCCGCTTCCGCCTCGGCGTCGGCATCAGCCTCGCCCGACGAGGCGACCGATCTCGACGACGACGGCGTAGGCGATGACGTCGACAACTGTCTGAGCGAGCCGAACGAGGACCAGGCAGACGAGGACGGTGACGGTATCGGCGACGTCTGTGACGAGCCCGTCATCCCGGCCGCCGACGCCGACGGTGATGGAGTGCCGGATTCGACTGACAACTGTACCGTCATCCCGAACCCCGGCCAGACGGACTCGGACGGCGACGGCATTGGCGATGTCTGCGATGAGGCAATCGTCCCGGCCGCGGACGCTGACGGCGACGGCATTCCGGACTCGACCGACAACTGCACCTTCGTCCCGAATCCCGGCCAGACGGACTCCAATGGCAACGGTATCGGCGATGTCTGCGACCAGGTGATCGAGCCGACGGCCGCTCCTCCAACGGCTGTTCCGCCGACCGCGGTGCCGCCCACGACTGTCCCTCCAACGGCTGTTCCGCCGACCGAAGTACCACCGCCGACCGAGGTACCACCGCCGCCGAGCGTCGCACCGCTTCCATCCATCATTGAACCGCCGTTGCTCATATTGGTCCGGTTGTGATCCGCAGTTTTTCGATCAACCGAGACGTGGTTGGATGCGGCCAACGAATCGCCAAAGCCACGATGAAGCTCCGGCCGGTCGTTGGATCGGCCAGAGTTTTGCCTGTTCGACATGAGCATTTGCACCGGGCGGGTATACTGCCAGCTTGCTTCGCCGGCTGGTTCAGGGTCTGGGCTGACAACACCAGTTGGCCGCCGTATCTGGCGCCGTTCATGCGATGGAGCCGGAAACGACGCTGGGAACATAGATTGGCGGCGGCAGGACTCCTGTCCGATCACCGCGCTCAGGTTCCCCGTTCGTCCCATCACCAATTGGCCTGATCGCAGCAGTCGGGAGAAGACTCATGCAGCAATACGACGTGACGTACCGGAGTGGTGGCGAGGAGTTCACCCAGCGGATCGAAGCCGTCGATGCCGCATCCGCCGCCTCAAAGGTCCAGACCGAGCACGGCCGCGAAGAGGGCATGTTCGAACTTCTCTCGGTCGCGCTGATCGAACAGGACGACTCTCAGTCCACCGGAAACTCGGCCCCCGTGGCCTAGCGCTCCCCCCACCCCGATAATGTCTCCTGTCATCATCCTGCATCACCCTGATCTCCCACCCACAATCGGAGAAACGAACGAGTGACAACTGCTGTGATCGCCGCCAGCCGCCGCGCACGCGTGTGGCCTGGCCACCCGTACCCCCTGGGCGCGACATGGGACGGCCAGGGTACCAACTTCGCCCTGTTCTCCGAGAACGCAACCGCCGTCGACCTCTGCCTGTACCCGTTGCTCGATGCCATCGAGGCGTCGGACGTTGTCCGGCTCCGTGAGCAGACCGCCCATGTCTGGCACTGCTATCTGCCCGGTGTCCGGCCCGGCCAGCTCTACGGCTACCGGGTCCATGGTGCGTACGATCCGGAGAACGGGCACCGGTTCAATCCGAACAAGCTGCTGCTGGACCCGTACGCCAAGGCCATCGCGGGAACGGTCGACTGGGCCGCTCCGGTCGCCGGGTACCGTCCAGACGACCCCGCGGTCGACCTGAGCTTCGATGATCGCGACGATGCGACGGGCGTGCCGAAGGCCGTGATCGCCGACCCGTTCTTCGACTGGGCCAACGACCGCAAGCCGGAGATCCCGTGGCATAACTCGGTCATCTACGAGCTGCACGTCAAGGGCTTCACCCAGGAGCACCCGCTGATCCCCGAGGATATCCGGGGGACCTATGCCGGGCTGGCCCACCCAGTCGCGATCGACCATCTCAAACGCCTCGGCGTGACGGCCGTCGAGTTGCTTCCCGTCCACGCCTTCATCGACGACGGGTTCCTGACCGACCTCGGGTTGAAGAACTACTGGGGCTACAACTCGATCGGCTACTTCGCGCCGGAAGGTCGCTACAGCAGCACGGGCAGGCAGGGTGAGCAGGTCAACGAGTTCAAGGCGATGGTCAAGGCGATGCATACGGCGGGCATCGAAGTCATCCTGGACGTCGTCTACAACCACACGGCCGAGGGCAACCATCGGGGCCCGACGCTCAGCTTCCGCGGAATCGACAATTCCGTCTATTACCGGCTCATGGAGAACGATCAGCGCCACTACCAGGACTTCACCGGGACGGGCAACACGCTCAACGTCCGCCACCCACAGGTGCTGCAGCTGATCATGGACTCGTTGCGCTACTGGGTCCAGGAGATGCACGTCGACGGCTTCCGCTTCGACCTCGCCTCTGCGCTGGCCCGCGAGCTCTTCGATGTCGACCGGCTCTCCGCCTTCTTCGACATCATCCATCAGGACCCGATCCTGTCTCAGGTCAAGCTGATCGCCGAGCCGTGGGACGTCGGCGAGGGCGGCTACCAGGTCGGGAACTTCCCGATCCTCTGGACCGAGTGGAACGGCAAGTACCGCGACAGTATCCGCTCGTTCTGGCGGGGCGACGAAGGCATGATCGCCGACCTCGGCTACCGCCTGACCGGGTCGTCCGATCTCTATCAGAGCGACGGTCGCCGGCCCTACGCGAGCATCAATTTCCTCGTCGCTCACGACGGCTTCACGTTGAACGACCTCGTCAGCTACAACAAGAAGCACAACGAGGCCAACGGTGAAAACAGCCGGGACGGCTCCGACGACAACCTGTCCAACAACTATGGCGTCGAGGGTCCGGCCACCGACCCGGCGACCATCGAACTCCGCGAGCGTCAGAAGCGGAACATGTTGGCAACCCTGCTCCTCTCGCAGGGCGTTCCGATGATCTGTGGCGGCGACGAGATGGGCCGCACCCAGTTCGGCAACAACAACGCCTACGGGCAGGACAACGAGATCAGCTGGTTCGACTGGAGGCTGGACGAGTACCAGCGCTCGTTGCTGGACTTCACCCGGAAGCTCGTCCAGCTCCGGCGCGAGGAGCCAGTCCTGCGCCGGCGGAAGTTCTTCCAGGGCCGCCAGATTCGCGGCTCCGAAGTCAAGGACCTGACCTGGTTCCGGGCCGACGGTCTGGAGATGACCGACGAGGACTGGTCGTCTCGGGCCAAGTCACTAGGCCTCCGGCTGGCCGGCGACGCGATCGACGAGCAGGACGAGATGGGGTCCCGGATCGTCGGGGACACCCTCCTCATCCTGATCAACAATGCCGACAACGGCGTCAATTTCACCCTCCCGCGGTTCGGACCGCAGACGAAGGCCGTCTGGGAGACGATGTTCGACACCTCACGGCCGAATGAGGCGCGTGACGAGCAGCACCAGGGTGATACGCCCATCCTGCTGGCCGATCACTGCATCGTTCTGCTCCGGATCCGCGAGCTGGTTGCCGCCGAGGAGCAGTCACCGACGCTGGATAGTCCGATCCCCGACGCACCGGTCCGCCCCTAGGACCTCGGGTTCGCGTTAGGTCCGGGCCATTCGACCGTCCGTAAACGGATCGGCTGAACGACATTGGTCGCGCGACACCCGACCAGCATCACGACTTGAAAGCCGTAAACCCTCCAGTGCCATCCAACGTCGAATCCACTGTCGTTCAGCCGGTCCCTTCAGGGCCGGTGGAATTGCCATGAAAACACGAAGCGGCCGCTCGCGGATCTGCGGGCGGCCGCTTCGTGTGTCATCTATCGGACCGGTCGACCTGGTCCTACAACCCGGAGTCGGTGACCGACTCGCGGTGCTTGCCCGAGACGTCGATCACCCCGAGCAACTGCCGGAGACGCTCGGCCTGGAGCGGCGAGAGATCGCCGAGTAGAACCGCGAGACGGCGCCGATAGACCTCGCTCAGGTCATTGACGAGATGCAATCCAGCCGGCGTCAGGCGGGCGAGGACCATCCGGCGGTCGTCCGGGTGCGCATTACGCTCGGCCCAGCCGTGGCGCGAGAGGATGTCGACGTAGAGGGTTGCCGTCCGGCGAGCAACGGAAAGACGGCGCGCAAGCTCGGACGGCGCGATGCCGGTCGGCTGGTTGTTGGCGAGCTCCAGAAGGGCGCCGAACGCCCCGGCGGTCAGGTCGAGTTCGGCGAGCGCGTCGGTCGCCGCCCGGTCGAGGGCGCCGGCGGTCCGGAGCAACTGCATGAACGCGTTGAACCGGGTGGCATCCTCGGTTTCAGCCGCCACTTGGACGGCAGGGTCGACGATCAACCACTTAGGATGGACGCCCTTGCTGGCGCCTCCGTCTGGTCCGGACCCGGCGGTTCGGCGGGGCGGCAACACTGGCGACCGGTAGGACTGCGACAGCATCTGGTTGGTCATCGAGGCTTCCCTTCCAACGTCTGCCCGATTGGCGTTCGGTCGTCGCGAGCGCGGCCGTGGCGGGTCGGCGACCGGGCTCGCGTTAGGCTGCACATGGCCGTCACTGGCATGTGTCTTCTTTTCCTGAACCCATCTTAGTAGCCGGAAGGCGAATCGTCAGTCGGGGACGTTCTGTGAATGCGTGCCAGATATGTGGGTAAAAACCCTACGCCGAGTTCCTCGATCCTGACGTGAGGCGGGAGTTTCTGAGCAAGCGGCTGCAACCTGGAAGGCGAATGAGCTCGCCGCGGATGCCGGAATCGATCAGGTGTCGACGGAGAGGAGCCCGGCCCGGAGGGCGTAGCGAACCAGCTCGGCCCGGTTGGTCAGTCCCAGCTTCTGCATCGCCCGGTGACGGTAGGTCTCGACGGTCTTGGGCGAGAGGGAGAGGAAATCCCCTGCCTGCTGAGCCGTATGCCCTTCGGCGGTGAGTTTGACGACCTCGCGCTCGCGGTCGGACAGCATCTCGCCGAGGTCGAGCTCGTCGCCAGCCTTGACACGACCGAGATAGCCGCGAAGCAGCGTCTTCGTGGAGGAGGGGTCGAGGAAGACCTCGCCGCGGGCGACGGTCCGGATCGCGTCGAGGAGATCGGTGTGTGCAGATGCTTTCCGGACATATCCCAGACCACCCGCCTCAAGAACCGGCAACAAATACCGCTCCTCGGCGTGGACCGTCAGGACCAGGACCCGGGTCGGGACGTCGAGCTCGGTGATCTGCCGGATCGTGTCCATCCCACCGCCGGGCATCGAGAGGTCCGCGACCGTGACGGTGGGGATGAGTTCCTCTGTCAGTCGCACGGCGGTCGGGCCATCGGCCGCTTCGGCGATGACGACCATGTCCGGCTGCGTCTCCAGCAGAGCACGCAGACCCGCCCGAACGATTCCGTGGTCGTCGGCGAGCAGGATCCGGATGGGTGAGGAAGCGGCGGGTTCGATCGACATCTGGGCAGGGCCTCCGCGATCCGGTTCCGGAGCGCACGATTCAGTATGACGTGGAGACGACCTCCTGTCGGCGCTGGTCGGGTGTCGCTGCCGCTCTGCCGGAGCGTGGGACGGGTAGGACCGAGAAGATCGACCGGTCCGGATTGCGTGGCCAGACGACGTCGTCGACCCGGGTGCTGGCCGGCGTGGCGCCGCGGAGTGGGATCAGGGCGAAGACCTCCGTCCCGTGCGTGCCGCGGCGCCAGATCCGGAACGAGCCACCGGCCAGCGCGACCCGCTCCTCCATGCCGAACAGTCCGAGCCCGAGGCCCTGGTCGTCCGGGCGCCTTGGAACGCGTGGGTCGATCCCCTTGCCATCGTCCCGGATCGAGATCGTCATCTCGGTCTCGGTCCGGTCGAACTGGACCCAAGCATGGCTGGCGCCGGCGTGCTTGGCGAGGTTGGTCAGGGCCTCCTGCGCCACCCGGTAGACGACCAGCTCGACCTCCTTCGGGACACGGCTGCGGGAGCCGCGATGTTCGAACCGGACCGGGATACCAAGCTGGTCGCTGAACCGCTGGCAGAGTTCGGCGAGCGCGTCGAACAGCCCGAGGTCGTCCAGGGCGGGTGGGCGGAGCTCGAGGGCCAGCCGGCGGACGCTCTCCAGCGACTGGACGGTCATCCGCTCCAGCTCCTCGGTCAGCCGCAAGGTCGAACCGGACGCCGCCGCCCGGACCGTCGTGATCGTCAGGAGCTGGGCGAACAGGAGCTGGGCGGTGTCGTCATGGAGTTCCCGGGCCAGGCGCTTGCGCTCCTCTTCCTGGGCGTGGATGACCTGCGAGGCGAGCGACTGGATCTCCCGGCGATCGCGGGCGACCTCGTCCAGCGTGGCGTTGAACGTCTCGGACAGGTGGCGGATCTGCGGGTCGGTGAAGGTCGTCGGCTCGGTACGAGCCGTCATGTCGCCGAGTCGGACGGCAGTCGCCGTCCGCTGGAGGATTTCCACGGGCCGGAAGGCGGCGCGGAGGACGACGTAGTTCACGACCACGCTGACCGGGAAGCCGATCACGACGAAGCCGAGGATGAGCGATGGCAGGGTGATGGCCACGGGATCGCGGGAGAAGTTCCAGGTCACGATCGTGCCGACGATCGCCCCGGTGATGACGATGGTCGCGTTGGCGATCAGGACCTTGTAGAGGATCGGCAGCGTGTAGATCCAGGCCAGCCGCGGCGAATCGCCCGCCCGCCGGGAGAGCCGGTTCAGCCAGCGGGATGAGGGCTGCCGCTTCGGAACCGTTTCCGGGACACGCGTGCCGGTTGGTTCGAGCGTGGAGTGATCGGGCATGGACATGGAGGACGAGTTCCTTTTCACCGGGATCGGCTGCTTTCGTCGCCCACTGGTCCGGGAAAACGGGCCGGAGGGTGGTCACGGACACCGATCAGCTCCATGACGGTACACTGTCCGTTTGAATCATGGTCTGAAGCCAGAGGAGCGTGCAGCATGGCGTCGACGTACTCGTTCGACATCGTCTCGAAGTATGACCGGCAGGAGCTCAAGAATGCCGTCGATCAGACGCGGCGGGAGATCGAGACCCGGTACGACCTCAAGGGTACGAAGACCGAGCTCGAACTCAACGACACCGACATCTCGATCAACACCGAGAGCGAGATGTCGCTGACCGCGATCCGGGACATTCTGGAGAGCAAGTTGATCCGGCGGGATCTGTCGCTCAAGATCCTTGACTACCAGGACGAGGAGAGCGCGTCCGGCGGCCGGGTCCGGATCACGATCAAACTCAGGGAAGGCATCCCCGACGACGTCGCGAAGTCGCTGTCGAAGTCGATCCGGGAGCAGTACCGGAAGGTGACGCCGCAGATCCAGGGCGACACGCTGCGAGTCCAGGCCAAGAGCAAGGACGACCTGCAGGACGTGATCCAGTCGCTCAAGGGGGAGGACCTTGCCGTCGCCCTTCAGTTCATCAACTTCCGCTAGCAGTCACCGGCCGGATATCCGGCCAGACCCGCTGGAAGATCGACCACTGCTCGGGCTCGGCGCCGATCTCCCGCTCGAGGGCGGCGACGAGGAACGCCATCCCCGCGGCGATGTCGGCCTGAACGTCGTCGGTGCGAGGCACTTTGAACGCCGGCTGGACTCGGATCTCGTGGCGGTCGCCGTTGCGCCGCGCGAAGGTCGGCAGGAGCATCGCGCCGGTGTCACGGGCTATCCGGACTGGTCCCGGCGGCAGCGTCGTCTCCGCCCCGAAGAAACTGACCGGAATACCGTTGAAGAAGAAGTCCCGGTCGCAGACGATCCCAACGATCTCGCCCCGGCGCAGGGACCGGTAGATTCCCCTGACCCCTGATGGGGACGGTTCGACGATCCGGCCGCCCTTGTTGCTTCGCAGGAACGAGACGGCGTCGAAGAGAATGCGATACGTCGTTCGCCCCGTCAGGATCGTCAGCGGGTAACCCATCACGCCGATCGCCTGGCCAATCATATCGAACGACCCGAGATGGGCCGTGACGACGATCGTTCCACCGGGTTCCCGGTCGAGCCCGTCGAGGTGCCGGGCGAATGCCGGGTCCAGATCTATCAGGGCGAGGACCTCGGCCGGCTCTCGTCGAAACATGATGAGCAGATCGAGGATGTTCAGGATCCCGTTCCGGGCGATGCTGCGGGACGTCGCGTCGATCCGCTCCTCGGCCGCGTCGGGTCCGAGGACGTGAAGCAGATTGTCCCGCACGTTGTCGCGGAAACCGGTGTTGAACCGGAAGACGAGCCAGCCAGTCAGGATCGCCAGTCGGACCCGGACCGGCCCAGGCAGGACCGACGCGAGTCGGGCGAGCAGCTTCGCCGTCGAGACACTGAGGTGGTACCGGATTGGGTCGCGCTTCTCCCGCCGAAAATCCAGCTGGGTTCGGAGCTTGCTGGCTCCCTGCTGCACGGTCTCGACCCGGCGATGCGCTTCGGTCTGCACATCGGCCGCGGTCTGCTGGACCCGCCCGGCCTGACGCTGCACCTTGTGGCGCAGTTCCTCGCCGAGCGCTTCGGGGCCGTCATGCGCGGGGTTCCCCGATTCGGCGCCGTCGCTCATGAAACTGGTTTGCTGGTCCCAATCAGCGACGAGCGTCTCCGCGGTCGTGCTGGCCGCCCGCGATAACCCTGGGTCCGTCATGGGATCTCTTCCGGTTCGATTCGTGGCGACCTCCGGCCCTCGGGCCGGGAGGGGACGGTCGCGCTCGTACTCGCACGCGAACGGGAACCGCTGGACGTGCCGATCACCTGCCAGGCGTCGACGATGACGGGTACGCCCCGGACGATGGTCAGCGTGACCGCCAGCCAGACGGCGCCCCAGCCGACGACGGTGAACGGCGCCAGGTCGTAGATGTCGCCGAGCCAGGTCCCGGGCGCGTCGGATCCCAGGGAGCCGGCGTAGCCCGTCAGGAAGACGAAGCCGATCGCCTTGGCGGAGGCGAACAGCGCACGCATGAAGCGGCCCGCGGTCAGCCATTGAGTGAACGGAGAGCGCATCATGTTTCGGCTGCCGAACGCGGTCATTCCCTCGGCGTAGGACATCGAGCGGAGGGCATCGACGATGAAACCCCGCGTCATGACCAGGAGCGGGACCCAGAGGGGGATCACGTCGAGCGCGGCGAACAGCACCCAGAGGACGTTCTCGACGATCCGGTCGCCGGCGATGTCGAGCACGGCTCCGAATGCCGACGTGCTGTTCCGGCGCCGGGCCACCCAGCCGTCGAGCCCGTCACTGGCGAAGACGAGGGCGATCAGGACCATCGAGGCGCCGATGACGTCGACATTGCCGAAGGAGACCATGGCGACGACGACGAACATGACGATGAGCCGGCCGACGGTGATGAGGTTGGCCATGGTCGACAACATGCCCTTGCGTACGAACTCGCGAGGCGAGCGCAATGGTCCGGCTGTTGAACCGAGATCGGCCGCGTGGGCCCTGCTAGCGAAGCAGTGTAATCGCTGCCACCCAGATCAGGGCCTGAACGAAGATACCGGCTCCGACGACGAACCGGGACGCGAATCGGTCCCGCCGGGCGACCAGCAGGGCCGTGCCGATCGACATCAGTCCGAGCATCGTCGCGACGAACGGGACCTGCCAGATACCGCCCGGCCCGGAAGTCGTTCCAGGCGACCCGTCGGCCCGGAACCGCAGCGTCAGGGGATCGTCGACCGAGTCGATCAGGTACCTGGTCAGCCCCCACATCGCCGCGGCCGAGGCGGCGATCAGGAGCACCAGGCCCGACGCCATCGGGTCCTCGAAGAGCGCGATCCCGACCCGGCGAGGTGCCCGTTCGGATCTGGCCAGGCGACCTCGCCTCAGCGGACCGGTCACCCGCCCGGAGGGTTCTTCCCCATCGTTCCCGTCGTCGGGGCCATCCAGAGCCCGGGAGTCGTCGTCCCCGATTCCCGGAATCGCTGGTTCCTGACGCGGCGGGCGCGGCGGCTGGCTCGGCCAGCTGCCCGTAGACGCGGTTCGATCCGCTGGCCCGTCGGAACGATCCGGCCAGCCCGACGCATAATCCTCGGCCCGACGGATCGGTCCCCCCAGTGGCCGTGGAAGGACGGCTTCGCGGTCGCTGGAGGTCTCGGTCGGCGATCCTGACTGCCCCATCCAGCCTGGCACGCCCTCCGGAAGGACCGCCGGGGGTAGGTCGTTCGTCGGCACCGCATACCGGCCCGTGCCCCTTCTGCGCCGGGACGGGTCGGCACTCCAGGACGGTTGTTCGGACGGCGGCCGGAGGTGCCCCTCCGTGCCAGCGACCGGGTCGCGCCTGGTCCGCAGCGGCGACCGCCCGGTGCCGGACTCGCGGTCGGTCGGCGTCGTGGGTTCCCCGCGCTGGCCCGGTTGGGCACCGTCCGGTCGCCGGTTGCGGGGCTGGTCCGACATGGGTCACTCCCACTGCGAAGGGCCGATTCGCCGGGCGGGGCGGCGCCCTGCTGGGCCGCAGGATAGCATGACGTCCGACCGGGACCGGCCGGACGTCATAGAGGCGCCCATCGCTCGACGTCAGGCCGCCGGCGTGGCGACGATCGGTGTGGTCGCCGAGCCACCAGGCAGGGGCGCTCCGCTCTCGGGCGTTGCGCCCCTGCCTGGGGTGCCCGCGGCGGGAGTTCCGGACGGAAGCGCGACGCCGGTAGGAGCGTTGACTGGCGGAGTGAACGTCTCGGCGGCCGGCGTCGGGGATGGGTTGACTTCGCCGGAGATCTCGGCCTCGCTGGCCCGGGCGGCAAGCCAGTCCTCCGTGACGGCTCCCTGGGCGGCGGTCAACTGGGCATCCGTAAAGGCGCGGTCGGGCGACGTCTCGGTAACGCGGACGATCTCCCAGCCGAACGGAGTCTGGAACGGGGCGCTGCGCTCACCGGCGGCGAGGCCCGACGTGGCGGACCAGAACACGTCCTCGACATCGTATTGCGAGTACCAGCCGAGGTCACCGCCGTTGGCCGCCGTGGCGGTATCGATCGACTGACTGCGGGCGATCTCCTCGAAACTGGCCCCAGCGGCGAGCTGGCTGGCGATCTGGTCGGCCAGCGCCTGGGTCGCAACGAGGATGTGGGTGCCATGGACCTGCGGGGCCGACTGGCCGAGCTGGCCCTCCAGGACCGCGGAGACGCGCTGCTGTGAGAGGGCCGGGATCGCGACCCACTGTCGGTACTGACCCTCGTCGACGTGGGCTGTCTCGAAGGCACGGTCACGATAGAGCGCGTATCCGGATTCCGCGGTCGCTCTGGCCTGGACGGCATCAGGGGTCGGCGAAACCGCGGGTGTCCCGACCGCATCGACCGGAACCCCGGCGGGCGTTCCGGCGTCCGGAGCCGGAGTCCCGGCGCCGACCGGGGCGACCGGGGCGACCGGGGCGACTGGGGCGACCGGGATGGCCGGTGGCGTTTCGGTGATGAGGGCCGGTGTTCCCGTGTCGGTCGACGCCGGTGTTCCGCCGGCGACGTTGACCTCTGGCGTCCCGCCGGGGGCGATGGTGGGGCTCGGCTCTCCACCGCTGACGACCGCCGTCTGGGTCGCCCAGGAGGCGCGTTCGGGGACGAGGGTGGGCTCGATGGTCGGGGTCAGGAGTGGGGCATCTCCTGGCGCGAAGCGGTTGAGGACGAATGCGTCGACATCCTCGTCCGTGACGGTGATGTCAAGCGTGTCGGCGTACTGGACGTAGAGCTGGTCGTCGATCATCTGCTGGAGGTATTGGTCGTTGACGTTCGTCGATCCCCAGAGGCCGTCCAGTTCCGTCTGGGCATTGGCGGCGGCGCTCTGGTACTGCGACGCCTGATCCCCGCCAACGACGCCGGCCAGATAGGAGTATTGATCGACCTGGTCGACCAGACTCACGCCTCTGGCCCGCCAGTAGTCCTGCCGCGAGATGTCGGTTCCGTTGACGCTGGCCAGCACTTGCCGTGGGCGGACGACATCCGTCCAGACGAATGTCCCGATCAGGATCAGGGCCACGAGGGCGACGATCACGCCGATCCCGAGGTAGAGCTGGCGCTGCCGCTTCGCCTCCCGCTGGGCTCGGGAGATCCGGTGCGGACGGTCCGGAGCGTTCCGGGCTCGGGGAAGCCGGGCCTGTCGAGCGGTCGGTCGTGGTTGCCTCTGCGGCCGTCTCTCTGACACGGTAGTTCCCTCGCGACTTGGCTGCGTCTGGTACCCCGGACGATTGGCGTCCGGTCGTTCGCCAACGCCCCCTCACGCGACAACGCACCGCCTGCGGGCCGTCGGGACGGCCACATGCGGTGCGTTGTCGGTCCGGTGGCGGGCGATGGTCCGGTGGCGGGCGATGGGCCGGTGGCGGGGTGCCGGCTCGTCGCTCGGGTGCAGGAAGCTGAACCCGAGCGCTTCGACTAGAAGGGGACGTCGTCGATGTCGCCATAGTCGGCGTTGCCCTGCTGGCGGTTGCCGCCACCGGCATTGCCACCTCCGGTGCTCCCACCAGAGTCGCTACCACGACTACCTCCGCCGAGATTGCCGCCGCCGTCAGCGTCACCGCGGTTGCCCACAAGCTGGAATTCGCTCGCGTTCACATCGAGTGACGATCGTTGCTGACCATCGCGACCCGTGAACTCCCGCTGCTCCAGGCGGCCTTCAACGAAGACCTGACGGCCCTTCGCCAGCGCGCCGCTTTGGGTGAGCTTGTCCAGCGTCTCGGCCAGGCGGCCCCACGCGGTCACCCGGAACCATGTCGTGGACTCCTGCTGCTGCCCGTCGCGGTCGTTGAACCGGCGACTGGTCGCAACGGAGAACTGAACGTTCATGGTCCCTGTTGGCGTATAGCGGGTTTCTGGATCCTGGCCGAGATTGCCGATGATGGTGACCTTGTTGTAGCTCATCTGGCCCTCCGTTGTGGCTAGGCGCGGGCTGGCCCGCCGTCGTCGGCCGGGTCCGTCTCGGGCTCGCTCGGTGCGTTGGCGGCCGGCTCGGCCGTCGTGGTGGCGTCGGTCTCAGCGATCGGCGCGTCGGTAGCCGGGGTCTCGGACGGTGCGGGGGCAGCCTCGGCCACCGACTCCGTCTCGGCAACGGCCGGGGCAACGTCCGCCGCGGCTGGGGCCGAATCGGCGACCGCTTCGGCTGTCTCGCTCGGGGCGGGCTCGCTCACCGCAGCAGCCGGGGCCGAATCGGCGATCGGTTCGGTTGTCTCGCTCGGGGCGGACTCGCTCACCGCGGCGGCTGGGGTCTCACGCGCCGGCTGGGCAGCCGGGCGCGAGCGGTCGTCGCGGTTGGTGTTCTGCTGCGGTCGCGCGGCTTCGGCGGCGGCGCGGGCGGCCTCGCTGGCCTCGCGGGCGGCGTCGGCGGCGGCGCGGGCCGTCTCGGCGTTGCGGACCAGATCGCCGGCGGCGATCTCGGTCCGGGGAACCGGGTCCACCGCGACGGCCTCACCCTCGTTGGTCTCCGGCGCTCCGGCGCCGACTTCCTTCACGTCGTTGACGGTCAGCAGGAAGCGGAGCACCCGCTCATCGAGCTTGAGATCGCGCTCGACCTCGAAGACCTGGCTCGGGACGAGGTCGAAGTGGACGACGCTGTAGAAGCCATCCCGGACGTCCCGGCCGTTGTGCCGGATCGGGTAGGCGAAGCGCCGACGACCCCACGGGGCGTCCTGCAGGACCTGGTAGACCGCGCCGCCGGCGGTGCGGACGTAACTGGTGATCACCTCGAGCTGCTCGGTGACCATGTCGTCGGCGACCTCGGGGGAGAAGATAGTCATCAGCTCGTAGGGGCGTGCGGTCGGTGCGTACTCGCGCAACGGATGCTCCTTTCCATGGAGACGCCTCGCTCGAAGACACCGGGGTTGCGCTCCCGGACTCGACCAAAGCGGAAAGGTAGGGCGCCATGATGGCGCCGGCGGATGGAGAGAAGGCACACAGCGACGGACGACCGAAGTGATCCGGGCCGTCTTCGCTCTCGTGCGGACGGGCGAGTATAGCACGGTGCCGGGGCGGATCAGCCTGCCAGACTGAGGCCAAGCACGGTCGCGGCCCGGCGGAGCGTGTTCTGGGCCGACCGTACGTCGTCGTCCTCTGGCGCCTCGAGGATGCTCAGGGCCATCTCCTGCAATGCCCGGATCGCTTCGGGCGTGTTGAGGTCGTCATCCATCGCGTTGTAGAACTGATCGCTCAGCGCATCGACGTCGAGCGGCTCGTCCGGTCCGAATGGCGGGAAGTCGGCCGCCTCGCGCAGGTCGTCGGCGACGCGGCTCCAGGCCTCGACTTCGTCGTCGATGTACTCCCAGTCCGAACGGTAGTGGTGCGACATCAGGTACAGCCGGAGCGCATCGGCGCTGTAGGTATCGAGCACTTCCCGGACGAGGACGAGATTGCCGAGCGACTTGCTCATCTTGGTGCCCTGATAGGCCACCATTCCGACGTGCATCCAGTACCGAACAAACGGGGAGACCCCGGTCCCGCGCTCCGACTGGGCGATCTCGGCCTCATGGTGCGGGAAGACGAGGTCCTTGCCGCCGCCATGGATGTCGATCGTGTCGCCGAGATATTTCGTCGACATCGCGCTGCACTCGATGTGCCAGCCCGGCCGGCCCTGGCCCCAGGGAGACTCCCAGGCTGGCTCACCTGGCGTCGTCGCCTGCCAGAGGACGAAGTCGAGTGGGTCGCGCTTGTTCGGGTCGTCCGGGTGGTTGCCGCGCTCATTGGCCACGGCCAGCATCTCGCCGCGGGGGATCTTGCTCAGGACGCCGAAATCCGCGTCCGACGCGACGTCGAAGTAGACGTTTCCATTCGACTCGTAGGCGTTGCCGGTGGCGATCAGGCGGCGGGTCAGGTCGACCACGTCGGTGATGTGCTCGGTCGCCCGGACGTAATGGTCGAAGGGAAGCGCGTTGAGGTCGGACATGTCGCGGAGGAACCGGTTGGTCTCCCGGTCCGCCAGCTCGCGCCAGTCGACGCCGACCTCCGCGGCCTTCCGGAGGATGTCATCGTCGATGTCCGTCACGTTCTGGACGTAGGTGACGGTCAATCCAGAGTCGCGCAGGTAGCGAGTGAGGATATCGAAGGTCAGGTAGGTGAATGCGTGGCCGACGTGCGTCGTATCGTAGGGAGTCACGCCACAGACGTAGATGCCGACCGATCCGCCCCGGTCCGTGAAGGTCTCCACCTTGCCCGAGAGCGTGTTGTACAGCTGCATTCCCGTCGTACTCCAAGCGTTGATGATGATGTCGGCTCAAATGAAACGTTGTCGTCCGCGGTCGGTGGCAATGATTGGGCCAGGGCGGACTGGCAGGCCCGGACGGGGACTCGTCGTGTCTCGGCGCCAGTATATCCGAGCCTTCCGGCGACGGGCCCACACCGATCACGCAAGCCGCGCATCCCCGCACCGACAGCGGGATCGGCGCTCGCGTGGGATATATTGGGGCGAGGTCGACAGACGATGATCCAACCGTTGCATCTCCGGAAGGAGCACATCGATTCCCATGGTTCGACCGGATTCTCTTAGGCCCGTCGTAGGTCCCGAACTCATGGCCGGGTCGGGCCGTCCGACCGGCTTGTTTCGGCTTCTCACCCTTCTCGCGTTACTGGCGCTCCTCGGGGGCCCGGTGCAGCGGACATCGGCTCAGCCCGATGGCGCCCCACCGCCGGCGACACCCGGTGGCCAGGGGATTTGCGCAAGCGGTCGCCTTCACATCGCCGACATCCCGCGCCTCGCGGATCCCTGGCGGATCACCGTCGAGGCCGATCAGTCGCTGGCCGTCGAGTGGCGGCCGGATGCGGTCCTGGTCGCGACCGACCTGAGCTGCGGCTTCATCCTGGACGAGCCCCGGGTCCGGACGACGTTTTATTCGGCGGACGCCAAGGGGATCTGGGATCCCGAGACCGCGACGGTCCGCCCGCTGGATCCCGGGGATCCGGAGCCGAAGGAGCTCCCCTCGGCGAATGTCTCGTTCGAGGTCGTTCACGATGCGATGATGGCGCTCGGGATCGGCGAGGACGAGGAGATCGGGGCGAGCGGGATCACGATCCGGCTCAACACGGCCGACCCGCAGTTCGGGCCGCCGTCGGTTCCGGTTGAGACGATCGTCGTTCACCTGACGGTCGGCTCGGGCGGGGCGACCCGCGACGTGTACGTGGACGCGGAGACCGGCACCACCTTCGACTACGAGGAGGGCAGACGGCATGACGACACAGCCGACCGCGGACATTGAGGCGATCGCCGCCCGGGCGGTCTCGGCGCTCGACCAGGTGCCATCCGGGCTCTTCACGGACATCGACGGGACGATCAGCCCGATGGCGCCGAGACCGGACGAGGCGTTCGTCGAGCCAGCGGCCCGGCAGGCCCTGATCGTCATCCAGCGCCACCTCGCCATGACGGGCATCGTCACGGGTCGGGCGCTCGATGTCGCTCAGGGGCTCGTTCAGGTGCCGGCGCTGTCGTACGTCGGCAACCACGGTCTGGAGTGGAATATCGACGGCCGGCACGAGGACAACCCGGCGGCGCTCGCGGCTCGCGATGGTCTGCGGCAAGCACTGACCGAGATCGGCGCCGCGGCGGAGCGCCTGGAGCTGGCCGATGGGCTGATCCTCGAGGACAAGCGGCTCAGCGCGACCGTCCACTACCGGCAGACGCCCAACCCGGAGCGCTTCCTGGAGGAGATGCTGCCGGTCCTCGTCCATGCGGCTGGTACCCACGACCTGCAACTCGTCCCCGGCCGGATGATCATGGAGCTCCGCCCCAGCACCGGGATCTCCAAAGGCACCGCATTGCGCGACATCATCGATCACAATGGGCTGAAGGGCGTCGTGTTCTCCGGCGATGACATCTCGGACGTCGAGGGCTTCGAGATCCTCGCCGGGATGCGGGAGGCGGGCACGATCGCCGCGCTGATCATCGGCGTCGTCGGGCCGGACACTCCAGTCCGGGTTCGCGAGGCGAGTGACGTCCAGGTCGCCAGTCCGACCGAGATGTCGGCCGTCCTCACCGCGATCGCCCGTCATCTGTCCACCCGTTCCTGATCGTCGCTTGAGTCACATTCTCCGGCATCCACTGGAGGTACCGTCATGGATCGAACAATACCCCGGGTACGAGCGACGACGATCCTCCTCATGGTCATGCTCGCCGTTGGCGGCGTTACAGCGTCGGCGCAGGACGCCACCCCTGATAGCTCTACGCAGGCGACCGTTCCGGCCGCTCCGCCGTGGCGCGCCGAACTCGTCCCCCGGAGCCGGCCCCTGACCGTGACGGTCGGCGACACGCCGGTCCTCGTCGAGGTCGCCAACAACGACACCGAGCGCTCCCTGGGCCTCGGTCGACGGGCCGGACTCCTGCCGGGCACCGGGATGCTGTTCGTCTTCGACGGGCCGCCCATGGTGCGGAACTTCTGGATGGGCGGGATGCGGTTCTGCCTGGATATCATCTGGCTGCGGGACGGCATGGTCACCGGGGCCGCCGAGAACACCTGTCCGGGTCCGCCGGGCGGGCCTCAGGATCTGATTCCCCGTCACCAGTCGCCCGGCGCGGCCGAATTCGTTCTGGAGATGCCGGCTGGCTTCCTGGCCGGGAACGGCTATGGGGTGGACACGCCGGTCACCTTCAGCCAGGACCCGTACGGTGTCCCAACTCCCGAGCCAGTCGAACCCTGATCCCGCGACCGCTCCCGCGCGGCCGGAGTTCTCGAAGGGACAACTCCCGCGCCCGTGATCAGCGGGTGCGAGTGGGTCCTTGCAGTCAGCATCATGGGCTCAGCCTGCCTTGACAGGGCTCGAACTCGCCGGTAATATTCATCGCCGTGCCCGGTCGCTTTCGGGCGCGGAATCACGCGACGCCGATCGGAAGTAGTAGGCCGCGTTTCCCAGCGAGTTGCCGGACGGTGCGAGGCAACGAGAGTGGCCGAACTCGTCCGGGAGTCCTGTCAGGATCGACGAGATCCACGGTGACAGCGGTTGACCACCGATAACGGGTTCTTGAGTGGACTGATGCGGGCGCCCCATGGGGCTCTAGCTCATCCGGGAGAGCGCCACACTGGCAGTGTGGAGGTACGGGGTTCGAGTCCCCGGAGCTCCACCCAGATGGCGCCCGGCATCGGTCAACAAGGGTGGTACCGCGGGAGCAAAGCGCCTCTCGTCCCTGTCATGGGACGAGAGGCGCTTCGTCGTTTTCGGGGAATGGGACGGATTGACGAGATGGTCGAGCGAGCCGCGGGAAGCAACACGATCGAGTCGAACGACAGTCGGCGACTGCAGGACGCCTACGACGCTTCCGCGATCGAGGCGAAGTGGCGTCGCCAGTGGGAGATCGACAATCTCTACCGCGTCGACGACGACGACCCGCGCCCGAAGTGGTACAGCCTGACGATGTATCCGTATCCGTCGGGCATCCTCCACGTCGGTCACTGGTGGGCTTACACCGTGCCGGACGCCTATGCCCGGCTCCAGCGCATGCGCGGCTACAACGTCCTGTTCCCGATGGGCTTCGACGCCTTCGGGCTGCCGGCCGAGAACGCCGCCATCCGGAACAACACGCATCCCGCCGTGTGGACGTTCGACAATATCGAGGCGATGCGCGAGCAGTACCGTGCGATGGGGCCGATGATCGACTGGTCGCGCCAGGTCGTGACCTGCACGCCGGAATACTATCGCTGGAACCAGTGGCTGTTCCTGCGGATGCTGGAGCGCGGGCTGGCGTACCGGGCGCCCGGCTCGGTCTGGTGGTGCCCCAATGACCAGACAGTGCTCGCCAACGAGCAGGTCATCGACGGCAACGTCTGCGAGCGCTGCGGACACGAGGTCTACAAGCGGGACCTGGAACAGTGGTACTTCCGGATCACCGACTACGCTGACGAGCTGCTGGACGGCCTCGACACCGTCGACTGGCCCGAGCGGGTCAAGGTCATGCAGCGGAACTGGATCGGCAAGTCCCGTGGCGCCAGGCTGTCCTTCCGGCTGGACACCGGCGAGGGTCTCGACGTCTTCACGACCCGGCCGGACACTGTCTGGGGGGCGACGTTCATGGTCATGGCCCCGGAGCACCCGCTGGTCGCCCGGATCACGAGCGACGATCGACGGGCTGAGGTCGATGCCTACGTCGATCGGGCCCGGCGGCAGTCCGAGATCGAGCGGATGTCGGCCGACGCCGATACGCCCAGGAGCGGCGTCTGGACCGGCGCGTATGCGACGAACCCCGTCAATGACGAGCGCATTCCGATCTGGATCGCCGACTACGTCCTGATGGGGTACGGCACTGGCGCGATCATGGCCGTCCCGGCCCACGATGAGCGCGACTTCGCGTTCGCCCGCTCGCACGATCTGCCGATCGTTCCCATCATCCAGCCGGACGGCGCCGAACCGCTCGACGGCGCGACGATGACCGCGGCCTACGTCGGACCCGGCCGGATGATCAATTCCGGACAGTTCGACGGGACGTCCGTTCCGGAGAGCATCGAGACGATCATCGAGTGGCTGGCCTCGCAGGATCGGGGCGAGCGCGAGATCAACTTCCGGCTTCGCGACTGGCTGATCTCCCGGCAGCGCTACTGGGGCACGCCGATCCCGGTCGTCTACTGCGACGCCTGCGGGATGGTGCCGATCCCGGACGACCAGTTGCCGGTCGAGCTCCCGCTGGACGCCGAGTTCACCCCGACCGGGCAGAGCCCGCTGGTGAGCCACGAGTCGTTCCTGCACACGACCTGCCCCACCTGCGGCGGCCCGGCCCGGCGCGAGACGGACACGATGGACACGTTCGTCGACTCATCGTGGTACTGGTTCCGGTACACCAGCCCGCAGTACGAGTCGGGGATGTTCGATACCGCGGCGGCGAAGCGCTGGACGCCGGTCGACCTCTACACCGGCGGGATCGAACACGCGATCCTCCACCTGCTCTACGCCCGCTTCTTCACGAAGGTCATCCGCGACATCGGTCTGATCGACCACGACGAGCCGTTCAAGCGACTTCGCAACCAGGGCATGATCCTCTCGGTCGAGGGGACGAAGATGTCCAAGAGCCGCGGGACCCAGGTCAGCCCGGACGCGATCGTCCGGCAGTGGGGGGCGGACACGCTCCGCCTCCACCTGATGTACCTCGGCCCGTGGGAGCTGGGCGGGCCGTGGAACGACCAGGGACCGATCGGGATGAACCGCTTCATCCGTCGCGCCTTCCAGGTCGTCTCGGAGTCGGTCGGCCGGACGATCGACGGAGACGACACGACGGCCGAGGCGAAGGCGATCCGGCGGCTGACGCATCAGACGATCCGGAAGGTCACGGAGGACATCGAGCAGTTCGCCTTCAACACGATGGTCGCGGCGCTGATCGAGTTCACCAACGCCCTGATGGCCCGGCGCGAGACCGCCGTGGTCAGCACGCCGGCCTGGCACGATGCCGTCGACACGCTCGTGCTGTTGATGGCGCCAAGTACGCCCTTCGTCGCCGAGGAGCTCTGGCAGCGCCTCGGACACCCGTACTCCGTCCACCACCAGGACTGGCCGGTCTTCGACCCGTCGCTCGTGACCGTCGAGGAGGTCGAGCTCGTGGTCCAGGTTAACGGCAAGGTCCGGGAGCGCCTGATCGTCCCGGTCGGGCTCGACGAGACCGACGCTCTCGCCCAGGTCCGGACGCTGCCGAAGGTCCGCGAGCAGCTCGGCGACCGCGACCCGGTCAAGGTCGTCTACGTCCCGAACCGGCTCATCAACATCGTCGTCCGGGGCTGACCGAGCGACCGGGATCGTGCTGCCGATACCCTTCTCCAGGCGATTCCGGAGAGGGGTACCCTTGTGTCAGCGAATCGAGGCAGGAGGTGGGCATGGCGCAGCGACGACTGGACGATAACCGAATCTACACAGCCGACGAGTTCATGGAGATCGCGGCGTCCGACAAACTCCTCGAACTCATCGAAGGGAAGTTGACCAGCGTGTGCGCGGCAGCGTGTGGGTCGTCTGAACTGGCTGGGCGACTGACGACCTATCTAACGCTCTACGTCGGGACCCGGGGTCTGGGACGAGTGATGGTTACCGACGGGAGCTTTCGGATCGAGCAGCGGCCCGAAACGGTCGTCCAATCGGATGTCGCCTTTGTGCGGATGGACCGCTTCGAAGATCAGGACCGCCTGACGTACTACCGTGGCAGCCCGGATCTCGCGATCGAGATCCGCTCGCCGTCGGACCGGCTGGCCGAGATGATCCGCAAGATGGACCGGTACCTCAAGGCGGGGACCGAACTGACCTGGCTGGTCGACCCGCTGAAGCGGCAGATCCACGTCAGGACGCAGCGGGACGCGGTTGCCCGTCTGCTCGTTGAGGGCGACGATCTAACTGGTGCGCCGGTTCTGCCAGGCTTCTCGCTGCCTGTCGATCACATCTTCGATCCGAACGCCCTGATCTGGCCCGACCTGGTCCTGTAGGCGGCACTGCCGGTTCTTCGGCGACGAGAATGGGCCGCGCCGGTACTGGCGCGGCCCATTCTTCCCGATCGTTCCGGCTCGGATCTACTCGGCCGGGACGAGTTCCCGAACCGGCTCGGGCTGGCCGACGACCGACTCGCTCGGCACGACCTGCGAGTCGGTCGGCTCCCAGCGAAGGTTCAGGCGGCGGTTGGCGCCGGCCTCGTCGAACCGCTTGAACTCGGTCGTGTGCGGAGCGGTCCTGACCAGTTCCGGCGTCTCGGCCGATTCCCTGGCGATCTGCTTCATCGCCACGACGAAGGCGTCGAGGGTCTCCTTCGACTCCGTCTCGGTCGGTTCCATCATCAGGCACTCGGGTACGACCAGCGGGAAGTAGGTCGTCGGCGGGTGGATGCCGAAGTCGAGCAGCCGCTTGGCGATGTCGACCGCCCTGACCCCGTTCGCCTTCTGCCGGCTGGCCGAGGCGACGAACTCGTGCATGCAGCTCCGGTCGTAGGGAACGACGTAATCGTCGGCAAGCTGGCTCTTGAGGTAGTTGGCGGCGAGGACGGCATCCTCGCTGACCTGGCGGAGACCAGCGCCGCCGTGCATCCGGATGTAGGTGTAGGCGCGGACGTGCATCCCGAAGTTGCCATGGAAGGAGTGCAGCCGGCCGATGGTCTTCGCCGGCATGAACCACTCGTAGCGTGGCCCGTCCTCACCGGCGACGGTGTGGATGCGGGGACCAGGCAGGTACTCCTCCAGGCCTTCGCGGACACCGACCGGGCCGGAGCCCGGTCCGCCGCCCCCGTGCGGCGTCGAGAAGGTCTTGTGCAGGTTGAAGTGCATGACGTCGATACCCAGGTCGCCCGGCCGGGCGATTCCGAGGATCGCGTTGAAGTTGGCGCCGTCGTTGTAGACCAGCCCGCCCGCCTCGTGGATCAGCTCGATGACCTCGTCGATCCCCTCGTCCCAGAGGCCGAGGGTGTTCGGGTTGGTGATCATCAGCCCGGCGATGTGCGGACCGAGCATCGGTCGCAGGGACTCGATGTCGACGTTGCCGCGGCTGTTCGATGGGACGGTCGCGACCTTGAAGCCGGCCATGACCGCCGTCGCCGGGTTGGTGCCGTGGGCGCTGTCCGGGACGAGGATCGTGTCGCGGGCGACATCGCCGCGCTCGGCATGGTAGTTCCGGATGATCAGGACGCCGGTCAACTCCCCGTGGGCGCCAGCGGCCGGCTGGAGGGTGACGGCATGGAAGCCGGAGATCTCCGCCAGCATGTCCTGGAGCTCGCTCATCAGTTCGAGCGCACCCTGAACCGTCGCTTCCGGCTGGTACGGGTGGATGCCGGCGAAGCCAGGGTAGCGGGCGACCGCCTCGTTCACCTTCGGGTTGTACTTCATCGTGCAGGAGCCGAGCGGGTAGAAGTTGATGTCGATCGCGTGGTTCTTCTGGCTGAGCCGCGTGAAGTGACGGATGACATCGATCTCGCTGACCTCGGGCCACTCGAGCGACTCCCGGGCCATCCCGGCTGGAAGCGGCGACTCCGGGACGTCGGGCGCGGGCATGCGGATCGCCCGGCGTCCCGGGCTCGCGAGATCGAAGATCAACGGCTCGACCGCCATGAGGGAACTCCTGTGCAGCGCCGGGAAGGCGATGGCTCGGGCGCCGGGGATGGCGCCTGCGGTGAAGGCATCACTGCGTCGATGGTAGCACCGGGCGGGACCGGCGACCAACCCGGCACGGAAACACGGTTCGGGAGGCCCACCTCAGTCACGACTCACGACCGGCTCGGAGGACGTAGCTAGTCAGCGGCCGCCGGAACGGCCCGATCGTCCAGTGCCATCTCATGCGCCTGGCGCTGGGATCGCAGGAGGAGCGGGATGACCATGAGACCAAGGACGGTCCCGGCCACGAGCGGTACCCGTGGACCGAGCTCGTAGATCTGACCGGCAACGATCGGGGCGGACGCGAACGCCGTCCCTCCGATCAGCTCGATCATAGCGAAACCGCGCGATCGGTCGGCCGGCTTCGCCGCGACGCCCATCGCCGAGGAGAACAATGTCCACGCCGAGAAGACGCAACCGCGCAGGACGAAGCCGACCACCAGCAGGGGCGCGAAGTCCGTCACGGCGAAGATGACCAGACCGGACGCGACGGCGACCACCGCGACCGCCGAGCCAGTGAACGGGTTGTGCTGTAGCCATCTGACCCGCGACGCGGCGATGCCGAAGGCGATCGTCCCAATGGCCTGAATCGATCCGAGCTGGGCGATTCGCTCGGCGGGGATGCCCCGGACCTCCTCGAGGAAGAGCGGCAACAGGGACACGCCAAGGCCCAGGGAGAAGACCGTCGCGGCGTGGAGCGCGACGATCCGCCGGACATTCGGATCGGCCAGCGCCTGCCGGTAACTCGACTGCGGAGCCCGCTCCCGATCGAACAGGTCGCCGGTGGGTTTGCCGATGGCCGGCGCCAACTGCCGCAGAGATGCGAAGCAGGCGACCGAGGCGAGCGTGAACATCGCCGTCAGGAAGATGGCTCCCCGAAGTCCAAACGATCCGATGGCGAGGCCGGAGATGATCGGTCCTATCCCGAGCGCGACGCCGGGACCGACAACGAAGACGAGGGCGAAGATTCGGGTCGTGTCGCCTTTGCTCTGCCCGGCGACGTGGGCCTGGATCTGGGGGAAGGCGACGTCGCCGATACCGATCGCCACGACCAGGGGAAGGAGCATGCGCCAGTCGGTAGCGAAGACCGCACCGAAGAAGCCGGCGAAGGCGATCGTCCGGGCGCCGATCAGCACGATCCGCGCTCCGAACCGGTCAGCGAGTGCCGCCGAGGGAGGCATGACGAACAGGCGGATCAGGCCGCTGGCGCCGACGATCAGCCCGACGACGGGTACCGACGCGCCGAGGCTCCCGATGTAGATCGGCCAGATGTTCCAGTACGAGCCGAACGCGGCCTCGACGAAGAACATCGCCCAGAAGGCCAGACCGAGTTCCCGCCCGAGGCCAAAATGCCAGGCCGGCAGCCGCACCCATCTCACGCGCCATCACCTCGAACCCAGCCGTCGCTCAACGAAGGGACGATGACGATGTTCCGACCTGGCTCTCGTCGCTCTTCCTTGCCGGACGACTCCGGCGCCATCAGACTGACTGACCGAAAGCGGCTCGCATTGTCGCGCAGCCGGCACAACGGTGTCCGGTTCCACGCTATCGATTCTCTCGGGTACGACGGCTCATCGGCACGAGGTAGACAACATGTCCGACGAATCCGGGAAGGAAACCAGCGGGGCGGACTCCGTGGTTCGCGTCGACTCCCTCCGTGAAGCCTATGCCTACGTCGATGCCTACCCGCACGCCTCAGGACCGTGGGGGATCGTCTCCGAGACGCGCTCCAGCCGGGACGGAGGCGGGACGATGACCCTTGAAATCAAGTCGCCGGACGGGGATGGGATGAGCGTCGTCTTCGATATCTCGACGTTCGGCGCGAGCGGTGGCAGGCAGCGGTTCGGGGTCGAGCCGACGACGGCGCTCGATACGCTGATGTCCGGAGTGGCCGAGTACGTCGCCTCAAACCCGCCGTTCCACCCCGGCGGCCTGCCGCGTTTTCCGATTCCCAGTCTCCGCTACCCCGGCCGGGTCGAGGTGCCGATCGCGATCCTGGCCGCCGGCGACGACGGCCGGCCGGGCCTGTTCGCCCCGGCCCGGCTGGTCGTCGTCTCGCTGACCGACGGCAAACCGTACGGGATCGGCGAATATCCGGGATTCGACCCGGACCAGTGGCCGCCGGAACGACTCGGCGACTGGCCTCCGCCGGCGACGACGGCGCTGCCCCGCCAGCGGTTGGCGGCGATGGTCGCCCGGTTCAATGGCGTCTGGCTCCGGCTGCTGGAGGCGGCGACCGATAACACGACATATCCCAACGTGGAGATCGAAAAGACCGAGGCCCAAAAGCTGCTGGCGTTGCTGGAAACGTCCGGAATGGCAGGAATCTATCGGGCCATCAATCCCTCGTTCTGGGAAAGCATCGAGCGCGCGTGAGCAACCAACTCGGCTCGCGCAACTGTCCGGGAAGTTGACACAGTTCGTATCAAGATATATCATTGGGCTCGAACAAGATGGAGGTCGGCGAGATGGGTCCACGTCACGGAGAGCCGCTCTTCGTCATCAGTGTCGCGGCACGCCTGGTGGAGATGCATCCCCAGACACTGCGGAAGTACGAGCGCGAGGGGCTCATCGCCCCGTCCCGCACGACCGGAAATCTGCGGCTCTACTCGGACCGCGACATCGAGCGGCTCCGGCAGGTCAAGTACCTGGTCGAGGAGCGTGGGCTCAATCTGGCCGGCGTTCAATTGGCGCTCGAACTCACCCGGCGTCTTCGGGAGCGCCGTGCCCGGCTCGGCCTGACGCTCGCCGCGGCCACCGCCGAAGGCGAGCTGGCGGTCACGCCCGGCGAGTTGGTCGAATCCGTGGCCGAGACGTGGAACGACCTCGAACGCGTCCTCGCCCATCTTGGTCATATCGATCAGAACCCGGGACCGCCGCGGTAGCGATCGGCCCACCGTCCCAGGCCCATGGCTGTGGTCAGCGGGTCGCGCGATGCCACCCGTAGAGAATCGCCCTCCCATCCAGCGAATACCGACCGATTCCTCCCTGTCAGAAAGGATGCCCGTCATGTCGACCAGCGCGACGCCGAAGTTCACCGAGATGGCGACGGACGCCATCGTCACCGGTCAGCGGGAGACCGAGTCCCGCAAGCTGTCCATGTTCGAGACCGAGGCGCTGCTCTTCGGTCTGCTCAATCAACCGGACGGCGTCGTGCCGCAGTTGATCCTCAAGCTGGGCAAGGATCCGGCCGCTCTCCGGCAGGAGGTCGAGACCGAGCTCGATCGTTCCCCGACGCTCCAGTACAGCGCGGACGCCGTCGTCGGCGCCGGGCTGCGCCGGACCCTGACCGCCGCTGAAGGTGAGGCCCGACGGCTGGGCGACGAGTTCGTCAGCACCGAGCACCTCCTGCTCGGCATGATGTCGGTCGAGACCAGCGGCGCCGCCCGTCTTCTGAATCGTTTCGGTCTCGATCCCGGAAAGGTTCAGGGAGCACTGCGGGAGATCCGTGGCAGCCACCGCGTCACCGACGCCAATCCGGAGTCGAAGTACCAGTCGCTGGAGAAGTACGGCAACGATCTGACGCAGTACGCCCGTGACGGCAAACTCGACCCGGTCATCGGCCGCGACGAGGAGATCCGTCGGGTCATCCAGGTCCTCTCCCGCCGGACCAAGAACAACCCGGTCCTGATCGGTGAGCCGGGCGTCGGCAAGACGGCGATCGCCGAAGGGCTCGCCCAGCGGATCGTCCGCGGCGACATCCCCGAGGATCTTCAGGACAAGCGGATCGTCGCGCTCGACCTTGGCTCGCTCGTGGCTGGCGCGAAGTTCCGTGGCGAGTTCGAGGAGCGTCTCAAGGCCGTCCTCAAGGAAGTCAAGGACGCCGACGGCCGGATCATCCTCTTCATCGACGAGCTTCACACGGTCGTCGGGGCCGGCGCGGCCGAAGGGTCGCTGGACGCCAGCAACATGCTCAAGCCGATGCTGGCCCGCGGCGAGCTCCACACTATCGGCGCGACGACGCTGAACGAGTACCGCAAGTACATCGAGAAGGACGCGGCGCTGGAGCGGCGCTTCCAGCCGGTCCTGGTCGGCGAGCCGACGGTCGAGGACACGATCTCGATCCTGCGCGGCCTGCGGGAACGGTACGAAGTCCACCACAAGGTCCGGATCCAGGACTCGGCGCTGGTCGCGGCCGCCGTCCTCTCCAACCGCTACATCGCCGACCGCTTCCTGCCCGACAAGGCGATCGATCTCGTCGACGAGGCGGCCTCCAAGCTCCGGATGGAGATCACCTCGATGCCGGTCGAGCTTGATGAGGCCGAGCGCCGGATCATGCAGCTCGAGATCGAACGGGAGGCCCTTCGCAAGGAGAAGGACCAGGCGTCGATCGAGCGGCTCGCCCACCTCGAGCGCGACCTGGCGACGTTCAAGGAGCAGCGCGACGGCCTCCGCAGCAAGTGGGATCAGGAGCGCCAGGCGATCTCCTCGATCTCCGAACTCCGCGACGAGATGGACAAGACCCGGACCGAGATCGAGCAGGCCCAGCGAGCCTACGACTACAACCGGGCCGCCGAACTCCAGTACGGCACACTGGTCGACCTCGGTGTCCGGCTGGCCGAGCAGGAGCGTCATCTCGCGACCATGCAAGCCGCCGGGCAGCTCCTCAAGGAGGAGGTCGACTCCGAGGACATCGCCGATGTCGTCGGTCGCTGGACCGGGATTCCGGTCGCGCGGCTGATGGAAGGCGAGATGGACAAGCTCCTCCGGATGGAGGACCGCCTCCATGAGCGCGTCATCGGCCAGGACGAGGCGGTCGAGGCGGTCGCCAACGCGATCCGCCGGGCCCGGGCGGGGCTGAACGATCCGAACCGGCCGCTGGGGTCGTTCCTGTTCCTCGGCCCGACCGGCGTCGGGAAGACGGAGCTGGCCCGCTCGCTGGCCGAGTTCCTGTTCGACAGCGACCAGGCCATGATCCGGATCGACATGTCCGAGTACATGGAGAAGCACACGGTCAGTCGGCTGGTCGGTGCCCCTCCGGGCTACGTCGGCTACGACGAGGGCGGCCAGCTCAGCGAGGCCGTTCGGCGCCGGCCCTACAGCGTCGTGCTGTTCGACGAGGTCGAGAAGGCCCACCCGGACGTCTTCAACGTCCTGCTCCAGGTCCTCGACGACGGGCGCCTGACCGACGGTCAGGGTCGGACGGTCGACTTCAAGAACACCGTCATCATCATGACCAGCAACCTCGGCTCGGCCTTCCTGACGATGGGTGGGGATGCGTCCGCCGCCCGTGATCAAGTGATGGAGCTGCTTCGCGGCACGTTCCGGCCCGAGTTCCTCAACCGGATCGACGAGACGATCATCTTCTCGGCCCTCGACCGGCAGCAGCTCGCGGAGATCGTCCGCGTCCAGCTGGAGATCGTCGGTTTGCGGCTCGGGGACCGTTCGATCTCGCTCTCGGTGACACCGACGGCCAGGGAATGGCTGGCGCTGCGGGGGTATGACCCGGTCTACGGCGCTCGGCCGCTCAAGCGGCTGATCCAGAAGGAAGTCCTCGATCCGCTGGCGATGCGGCTCCTGAGCGGCAATCTCCATGAGGGCGAGCAGGTCATCATCGACGTGGGCGCCGAGGGCAGGCTTGCCTTCCACGCCAACATGACCGAGGCACCGCTGGTCGCCTGACGCTGGGGATAGCCCAAATTCGGTCCAACGGCCCGGATACCTGGTGTCCGGGCCGTTGAGATTCGCGCATTTCCTTACCCTGGCAACGTCGGTGGACCGCGTCACCGACCGCCGTACAATGCCTCGACACAACACGGCTCATCGGTGGCAACATTCTCGTGACAGTTGCCGCATAGAGTGGCAGGGTTGGCTCGACTTGGGGTCGCTGTCGGTTGGCCAGCAGCGTCCGTCGGCCAGTCAGGTCCGTCAGATTCGCGTCGTGGTGCCGGGTGGCGCTCGCGCAGACCGAGAGAAGAGGGAACGTCGAGTGGACACACCTGTTTCGAAACCCGCTGCGCGGAGTTCGTTCATCCTCCGAGGCATCGCCGTCGCGGCACTTCTGCTGGCACTGGTCAGCACCACCGTCTACGCACAGGCAAGCCGGAACTCCAACCAGCAGGGGACTCCCGCCTCGGGGAGTGAGACGCTGTCGACCGCGGCCGCTGTTCCCGCCGATGCGACCGCCTACGTCGCCATCAACGTCGATCCGAACTCCGAGCAGTTCCAGACCAGTGCCGACCTGTCCGGATCCTCGGGCCTGATCGATCTGTTCAACCTTGTCGCGGACCTCGACCTATCCGACGCTGACGACATCAGCGGCGTCTTCGAAGGTGTCGGCGCGACGGAGATCGGCGTCGGCATTCCGGCCGTCTCCGCCGGTCAGATCGAGTCGCTGGCGACGGCGACGACCGGCGATGTCCCGGAGGTCGCGGATCAGGACGTCCGGGTCGTGCTCGCGACCGCCGACCCTGAGGCCGCGTTCACCTACCTCACCGAGGAGTTCCCGGCCCTCGCCGCCGGGCCGAATAGCTCCACCGAGCAATCTACGTACGCCGGGGTCGACGTCGTCTCGATCGGTGACGGGGCATCTCTGGAGACGACCGTGAACTTCGCGCTCATCGACGACCTGATCGTGATCACGCCGACCATCGAGGGCATCGAGTCCTCGATCGACACGGCGCAAGGCACGACCGACTCGATCGCGTCGACCGGCAAGTTCCAGGACGTCACCGGGCAACTCGGCGGTGAGTCGATGCTGTTCGCTTTCTCCGACAACGGCGCCATCCTCAGCGATCCGGCCTACACCGATCTTCTGACGGAGATGGGAATCGACCCATCCGTTCTGGCGCAGTTCAACGTCTACAGCGGACTCCAGGTGGCCGCCGACGCCGATGCACCGGGCTTCCGCGTCAACACCGTTTCCTTCCCGAACACCGACGGCGGCGCGACGCCCGCCGCGATGCCGTCGTTCTCCTCCGATCTGACCTCGCAGGTCCCCGACGACACGATGGTCTACCTCGGGGGCAACAACCTCGGTCAGGTGCTCGGGCCGATCGTCTCAATCGCGCTGGCATCGTCCGCCGTCACGGATGTTGTCGGTGAGGTCGCTGCCAGCCCGGCTGCCGTCGCGACCGTAACAGCTTCGGGCGCGACGCCGGAATCCGACATCGGCGCCGAGCGCGCCACCATGGACGAGGGAACCCCGGTTGCTTCGGACGACATCTCGGAGATCGCCGACGTCGTCGCCAGCTTCCTGAACCTCCTCACCGGCGAGTACGTCGTCGCCATCCAGGCGCCGCAGATCACGGCCCTGAGCGATCCCAATTCGCTCTACGTCCTGTTCGCCAGCGGCATCGAAGGCGGTCCGCTGGTCGACAGCCTGCTCAGCCTGGCGACCGATTCGCTCTCCGGCGCCGACAGTGGCGTGACGGTGACCTCCGAGATGATCGACGGCAACACTGTCTACACCGCCACGACCGGCGCTGACGCAACCGCCATCACGTTCAGCTATGGGGTCGTCGACGGTCAGGTCCTCGTCGGCCTGGGCGACTCCGTTCAGTCCTTCCTCGCTGGGCCGGACGTCTCGCTGGCCGACAATCCGCAGTTCCAGGAGACCTTCGCCGCGCTCGGCCGGGCTCCGGAAGAGGGTTCGGTCGTCTATCTCGACTTCACGACGCTGTTGCCGCTGGTCCAGACGGGTGGCGAGCTGCTGGGCGGGACCGGGTCAGTACTGGACAACGACCCGAATTGCGCTCAGTACGATAGCCAGTCCGATGCCCAGTCAGCCTACGATGAGGATCCGTACGACAACTCGAACCTGGACCTCGACTTCGACGGTGAGGCCTGCGAGGACTTCTTCGCGCCGGCCGGGACGCCTGAGCCGATGCTGTCCGACGTCGACTTCTCCGGCGTCGTCTCCTACGGTCAGGTGACGTACCAGGGCGACGGCTTCACCGCCTCCGAGGGACTGTTCCTCCTGTCGCCGGCCAGCTGACCCTCTGGCGCTCGATGAGTGTCGCGCCGGTCAGACTGCCAATGGATGCCCGGCGGGCCAGGACCCGCCGGGCATCCCTCTGTCCTGAGATCGATTGGCCAGGCGACAGCAGGGCAAGTCAGCGCTGTCCGGTAGTCCACGGCTTCCTGATGGGCGGATCGCGCCAGTGAGAAGGGCAGACGCGGTGGTTCAAACCTTGACAGCGAGCGGGCAGATTGGCTATCCTTAGCGGATTAGCACTCTCCCCTTGAGAGTGCTAACGAAGGGTCAGCACTGGTGACGGACGAGGATTTCGGTGCTCCGGGAGATCATCCCGGTAGCCAGCCGGCACACCAATCGACGATGGCCGATCGACCCAGGGCGCTTTCGCCGGGGACGATCGGCTCGGTGCGCGTGGGACGGGCGACGGTCTCCGGAGTCCTCCCGCTGATGCCGGGGCGCCGGCGACGTAGCCCGCTCGCGACCGACAACTCATGGATCGACGCTGGCGCGTTCAGCAACGCGGCGATCACCGGTCGCCAGCGCGGCATCCTCAAGCTGATCGTCCAGGAATACGTCCAGAGCGGCCGGCCGGTCGGTTCCAAGGCGCTGACCGAGAAGTACGTCCTTGGCTACTCCTCCGCGACGATCCGGAGCGAGATGGCGGAGCTGGAGACCAACGGCTTCCTCCAGTCCCTGCACACGTCGGGCGGCCGGGTCCCGACCGACCTCGGTTACCGGTACTTCGTCCACATGCTGATGGATGCGCCGGAGTTGCCGTCGGGCGACCAGATCACGATCCGGCACCAGTTTCGTCAGGTCGAGGCGCAGCTGGAGCAGTGGGTCGAGCTGGCCGCTGTCGTGCTGGCCGAGAGCGCCCGGTCGGTCTCGGTCGTGACGGCGCCGCGGCCGGCCGTGGCACGGCTTCGGCACCTGGAGATCATCTCCCTGCAGCCGCGGCTCGCCCTGCTGATCCTCGTGACACAGGACAGCATGGTCCGGCAGGTCATGCTCCGCTGGCCGGAGGACGCCGCACAGGTCGCGCTTAGCCGGCTGGCCGACGAGCTGGTCGAGGAGCTTCGTGGCCTGACAGGTCCGGATGTCGACGCTCGGATCGCCGACGGGATGGGCGCCAAGCGCTTCATGCTGGAACGGATCGCGGCCACCCTCAACGGCCTCGATGCTGTCGAGCAGGTCGAGATCCGGCACTCCGGTCTGGAGAACGTCCTGACGCAGCCCGAGTTCGCCGGCGCCGAGTCGCAGGCCCTGCTCGAGATCCTGCGCGGGGGCGGCTTCCTCAGCGCGATGCTTCCGCAGCTCGAGAGCGGCTCCGGTGTCCAGGTCTTCATCGGCGACGAGAACCCGACGACCGAACTGCGCCGATTCGGCGTCGTCCTGGCGACGTACGGGGTCGACGGAGAAGTCTCCGGGCTGCTGGGCGTGCTCGGACCGACCCGGATGGCCTATGGCCGTTCGATCTCCTCGGTCCGGTACATGGCCCACCTCATGAGTGGACTTGTCTCGGATCTCTATGGCCGGCAGGCCGACTACCAGCGTGATGAGAGGCGGCAATGAGGGACGGTGACGTGAGCGATAGCAGAGAGACCCTGCACGACGACCTCGAGCCAACGCTCGACGACCTCGCGGAGGAAGAGGCGATGATGAACGGCGAAGTCCTGGCCGAGGCGGAAGCGGCGATCGGTCTCGACGCGCTGATCGCCGAGCGCGACTCCTACCGGGACCAGTTCACCCGCGCCCGGGCCGACTACCAGAACCTGCGGCGACGGGTCGAGCAGGACCAGATCTCGGCCCGCCAGCAGGCGGCCCGCGACATCCTGATGCAGCTGCTGCCGGTGGTCGACGACTTCGACCGGGCGATGTCCAGCGCGCCGGACGGCGCGGAGCAGCAGACCTGGGTGTCCGGCACCCGCATGGTCGGCAAGAAGTTGCTGGGCGTGCTGGAGCGGTACGGGGTACGGCAGTACGAGTCGGTCGGCGCACTGTTCGACCCGAAGTACCACGAAGCGGTCGCGACCGACGGCGATGGCACCCACGTCATCGAGGCCTATCAGGAGGGCTATTCCCTCGGTGATCAGGTCCTCCGGCCAGCGATGGTCCGGACCGGCGACAAACCGCCGCCGCTTGGCGACGAGCCCGTCGCGTAACCGGCACTGACGAGTCACACAGTTCAGTCAGACTCATCCGGACCATTCGTTTCATCCCACGCCGTTCAACGTTCAGACATCACCCTGGAGAGGATCCCCAATGGCACGTACGATCGGAATCGACCTCGGCACCACGAACTCGGTCATGGCCACCATCGAAGGTGGTGAGCCCGTCGTGATCCCGAACGCCGAGGGTGAGCGGATCACCCCGTCGGTGGTCGCGGTCACCAATGGCGGCGAGGAGCTCGTCGGGCGTTTCGCCCGCCGGCAGGCCGTGACGAACCCGGAGAACACCGTCTTCTCCGCCAAGCGCTTCATGGGTCGCAAGTACGACGACCCCAGCGTCCAGCGCGACGCCAAGCTCGTCCCGTACAAGCTGCGGAAGGCGCCGAACGGCGACGTGCAGGTCAAAATGGGTGAGCGCTGGCTGAGCCCGCAGGAGATCTCGGCCAAGATCCTCGGCAAGCTCAAGCGCGACGCAGAGGCCTTCCTCGGCGACACCGTCGACAAGGCCGTTATCACCGTCCCGGCCTACTTCGACAATGCCCAGCGCGACGCGACCAAGGACGCCGGCCGGATCGCCGGTCTGGAGGTCCTCCGGATCATCAACGAGCCGACCGCCTCGGCGCTGTCCTACGGCCTGGACAAGAAGGGCGACGAGAAGATCGCCGTCTACGACCTCGGTGGCGGCACCTACGACATCTCGATCCTCGATCTGTCCGACGGCGTCTTCCAAGTCATGGCGACGAATGGCGACACCCACCTCGGTGGCGACGACTTCGACCAGGTGATCATCGACTTCCTCGCGGACGAGTTCAAGAAGTCCGACGGGATCGACCTGCGCAGCGACCGGATGGCCCTCCAGCGGCTCAAGGAAGCTGGTGAGAAGGCCAAGATCGAGCTGTCCAGCACCCAGCAGACCGACATCAACCTGCCGTTCATCACCGCCGACGCCTCCGGGCCGAAGCACCTCAACGTCTCCCTGTCGCGGTCGAAGCTGGAGCAGCTGGTCAACCCGTTGGTCGAGCGGACGGTTGGGCCGATGGAGAACGCGCTGCGTGACGCCGGGTTGAAGAAGCCGCAGATCGACGAGGCGCTGCTGGTCGGTGGCCAGACCCGGATGCCGTCGGTCCAGCGCCAGGTGACGCAGTACTTCGGCAAGGAGCCGAACCGCGGCGTCAACCCGGACGAGGTCGTCGCGATCGGCGCGGCGATCCAGGCTGGTGTCCTCGGCGGCGAGGTCAAGGACATCCTGCTCCTCGACGTTACCCCTCTGACGCTGTCGATCGAGACGCTCGGTGGCGTCGCGACGCCACTGATCGAGCGCAACACGACGATCCCGACCCGCAAGAGCCAGATCTTCACGACGGCGGCCGACAACCAGCCGCAGGTCGAGGTCCACGTCCTCCAGGGCGAGCGGCCGATGGCGACCGACAACAAGTCGCTTGGGCGCTTCATCCTCGACGGTATCCTGCCTGCACCGAGGAACGTGCCGAAGGTCGAAGTGACCTTCGACATCGACGCCAACGGGCTCGTCAACGTCTCGGCCAAGGATCTGGCGACGAACAAGGAGCAGAAGATCACCATCACGGGGTCGTCTGGTCTGAGTGAGACCGAAGTGCAGCGGATGGTTCAGGAGGCCGAGAGCAACGCCGAGACCGATCGCCAGCGGCGCGAAGGCATCGAGTTGCGCAACCAGGCCGAGAGCATGGTCTTCCAGGCCGAGAAGACCCTGAGCGACTACGGGGACCGGATCCCGAGCGAGATCAAGGCCGAGGTCGACGAGAAGGTCGCCACGGTCAAGGACATCCTCGAGAAGGACCGCGAGAACATCGAGCGGCTCCGTCCGGCCTATGACGAGCTGGTCCAGTCCCTGACCAAGGTCGGCTCGTCGATGTACGAGGCGGCCGGCACCAACGAGGACGGCGCGGCCGACTTCGGCGGCGCCCCGGACGGCGCGACCGGTGAGACGGCCGACGACAGCACGGTCGAGGGCGAGTTCCGCGAGGTCAACACCTCCGAGTCTCGCAGCTAGATTTGCCTGAGGCAGTCAACAAGAAACGATAGGGCGGCATGGGATATTCCGTGCCGTCCTGTCCCGTTTTCCAGTCGCCGTGATAGGCTCTTCCTCCCTTGATCGGACCGGGCGGGAGGACGCTGACATGATCCGCACAGCTGTCCAGTCGGATGTCGAGGCGATCGCCGCGGTCCACGTCGCGTCGTGGCGGGAGACGTACCCCGGCATCATGCCGCAAGAGATTCTCGACGGCCTAAGCGAGGTACAGCGTGGCGACCAGTGGCGCCGCTGGTTCCTGCCCGGACGGCCGCTCCGTGAAGCGCTCATCGTCTGCGAGGATGCGGGTGAGGTGATTGGCTTCGCGTCCGCCGTCATCCCACCCGAGAGCAGCGGGGCCGAACTGCTGACCCTCTACCTGTTGCGGCGGGCGAAGGGACGCGGTTTCGGCCGACGGCTCTTCGAGGACATCGCCGAACGGATGCGGCGTCACGGCGCGACAACCCTCATGTGCTGGCTGGCAGCCGGGAATCCGACGGCGGGATTCTATGAGCACTTGGGTGGGGTCGTCGTCGAGAGAAGGGCGGAGGCGTTCGGTTCGTTCACTGTCGAGGAGATCCAGTACCGCTGGGCCGATATCTCGAATCTGAATGGATGAAGGATAGAGGTATTGGTCCTGATTACCGGGTCACGCCGCTCGGCTTCTGGAGGCGGGGCCGGCGGGTCGGGGTGGCGTCGGGACGGATCTGGTAGTTGAACTTCGTCCGCATCGCCTCGAAGAAGCTCTGGGTCTCGAAGACGATCAGCCGGAACATGTTGCGGCCCATCTGGACGTGGACCACGTCGCTCTGCTGGAGCGGCGTCGTCGGGCGGCCGTCGATGATCAGTTGGGCGCCGTGCTGGTTGGTCAGTAGCAGCTCGATCTCGGTCTGCTCGGCGACGACGATCGGGGTCCGCATCGGAGAGTGGCAGGAAATTGGGACGATCGTGAAGCCGCGGACACCGCCGGTCAGGATCGGACCGCCGGCCGCCATGCAGTAGGCCGTGCTGCCGTGGGCCGTCGAGATGATCATGCCGTCGCCGGGGTAGGTGTTGACGTAATGGCCGTCGACGTAGACCTCGACCTCGACCATGCGGTTGCCGCTGCGGATGACGATGTCGTTGATCGCCCAGCCCTCGTCGGAGACCTTGTCCTCCCGCAGCAGCGACGCCGCGAGGGTAGCGCCGTCCTGGACCTGGAACTCGCCGGCGATGAACGCCTCCATCGCCGCCCGCCAGTCGCGCTGCTCGACGGATGCCAGGAAGCCGACCTTGCCGAAGTTGATCCCGAGGATCGGGATGTTCGGGTAGCGGTTGGCGCAGCGCATCATCAGGCCGTCGCCGCCGAGGACGATGATCGCATCGAGCAGGCCGAACTGGCCCAGATTGAGGGTGTCCTCGTCGAGGATCTCGTAGCGGTTCTCTCGCAGGAACGCCTGGACGTCGCCCGCCAGCCCCGCCGCGTTGTGCTTGCTCTCGGCGACGACGAACCCGACCATCCTTGTCGACTGCATCCTGTGTTCTCCGGCTGTCGTCACTGATCGGTCCAGGTCGGGGTGAGATACGTCGTGCGGTCCTCTTCGGCCTGGAACTGGTAGAGCGCGGCGGGGCGGTGGCTGCCGTCGCGGCGCTGCCCGTCGGTCTGGGCGAGGATGCCGGTCGCCATCATCCGGCGGCGGAAGTTGCGCTTGTCGAGCGGCTGGCCGAGGATCGTCTCGTAGACGCTCTGCAACTCGCGCAGCGTGAAGGTGCTTGGCAGCAGATAGCGGCCGATATTGGTATAACCCAGCTTGGCCCGCAGCCGGACGACGGCGTACTCGATCACGCTTCGGTCGATCCGGGACAGCGCCGGCAGTTCGGTCGCGTCGGCCCAGGTGCCGGAGACGCCGGGTGGACCGCCGGGACCGGACGAGAGCAGCGCCATATAGCCGACGACGACCTTCCACGAGCCCCGCGTCGACTGGTCGACGCTCATGCTGTAGAGCTGCTCGAGGTACTGCTCGGAGAGGCCGGTCGCGCGGCGGGCGATCGCTCGGGCGGTGGCATCGAGGTCCTGTTGGAGTTCCGGGCGCCCGCGCGGCAGGCCGATGGCGTGGGCGCTGGCCTCGCCGGGCTCGCGCCCGGTCAGCGCGACCAGCAGCCGGTCCTGGTCACGGGTCAGCAGCACGACCCGGAGGTCGACCTCGGGACCATGCGCCGCCTCTCTTCCCGGCGGCTGTCCGCCAGCCGGAGACCGCCCGTCCCGGGGTTGTCTGGCCATCGGACCTCCATCACCTGGTTCGCCTCGCGTCCTGACAGTGTACCCCTCAGGTGCGGTGTCGGTAGAATCAGGTGGGCATCAGGCGCGGCCATCGTGTCGATCGCCATTCGGAGGGCCGGGACCTTCGCCCAGCCCCGTCAGGGTTAACGAATGAGAGCAGGAGCAGACATGGCCGGGATCGATGTCACTCGCGGAATCGAGGAGAGCGGTGTCGTGGCTGTCGTCCGGCTGGAGGACCTGTCGGACGCCGTCAACGTCGCCCGCTCGCTGGTGAAGGGCGGCGTCCATGGCATCGAGTTCACCTTCACCAACCCGAAGGCCGCACAGGCGATCACAGCGGCCCGGGAGGCCATGGGCGACCACGCCCTGATCGGCGCGGGCAGCGTGCTGGACGCGGAGACGGCCCGGATCGCGATCCTCGCCGGGGCCCAGTTCGTCGTGACGCCCGTCACCCGCCTTGACACGATCCAGCTCTGCAACCGATACGGCATTCCGATCATGAGCGGGGCGTTCACGCCGACCGAGATCCTGACAGCCTGGGAGGCGGGGTCGGCGATGGTCAAGGTCTTCCCGGCGACGGCGCTCGGCCCCGGCTACCTCAAGGACGTTCGCGGCCCATTGCCACAGATCAAGCTGATCCCCACCGGTGGTGTCTCCGTCGACAACGCCGGCGACTTTATCCGGGCCGGCGCCTCGGCGGTCGCCCTCGGCTCGGCCCTTGTCGACCCGAAGCTGGTCGCCGCCCGCGCCTGGGACGAACTTACGGCCCGCGCCCAGGCAATCCATGATGCGGTCGAGACGGCCAGAGCCGGCGTCTGACGGGCCCCGGATTGCTGGAACGAGCATCGGACGGTAGTGGGACGGTGTTTGCAACGGGCATGCACCTTTGAAGACGTCGGCCGCGAACAGTCCCCACCCCAACCCCTTGTATGGTAGTGGGGTGGCCGATGCCACGGCGAGCCGGCAGACCGTCCAACCCACTGGTCGTCAGAGACCGGCTGAGAGCAGGGATCGCCGGCTCGCCTGTCCCGATCT
>JAABUN010000898.1_pt1 | contig 72556 bp, 63 predicted proteins | sample 5559311 | NCBI WGS metagenome assembly JAABUN01 (sample SAMN10711877, study PRJNA513370) | rock metagenome | isolation source: Antarctica rocks | place: Antarctica: Victoria Land, Siegfried Peak sud | reverse complement strand
TTACAACCGAGTCAGGTTACATTCGGGCTTAGACTATAAAAGCCCGCTTGAATATGAGTTGGAATTGAAAACTAAAAATGGAGGAAACAACGACAGTTTTCTCTCCACTTTTTCTTGACCATCTCATTTTTCTCTCAGCGAGTATATTACTCTGATAAACTCGTCCGTAATATCATTAACATTATTTAGAGACAATCCAAGAGAGTCGATTTCGTTGCGCGCTTCCGCGTCGCCATCAACCTCGGCAAAAAATACGTCGAGAACCCCTTCCACCTCGATATTGCTTCTCGACGGAGTATCGAAAGCATCGTCAATAATAGCAATACGCTTAATGCCGGATTCGCTCAAGCGGTCGGCGATAGTTCGGTAAATGTTTGGTTGTTCAACTTGTCCTTCTATCATTTGTCTTTTGCGTTTAACGTGAAAACGAAAGTGTTGAGTTTATTTGAATGAGCCGTATGTTCCTCTGAAAGGTAAAGAGCGCCACCGTTGTATTTGGCGACTTCGCGTGAGATATAAAGCCCCAGACCTTTTCCTTGTCCGGGAGGTTTTGTCGTTACAAAAGGCTGAAATATTTCATCGCGTCGGTTCGGACTAATTCCCTGTCCGTTGTCAGCGAATCTAATTTCTTTTGCTTTAGTATCAATAACAACCGAAATATAAGGGTTAAATCTTGGGTCAAGCCGTTTCTGTTGTTGAATCCAATAAATTGAGTTGTTGAGTAAATTTTCTAAAATTTGAACGATCATACCCTTAACTGCCTTTATTATCAGCGTACTTTAAAGGTCGCCGGCTGGTTCAATCAGAAACTTCAACTCGATATTGTGGCGTTCAAACTGTGCTTCGTGCGATTTTAAAATCTCTCTAACCCATGCGATTAAATCAAACGATTCTTTCGTTTGGCGACCCGAAGTACTCAACGGGTCTAAGACTCGCAATCGCCTTTCAATTGTTTTGAGTTGTTCCCGCAAAGTATCAAAAACGCTGTTGATTTCATCCGGCAGATGAGCTTGTCTAACGGATTCAAGCGTTCCCAGCGTATGCGCTGTTGCCCGCGCTAACTCGTGACCAATAATTTCAACCATCAATCCGAGACCGGCTAGATGCACCAGCTCGGTGCGCCCTTTTTCATATTCTTCGGCAAGCTGATTGGCTTCAGTCATTAAAGTTCGAATGTTATCGGTTGCGCCTAGTATCTCATTAATAATTTCTGTTTCCTGAGCCACGTCGGGATGACGCTCGGTTAAGGTCTGGATATAATATTCAATCTGTCTTTCCTGTGCTTGTACTCGCCCTTCAAAATCGTCGAAATTGAGTGGTTCACGAGCCTTCACATCGTTATCGACTTCATCTAAAAATGCTCTCAATTGGTTTAGTAAAATATATTGCAATAACTTTACCAAAACACTTTTTTCGTCGTTATCGCGCAAGCCTTCGCGATTGGTTTGATCTACCAAAAGAGGATTTTCACGCGCCGCAATATCCACTTTACCGATAACTTGACGCCTGTTAACTTTATAACCCGGTGCCGCCAAAGCGGTTTTATCCAAATCCAACCAGTCGTCCGCCGGACTTCCATAAGGATTAACCCTAAATCCGTCGCGGTAAAGCATTAATCCGCCAGCCCATTGATTGACCAAATTTTTGAGTCGTTTATATTCTGGTCCTCCTTCTGTCCGATTTAATAAACGCCGGTTAAACCAATACAACTCTACTTTGAAAGAACCGAGATGCCGTATCACAAAAGGATTGGATTTCGTAGTGCTGACAAGATCTACTCCGTCAAGCTCAAACGTCTTTTGACGATTACGATATTTGTAATCAACCGAGCCGACTAGTTGCGGTAAAATCTCTTCCCCATCAAACCTAAACTCAGCCTTGACCACAGCGTGAGCAGACTCGAAAAGCAATTTATCGAATGAAACTATGGGAACGACGTTTCCATTAAATCTCAAAGTCACCGGATACCTGAAACTGGGGACAAATGGATCCGTCAGCCGACTGAATTCGTCGCGCGCAATCTGCTCTAATTTATCGCGCGACCATTCCGATTCAAGTGCCGAAATGTGAATTTCGGTTCCTGACTTTTCCGGCGAATCTTTTTTCGGACCTGTCCGAGGCTCGACGGCAATTTCTTCAATCAATTTGTTTGAAGAGTGTGAAAACGCTCTCCAATCAATATCTAATACATTCCAATGCAATTCCCCGCTTCTGGTGGTGGAAACCTTTAACCTTTCTCCGAGCCGCATTGTTGAAAGACGACCCAAACCCTTTTCTCCGAGAATTGGGCGTCTCGGTTTATTCTGTTCGGGTTCGCTGGCGTTTAATAATTCGCGTTGCTCAAGCCTCGAGCGCGTCCCGATAGTCAAATAAACATTGATTAAATCATTCTGGGACATACCTTCGCCAGTATCTTTGATTTCTATATTGTTAGACTCATCAATTATCTCGTTAAAGTCTTCCAAAGTATTGGCATTTTCGACTAGTTCATTCAACAAATTAAAATTCGGCGCTGTCAGTTCAAGTTCAGATTTAAATAAATCTCTGATACCGATAATCGTGTCTTCGGAGATTTTCTGATCTTTAAATTGAAGCTCCGTTTCGGCTAATACTTCGCGAATGGTGGTAACGGAATCGTGTGGTATGCAATTGATGACATTAATTTCAACGCGAGGCGATCCGGCATCAAAAGCATTTTTGATAAGCTCGTAAAATGCGACCGCATCGGAACTAATTAGCTCCGCTCCGAGTTGTAGTATGGTTCTTGCCGTGACTTTGAATGGCATTTGAGACAGCTAAAACGGTAATTTACTCTTGAGCGGCTTGCTTTCCAATTCTTCTTCGCCCTCTTTTAATACTGTTGAAAAAGCGCGAGCCGCTCCTGCTAGACCAGCTCCTCCAGCTTGTCTTATCAATAACCTGATTTTTGCTTCTACCTCTGTGACAAGTGACTCTTGCTCCTCGTCAATAAAGATTATTTTGTCGAATTCAGCTCCGTCGTTGTGAGTAACGGCAACTCTTACAGCGGAATGACCTGTCCAAGATTTCGGATTAAAGGTCATACTCTCCAACCGCTTGAATTTGAGGGCAATCTGCATCAATTCCTGCGAGTAGATTTCCTCGTCCAAATCCGCCCATTTTGAAGGTGGTTTAGAACAGACAAAGCTCCCGAAAGATTCCAACCATTCTGCTTCAGCTAAATTTAAATCAGTTAATCTCTGGCAGAAACCTTTCAGACGCGAATCGGTAACGGTTGTCAAAAGTCGTGAAGCTCTTTTTGATAACACCGGACGGACGTCGTTCGGTGAACCCGGCACATCCAAAGCATTAATAATAGCCGTTCGCATTCTGGCTTGTAGATTAGGATAACTGGTTAATAGCTCATCCATAGCTATTTTCAGAGCATTAACGAAACCTATCACATCAACCTCTCTCGGTTTTTCGTCTGCTGCGAACTCGTCGAATCCGCACGCCTCTGGAAGACTTTTAAAAAGCAATTTCACAGGTTCGCTGGCATCAAGTAAAGTTTCGCGGATTTTAATCGCCTCTCGAGACAAATGCTTTGTTTTGTGAGTAAAATCAGGAAGCTGAGTCACAAAGGTAAGAAGCGGTCGGACAATATCCAGTAAATTTACTTTTCGGCGGTCGGTTTGTTTTAGTTGCAGGGCATCAACTAATTGCTTGAATAATTCTTTTCTCACACCGGCTACTTTGCAAAACTGCATTTCAAAAGTTTCCGGAGCCTTAATAAGTCGCAAGAAATCGAAACCCGCAACATTCCGCAAAAAAGCACCGTCTTCATAAAACGCGACATATTGTTCATAAATTATAGTAAAGACGGCTAACAATACGGGAGCGATACCGCCACGTAACCCAAAGGGCGGACGCTTTAATTCCTCGAAAATTTCGGAAACTTTGATGCGACCGTCAGGGGAGGCTTCTAAAATTTCTTTGATGCGCCGCAAGGTAGGTCGTACGTTGCATAAATCTTGTTTTAAATCCGGTTCAATTAGGGCGTAAAGTTCGCCGGCTTTTTGATGAAGATTGGCTTTCTTCAAAACCGAAAGATAGATTGACATCTCCGGTGGTTTTTTCGTCGGATCCATACCGAGCAGTGGTTCGGTGGAAAACTTAAACATCCGCTCAATCAATCTCATCCTTGCACCAGCAGCAGCGGAACTTAAAATGCTCCTGTTAACTAACTCATTTTGAATTTTTGGTGCTTCTTTATAGACCTCATCGCAAATATCGGAAAGTTTCACTAATAGTTCGCGTCCGTTTCCGATGCTAAGGCGATTGCCCTGGCAAAACCATTGCAGTCCTGTTTCAGACAAAGAATATTGTAATCCGATAAAATACTGAATTCTTTTTTCCAAATTCTGACGGGAGATGACTATTTGCCTGGTAACTTCTTGTTGAGCATAATTGTCGTTTTTAAGTTCAGGAGTATTTTCCTCAATCCATTGCCAACGCTGAGCTTCCAAAACTAAACCCGCAAGATTATTCAAAGGCTTAGGAACTGCGAATAACAATTTCGTTTTTATCGCAAGCGCTTCGGAATGAGCGAAACCCAATGCCTTGCGCCTTTCTTCTTCGGTTTCACAAAGAGCAATCAAAATAGTTCCGTCAGCGAAATTCTCAGCTTCTTCCAAAACTGATTCCAAATCTGCCACGGGCAAATACTGGATATTAAAATGACGCATATTTCCGGTTTCTATATAATGCCGTCTGGCTACCAGAGGACGAGTTTCCAGAAATTCTTTGACGATTGTCGAGACGCGAAGAGCGGTTCCCGAAGCGCGAGCGGCATCTTCATAAGCCTTTTCCAGATTGACGCTCGTATGTGGCCAGAGACAGAAACCGCCAGCAGCGCCCCTGTAGTAAATAACCCGCTTAACTTTTTGTAAGCGATTGATAGACTCAACGGTTTGTGAAGCTCGCTCACTAATCCCGTCAACCCCCAAGTTAACAATACCTTCTGAAGCCAAAAGACTGTTATCGTCAAGCATATTTAACAAGCCAATTGTTTTTAAAACTTCTAAATCGCTCGCGTGGTTGGCTTGAAAACTGTTAATCATCGAATCAATCAAATTCCAATGACTTCTGTAGGTTTGGCGAGTTAGCTGATGTCCAAACGTAGCTCTGGCATAGTCATACAGATTATGTAATCGGTAGAAAACCGTTTGGTCAATTTGTCGCTTGGCAAACTCTTGTAGACCGAAGGGTTCATTCGATAAAAGAAAGCTGAATAACGACCGCTCGTTCTGTCCGAAGCGTCCGAATATCTGCACCAAAACGGGCAAAAGAGTAGGATGCAAAGGATAAAGACGCGGAGCGATTTCCATAAGATGGTCTCGATTAAACCTAGCTCCATACCAGCCTAATTCGAGCGTTTTTTCCATTTCCCGACGCGCAGTTTCGCTCACGGCTGAAGGCAGATTACGCTGTTTTACGTTTAGCGCATCCGCAATCAAGCCAGCGGTTTGTTCAAGTGGCTGATCGAAAAGCAACAACTCGAATCTTCCAGCAATTTTTTCCCACTCCCTCTGAACCGATTGACTTAACTGATCGGCATAGGCATTGAAACCCTGGTGCATCAGTCCGATTAACAAAATAGTTTTTTCGCCGCTTCTTGATGCCGTTTCAGCCAGCTTTTGCAACAGGTAAATATCTTGTCTATCCGGGTTAAGGGCGGCAAATTCAAGGAATTTACCAAGTTCGTCGAGAATAATTAACAAACCGGTTCCTTTGCCCGAACTGGTAATGTAAGCGTTTGTTTCTAAAACCAATTCGATAATCGTTTCGTCTGCGATGGGATTCTTTTGATTATCTTTAATCCACGCTTCGAGTTTTTCAAAAACCTTCGGCGTTCTTCCCCTCGCGCAAAGTTCCGTGAGAGCTTCGTAAAGCGAGCGCACGATCGCTATCGAGAGAGCTTCGCGCGAACCTGTAATAAGAACGGGAAACAAGCGCGGTTCAGTAGTTCCCAGATTTTCAAATTTTATTGCCTTTTGAAGTCTCGCCGGTATTACAAATCTTTTTTCTGATAGAAGGTGCGCCAAAACCAAACCGAATGAAGATTTGCCGGAGCCGTAATCTCCCGTGATACGCCAAGCTCTTTGTCCCGATTGAGGTTTGAGACCGCCGGCCAAGCGTTCCAAATACTCTTTTGACTGAGGTGTCAGCACGTAGCCGCTCAAAGCCTCGGGGTCTTTAAAGTCTCTTTCGAGATGCGCCGAGCGGAGAAATCGGTTTTGTATATCGAAAAGATTTGAAATTTCTGTATTAGGCATAAGCGGCTTTGGGTTTGTAAATTTGTTTTAGAAGATCGTCTGTAAAATCAACATTTTTTCTGATGCGCGGAAGCGCCGCCGATTCGACATATGTAAAGGCAGCGTTTGGGTCTTTAGCGAAATCATCAAGACGGCGACGTATGTCCCATTCAGGAATTTTAAAGATTTGTCCCGGGCTGCCGGACGAAAAAGCGACATCTCTAAAACTTATTTCCTGCTCGTTCGGAAAGTGCATTTGCCAGTATTCGGCAAGGCAATAATCAAATAACTCAGGAGTAATTTCAGGCTTTTCCTCCCAGCGGAAAGCATAAATCGGCTCTCTTTTCCCGGTATTATCAACGACGCGCTCGCCCGCTTTGACAATTAACTCTAATTCTACAAGAGGGCAATCCAGATTGTCCTCTTGTATATCTCCCTTGCGACTGCGCGTCGGAACATAAGTGTGCAGGAAAACGTCGAAATGCTGCTCTAAAGTAATTGGAGACAATTTTCGGTCTAATTGTTCAGACTTTTTTTTGAAAATTGGCAATACTTCCGTTCTGCTGATTTCCGGGTGATGCCAGTTGTTCAGCAGGTAATTCCAAGCAAATAAGGGTTCATTAACGTGGCTGGACAATTTCCAATGAATCAACCACAAAGTGCGAACATCTTCTAAGAAAGGATCGAATCCATTTTTAGATAACAATGCACGACCAAAATCCGTAACTTTAAGCCCTCCGTCTTTAAAAGGAGCAGCGATCCCAGTAGCCTGCACCCAAAACCTGATGGCTCGCGCCATATTTTTTCCGACTCCGAGATTGACCATTGCGTCTTCTTCGATGGAAAATAATGTGGGTTTTTCTTCAATGCCGAGATAAGCCTTTGGCAGCCAAGCATAGCGGCACGGAAATGACTCGTGACCAGAAAACCTAAAATTTACTTTTTCCGGTTCAAGAAAAGACAATGAAGTTTGCGGATTTCTAAACATTTATGACTTTTTAGAGCAAAAATTCAATATGTGGCATGGCGAAAATTACAATATACACTTTATTGTAAAATAATTCTAAGAGTCAGTTAGAAATTTTTATTGAGGATTATGACTAAAAATTAATTCAAATGATTTTTAGCGAAGAATAGAACGAGAAGTACTAAAATTAAACTAACGGAAGTCACCATTCAACGTAAAATCCGCCCAGTAATATGGCTCATGCATTTTATTCGATTTATCTCTGATAAGTTCTAAAGATGCTTTTTGTAATGCTTCGGCGGCTGAATTTCCCTGTTTATAATTTCTGTAAAATGTTTTGGTGAAAATTGAGGTTGCATTATCATTGGCTTCCCACTGTGCTGAAACAACCGTCGTCGCTCCTATTCCCATCATTGCCCAGGCAAGACTGACCAATCCTTCTCCATTTAAAACATTATTTGTATCGCACGAAGCTAAAAAGATCATACTTCCCTTTTTCAGTTTAATGTTAAGAAGTTCTTCGGTCGTCAAACGCCCATCGTCCTTTCCGATTTTCTTAAAACCCAAAAAAGAATCTAAAGGCTGTTCTTTATCAACTTGAGCGTGCATTGAAAAATGAATGATGTCCGAGCTGTCCGAAGCCTGTATAAAATTGGAAACGGTCGCGTTTAGAATTGGTTTTGAGCCGTAGACTTCCGCAACGCCTGTCGCTTCCGAGTTTGCATACTGCAAAACTCTTTCGTCGTAAATAGAATTCGCAAAAGCCTGAAGGGTTTGGCGAGTCGGTTTCTGTTTCTTCATCTGTTCGAGCAGAATCGAGACCGACGGCGCGTAAGAAATCGTTTTTTCTTCAATCAAATACTTTTCGCCATCGGCACTCAACGCCTGAAACGGTATTTTCCAGAGAGATTTATCAGGAATAATTATCAAATGTTTCGCCGCGATATCAAGAGGCTTGAGCAATTTGTCGTAAATTTCTTTGCCGTCTCTTTTGAAGAAAATAAAGTTTTTGATTTTTTGCTCGGTTGATTTCGCGTAATCGTCCGCTTCATCTTCGGAAACAGGCAGATAAATTATCTGCAGTGGCTTTTCTTTCTCCAAAACAAACGCCTGCAATTTCTTATTAATGGTGAAAAAATACGAGACGATTGCCGTATTGTCGAGGTCGGGTATTTTATCCAGTCCCGACAAATCCGGTTTAGTTAGATTCAATTCGGGAATTTTAGCAATGATGGATTTCTCGATTTTCTCAATCTCCGCTGCAACGCTTTGATTTCCGTCATATTTCAAAGACAGGTCTTCGAGTGTTCGCCGGACCTCTTTGGATATAACCGAAACGGAATTAAATGTCTGATTATTAATTTTGTCCTTCAAAAGTCGAGCCTTTAGAAAATCTGCCAACTCAAAAGATTCGTGGGGCTGATCGGCTTTCATCTGGGTTAGGAGACGGTAGGCATCGTGATATGTTTCAAATAACGAAAGCGAAAGATTAGTATTTTCAGATTGTCTGATTTCTTCGATAAACGATAGGGATTTTTGTAAATGCTCCTGAGCTAATTGAAGCTGATTCAAATTGAAATAAGCTCTTGCAAAGTCCAAATGAATGGCGGGCAGCTCGTCGCGGAAATTATTTTCAATGGTTAAATCCAAAAGCTTCTGGTTGAACTCTATCAGCCCTTTCCAATCTTTATTTCTTTTGGCGATTTTAACTTTCCAACCCGGCAGGATAAATTCAGAAGAATTTTCCATTTTGTCGAGCTGGGAGAAAAACTCATTCGATTTTTCACTTTCGCCTTTAAAGGCGGAGATAATTGCCTTGCCGAGGAGAATTTCAAAGGAAAACGAATTATTTTCATTGAATTTCTCCAACTGTTCAAGATACGCGGCAGCTTTGCCTACTTCGCCGTTATCGAGCGAATTCAAAAGCAGAGATGTGAGAAAAATGCTGGCTTGATATGAATTATTTTGCTCGGACGCAAGTTTTAAACCTTTTTCGAGCGCGCGAAAAGCAGCCCGGTTTTGTCCGGACTCGCTTAAAATTGTTGACGAATCTAACAACGCTTGGCGGTATTTTTGCTTGAACCGAGAGTTCTCCGCTTCGATTTCCCATTTATGGGTGTATTTAAGAGCCGTCTGGTAATTTAGTTTCGCCCACCAAGCGAGAGCTAAAAATCTATAAACGTCGAGTTTATCAGAACTTGTTTTTTCCGCTGCTAATAACTTTTCCGTTTTTTCAAGCCAGATGATGGCTGAAATATCATAGCCGGATTTAAAAAGAATCCGCCCGAGATTAAGATAATGCCCTGCGAGAATCTGGTTATTGCTTGGTGCAATTGCAATCGCTTTTTTTGAATAATTTAAAGCCTCGGCAAATTTTTGCTGCGACCGGTAGAGCCAGGCAAAATCAAGATAAATTTGCGCTTTTTGAATCGCATTCGCTTCATTGGCAGGAATTGCTTGAAAAGCTTCATTCAGATTTTTCTCGGCTTCATTGTATTTTTGCAGAGAAATTTGCGCGCTTGCTAAAATTTCCAAACTTTTTGAAATCGAAAGGCTAGCTTTTGCTTTCTTAGCTTCTTCCACTGCCGCGCTAGCAATTTCTATTGATTTTGAATAGTTACCTTTGTCAAAATAAAGCTGCGCTTGCCCGGTCCGGCTTTGTATGTCGGACGGTTGAGCTGAAACACCGGAAATAAAGGCAAAACAAAGCAGAAATAGACGAATCAAAATCTGCTTTGTTTTGTAATTCGATTGCATACAATCAATTGTTAGTTTTCAGTCGGTCTGCAGTTGTCGCCTGATTCAGATCCTCCAGACCCCGGTTTGCAATTGGTGCATATACGTCCTTCGCAAGGGTCTGCGGTTCTAAACACCGACACGACCGCGTTTACTGCCGCATCGAAGAAACTGAAAACTCCATAACCGGTGAAGTCACCGGCAAACACATTGCCAGCCAAGCAGGTTGACAATAACACTCCGCAGAAAATTGATTTCATTTTTTTCATTTAACTTATTACTCCTTATTTGTTTATTTGTTTTTTTAGAAATTGGTACATCGCCGCGAATACATATCTTCCGCTGAAGCCGTGACCGTCTTCGTTTGAATATATAAACCACACATCTGTACCGTCCGTTTGTAACTGAGTTTTCAAATCAGTTACATCCTTTTCAGGAACTCTCGCGTCGAGTTTTCCCCTGGTTATAAAAAGGGGAATCTTATTCCACCGCTTCGTATTTCCGAGCGGTGAAATCTCGTCTAATTTTTTCATTAATTGCTCGTCTTTCGGGTCGCCGTATTCGTTTTTCGCGGCTTCGTCGATCCAGCTTTGAGATAAAAATCCTCGAACGGAAACGAGCGGATATTCGGCAATTACTCCCTTAATTCTCACCGGCTCTTGCAAAGCGGTCGAAAGCGCGACGAAACCGCCGTAACTCTCCCCTCGAATGTAAATTCGATTCGAATCTAAATCAGGCTGTTTTTGAACCCAGTCGAGTAAAGACTGAATATCCTTTATTGGGTCGCCGCGTTTCTCCTTGTTATCGGCATCCATAAATTCTTTGCCGAAACCGTTTGAACCGCGAATATTTGTATGGATAATCGTTAAACCGAGATTTGAAGCTAATCTAATATCCTGCGAGTTAAAACTTGGTCTATCGAGAACCGGCGGTCCGCCGTGAACAAAAATCAAAACCGGAGATTTCTTCCCTTGAACTGCGGCGGCGGGGCGGACGATATAGCCGGAAATTTCTCGCCTGTCAAAAGATTTCCATTGAATCAATTCAGGCGATTTAACTTTTGCTCCAAGCTGCGCCGGAAGGCGTTCCTTTGTCCAATCGGTGATCTGCTTTGTTTTTATATTATAAGATTGAATCGAAGCGGGTTTGCCGATGTTTTCTAAGGTGTAAACGATTTCCTCGTCCGAAAGCCAGCGCGTGTTCCAGATAACAAATGAGCCGGATATAAACGGCGGAATTTCTTTGTTGACTTTGCCATTACTAATCTGAAAAACGCGTAGCTGATCAATCCCGTCTTTTGTTTCCTGGACCATCAGGTTAGTTCCTTCAGGAGATATTTTGACCTCATATAAACTCTTAATGTCATCCGGTAATTTTAATTGTGCTGCTTGATTGTTTTTTAAGTTCAGCGAAAGAATGCACGGATTCTGTCTGCAATTTTCATTGCCTTCGCTCGTCCAAAAAACTCTGTCGCCTACAAAAAAACCTTTCGGGCTGTTATTCTTTTCATCAATTGAAGTCAATTTATTTGCCGTAAAATCATAAACGTAAAGATGCTGGTCGCTCGGAGCCTTGAAGTTCTTGATTAGCAGTCTGCCGCCATTGTCTTGAGTTACTGACCAGACTCCCTTCATATCGATTGGATAACAATTTTCCTGCTGAAAATTAAATCGGCATAACCTACTGGTTTTCGATTCATAATCCACCCTCATATAAAACAAAGAATCGCCGGTTTTGCTCCAGATAAAAGAATCAATGGATTCGTCCTTGCCGGTTAAAGCAACGAGTTTCTTTGGAGTTTTTTCCTTAAAATCGTAAAGGTAAAGCTGGTAATTGTCTTCATCTTCGTGATCGTCCGTATAAGCAAATGAATTGCCGTCGGGACGCACCTTGACCGAATTGGGAACTATTTTTTCAATCAATTTAACGGGCTGTGATAACGGCGTATTCAAAAGGAAAATGTTGTTCGTTTCATCGGTCACGAGCATTTTTCTATTTTTTTTGTCGGTGTCCCAGATTAAATTGCTTCGTATTGAAGCCGGGTCGTAAAACAGATTTTCGACTTCGGATTTTTTAATCGTCGGAATGCCTTCGACCTTGTAGGTCTCTGGAACGGGAAAAATGTCGTCGCTAGTTTGCGCCAACGCGACGGAAACCGCGCCGACCAGCGACAGAAGAAATAAACAGCCAACGCTCACCAAGATTTTGGACCATAGCGCATTACAAAAAATATTTTCCGGTTTTAACGAAAACATAAACTTTACCTCACCGATTTAATTTGCTTTCCGAACAGCGAATCTGCGGCTTTTCCTTTTTCTCAGATTTGCTTCGATTTAACTGAAGACTTTTGATTGTAAATTTCTGCGAATCTCCGATAATCGTGTTTCCGTCTTCCATCGTAACGACAACTTTCCATTTATAAGTTTTCGCTGCGTCGAGCGATTTTTTCAGAGCGTAAGTCGTTTCCTGTTCGGTTTCGTATTCGTCAACGAGAATTTCTTCGTCGTCCGAAACGTATAAATGATATTTGGCGGCGTTCGGAATTTTTTTCCATTTTAAAATTACCGTTTCATTGCTCATTCCAACCGCCAAGTCAATCGGTGGCAGTTCGCTGCATTTTGCCGAAGTGCCGCCTCTGGTTGATGAAATATTCGCTTTATTTTCATCCAATAGCTTGGCTTGAGTTTTTATATTGGAATCGTTTTGAAGCGCGGTTTTTAAAATTTGTTTCGGTTTAATCTGCTTCGTCGCAAGCAAATCCCGATTCGGCATAGTACGAGCTGAGACAGGCGAAGAATGGTCGTCGCTTTCAGGAATCGGAAACGCCGAAGAGTTTTCTGTTTTGTTGCTATTGATTACCTGCTCGATTGATTGCGTCGTTTCAAAGTTCTTGGCTAATTCAGTTTCCGTGTCGGATGATTTCGCCGCGCTCAACCAGATGAAAGCTGAAAAAACTAAACAAACCGCCAACGCGCCCGCGCTCAAAGCAAAGATTTTCGGCTGCCTTACTAAATCAGCTATAAATCCTAATCGGCTTATCGTTTTTTCATCGCGCGAATCCTCGTCCGTTTCATTTTCCGTCATCAAAGCCGCCATAAATTGTTCTGGCGTGGGCTGCGGCAATCTTTTCAAACAAAAATCGCATTGCAACAGATGCCGCCCGATGGCGTGCTGGGCGGCGTGTTCGAGCGCGTCGCCGAAATAATCGGCTAATTGATAATCAGTTAAATGTTCGCTTCTGTTCATTCGCTAATTAGTTTTTGCAGTTTAGCGCGGGCTTCGTGCCGGGCTTTTTTAATTGATTTGGTCAATGAGCCGATGTTCTGATTTTTGTCGCTGCTGCGAGCGGCAATTAAATGCGCGATTTGAGCGTCTTTAAGCGGCAGCTGATTGATAATCTTCGCCAACTCGCTTTCACTCAATTCCAGAATCTCGCTTAAATCACTGTTAGCGATTCCGCTGAGCCGCAAGATGACGAGCAGCGATTCGCCGCCGAGCAGTAGAGCGCGTCGCTGCCTGAGCGACAACTGGCAAATTCCTTGCCAGAAAACAAAAGCCAATGATGCAGTTTCCGCCGCGGTGTTTCCAACAATCGAATTGTCGCCCGGAATCTCAAAGGCTTCGTCGAGTTGCTCATTTAAATTTTCATTGCTCGACAAACGCCGATTGACCGCGTGGTAAGTCGCTTTGGACGCGAACGACTGCCATTCTTGAGCCGACATTTCTTCAATTTTGTTTGGATTGTTTTCGCGCCAGGTAAGGAGCTGGAGAACGATTTTCTGCACTAAATCCGGTGCTTCTGTTTGTCTGGCGGAAAATAACCGCCTCCAGACAATTTTCCGAATCGTCGGAAGGACGGCGAGAAAAGACTCGTCCGCTTTCGGTTCGGAACGCCGTCTGTCACCGAATTCAGGCGGTTCGTCGGCTTTGTCAGTCGCCAACACGCTGCGCCGCAGTTCGTCAAAAAATCGTTCAATCATTGGTCGCTACTACAAAACCACTCTGCTTTCAATGACTGTTTGCCGCAAAAAGGCTCACAAGCGAAAGTATCAGTCAGGTTTCATTTGCTAAAATCTCTTATTGTCAGTCCGTAAAATTTGAAAACGCTTTCACGCCGCCGCAAATTTTTTTTTGAGCTTGAAGTAACCTTGAGGCTTCTTCAGGCTTTTTACTATTAGAAGATATTTTTTTCGCATCAAAGGTCTTGAGACGAGACCGACAAGCAAAATTGAAATTCATTTCATATTTGAATCAATTTTGCATCACTGAAAAATAATTTGTCAAATGCTCAATAATTTTAACGAAACGGGAATCCTAGAGCTTCTCGCCCGTTACGACTTTCTCGATGTGTGTCTGCTGGGCGAAACCGGAACGGGCAAAACCCGACTGGCGCAACTCATCCACGATTTGAGTCCGCGCAAAGATAAGCCGTTCGTCGCGGTTAACTGCGCCGAACTCGCGCCCGCGCTAATTGAATCCGAGCTTTTCGGATACGAAAAGGGCGCATTTACAGGCGCAGTCGCGGCAAAGACGGGAAAATTTGAAGCGGCGAAGGGCGGCACGATTTTTCTGGACGAAATCGGCGAACTCGCGTCCGAACTGCAAGCCAAATTGCTCAAAGTCGTCGAAGAAAAGCACGTCACGCGAGTCGGAAGCAGTGTACCGCGCTCTGTGGACGTGCGGATAATTTACGCGACGCACCGCGATTTGTCTGTTTTGCGCGAAGATTTGCGTTACCGCGTCCGCTCCGCGCACACGATTCAACTTAAACCGCTCAGAGAACGGCGCGGGGAAATTTCGCCTCTCGCGCGAAATTTTATCAATGATTTCAGCCGGAAATGTATGCAAAAGGTTGCGGCAAGCGAAAAAGTTCTGCGGCTGCTCGAACGCGCCGAGTGGCGCGGCAATGTCCGTGAGCTGCGCTCGTTTATTGAAAAGGCGTGTCTTGCAGCGTTATTCGATGGCAGTCGGCAGGAGAACACGCCGAATGAGAAAACCTCGACGGTCGAACTAACCGCCGAACTAATTCTTTCACAACTAACTAAGCTCTGCGACACTTCTGAGATGCGCTGTGGCGGTTTTCAAAACTCGGAAAATTCCGCACTGCCCGCGAAGACCGAAAGTGGACTGCGTTTAATCGCCGGAGGCGGTGGTTACAAACAAGCAGTTGAAGAATTCGACCGCAGCCTAATCAAAAAAACCTTGGAAGAAAATCAACAAAATGTTTCGCGCACGGCAAGCGAGTTGGGCTTGAGCCGTTACGGTTTAATTAAGAAAATCAAACGCTACGGCATCAAAGTCGCCGACTGAAGCGTCGAGCGGAACACCGAAAACTAATCTGTATTTTTAATGATGTTGCGGGCAGTTTTGTTCTGCCCGCTTTTTTTATTGAAAAAACGGCAGATGGTATCTTCAAGTTACCACCCTCGTAAATTGTAAAAAATGTTAAAGGTTTGATTCCGCAGCATAGCCCATCAGATGGTAGAACGAATAGACCGGGGTGGGTCATTCAAGATACCACTTTGAGGGAAAACGAAGGAAAAACCGCAGATTTCCCAAGAGCGTCATTTCATACGACTTTCTCGCCAGGTAACATTCCCGCCGCGCATTAAAAAACTTAAAACAATCAACCGAGTTTAGCTCGCACCGACCTTTCCGCTTCAGGCGGAAGGTTGCCCTGCTCGATTGTCCGTCGCCTCGGCTTGGCTGGAGGCGGAACAAAACCGAAGCGACTTTTCAAATTAATGATCACGTCACTAATTTTCCTCTATATACCCGCTAACTAGAGAACAATCATAGCAACAATCTCGGTTTGTTTTGACGCACCTTTAATTGAGCAAAAAGGGGTTTTTAAAGTTTGCAGAAAAGTGAAATTAGGCGGTCGGGAAACCGTTCGCCCTTCAAAAATAAATTACTGGAGAGGAAAAAACACAATGTCTGCAAATCAATTATCACTATCAGCTTTGCGCGAATTTGCGCCGTCGAATTCGCCGCTTTTCGCTTACCGCATCGAATCTTCGGGCAGCCCGATGAACGACTGGGCGCGGCACTTGTCCGCCAACCAATTATTCCGGCGCGAGCTGGAAGAAAATTCCGTTCTGGGCGGCAATGTCGTCGTCCGCGCCGTCGAAGGGGACGAGCAACCCGCGCTTGAAAGAGTCAAAATTTTAAGTATGAGTTACGCGACGCGCGTTTTCGGCAATGCGGAAGACGCGAAAGAGTTTGTCCGATGCGTCAAAGCAATCGCCGACCCGCAGGCGACGCAGTTCGAGCTTGAACAAATCGCCAGCCATTATTACCGCGAATGTCGCCAGCGCAATTTGCCGGAAGTCCTGAAAGAAATGGCATTTCTCGGAATGGAAATGACGCGCGTGACGACTTCGGTCAACGACCTGGAAATCGAAACGACGGAAACCGAAATCGGCGAAATGAAACTCAACGGGCGGGACGAGAAGCGAGTGCGCGACGCGCAAAAGAATTTGCCGCCGCTGCCCCATCCGACCCCGAATTTCGACGCGGAACTGCAAGCCATCAAAAATCGGCTGTCGCGCGGCTCGCTCTCGAAAGCGAATCAAGATGAATTCGCCGCCTATTATCTCGCGGAGAGCGGAAAATCCTTGGAAGAACTTGACGACGATTTCCGCAGGTTTGACGCGCACGAGCAATACGACGAAGACGGGCTTTTGAACTTGCGAATGTCGGGCAGCCAGCACACGGAAGTCGTCCTCGAACTCGACGGCGAAATCACGGCAGAATATCTGCCGCAAGACTCGTCGCCGCTCGCCAAAATGCTGCAACTCGTTTTCGTCGGTCACGAAATCGGCGGACGTGCGGCACAATCCGCACGGCATTTCGTCGCCTGCCGAAAAATCGAAAACGCCGACAACATTCGCGCCCGCAAAGCCTTTCGTTTGAACGCGCCCTTCGTCGAAACAGCAATGCCGACAGCCGCAGAATTCCCCGTTTCGCCTTTGACGCGAGACGAACTTTTGGAATGGATTGATCTCAATCTCGATACGCTTTATTCGCGTCAGGTCATCCGCTTGGCACGGCGCGTAACGACGGGGAAAAACGGCGAGATGCTCGAATTTACGGTTAATCAAACCGTCAACCCGGACTTTGAAGAGAAACAATACGCGAGCCAGATTCTACAAATTCTGCTTGAGCAAACCGAGCGCGATTTTCACCTTTCTTCCCTACGTCGCAACGCGGTTTATCAATCAGTTTATTTGCAAATCAGACGCGCGAAAGACACGGCGATTCTCTCGCAAACGGCGGAAATTGCGCGGAAAGCGAAGGACGAAAAACGGCTGTCGCTCAAAGAATACACGGCACTTTCGACGGTGGCGAAATCGCAGTTTTCGAGACTCGCTGGAGAACGCCCAAGTCCGGCATTGTATCGTCTCGAAAAAGAAATCAACCGCGCCGATTCGCGCAAAATCGCTTATCTCAAATGGGCGATGTACGGCACAAATTGTCCGGCGCACCCTGTTCACGATTTGCCGAAACAGGAAGTTCGAAAGGCTTGGGCGGCACTTAAAAACCGCGAACAAGTTTTGAAGCAGTCGAGCGAATCGGAGCGAGCGCGCCAACAGCAGTTGCAATTTAATCGCGCGGCTACGGCAACGCAGCAAGTCAGAGTCACGCCCGCGAACCACTAGAATTCAGAGCATTTTCCAATAAAAAACTCCGCTCGTGCTGGAAAAGCATAGGCGGAGTTTTTTATTGGAAACGTAGGGGAAAGCTCAAAACTAAGCGGCAAAGAAGCCACGAAAATATGTAGTTCTGACTCCACGCTCGAAAGAGCAAAAAGCAGTAGTTCTGACTCCCGCCAAAAGCAAAAATATGAAAATCAGTTCTGTTGAAACCAAAACGGCGGCAGGCGCGAGCAACGCCCAAAGCAAATGCTCTCGGGAGCGTTTCGTCATCTTCGTCGCAGGCGGCAGATGTCCGATTATTTCGTTTGAAAACTTCGCGCGGGCGGAACGGTTGGCGGTTTTCTTTGCCGATCTGACAAACGTCCGAATGGAAGTCTTCGACTCGGTGAAAGAGATTTGTTATTTCATCGAACCAGTGTTGCTCTCCAGTGCGCTTGTCCACTAAATTTAGCCGTTTGAAAACAAAAAATAAAAGCGGCGAGCAGAAAAACGTGGTGAGCGAAAGAGAAGAACAGCAAAGGGCGAAAGCACCACGCGCGAAGATTCTCTCGAAACATCATCACTCAAAAAAATCAAAACTAAAAAAATTAAGGAGCCAACAAAAATTATGTCAGCAAAAGTCACAATCATCGGAAACTTGGGACGCGACCCCGAAACGCGCGTCAACGCCAACAAAACTTTTATCGCTAACTTCTCGATTGCCGTCAACAACCAGCGCAAAGCGGCGACGGGCGAGCAAGTCAAAAAAGCCGATTGGTATAACATCACCGCGACCGGCAAGCAGGCGCAGATTCTCGCCGAATACGCTCGCAAAGGCGACCCGCTGCTTGTCGAAGGCAAACAAACTTTTAGCGAATGGACTGACCGCGATGGCAATCAGCGCAAATCGATTGACATTCTCGTGCAGGATTTTCGTTTCCTAGGAATGGGCGGCAGTCGCAACGACGAAGGTCAAGCCGCGCCGGAAGCTGCGAGCAACCAGATTCCCGACGACATCCGCGAAGCACTCGCAACTATTCCCGATAACCTCGATTTTTCCGGCGATAACTTCCCGTCAGTGATGTAATCGAGAGGCACAGGGCGGGCGATAACTCAAGTCGCCCGCCGCGTGCAAAATCTAAAAATTCTCCGTACGTTTCCTTCTTTTTCAATTTCCTTCTTCTCCTGTGAATAAGGCGATTCCAGAACACGCAATTCGGGAATCGCCTGTCTTTTAACCGTCTGACTCTCGCCGATTCAAAAGGGATTTTTAAGGCTTGCGGTGAGGGTGAAATTGAAATCTCGGCGTTTGGGTTGTCGCCGAAATAACAGCCCGCTCAGAAGAAAGGGGAAAATTATGAGAACCGTTGTTTTTAATCAAGGCTTTAATCGCGTCGAGCATCGTCAAATCATTTGCCTCGAACGCGCTAAATTAAACCGTCTGCTCGACGAAGAACGCCGCTTTACCCAAACTTTAATTAATTCAGTAAAACGCGAAATCGAAGCCGGACCGCAGATTTTGCCGAGCTTTGAAACGATTTGGAGCAACATTCAGAATCACGACTTTGTGCAAAATGTTCGTCGCCGGATTGATTGTTTGACTGACGCTTATCCGCAGTTTTTGCAGCAGGTCGCCGCCGCTCGCGCTCGACTGCTGAAAAAGGCAATCGCCGCCGTCGAAGCCGTTCGTTTCGCGGCTCACAAAGCAAATTGCTTGAACCGCTCTGCATCTTCAATCATCGCTTCGTGATAAATTAAAATTGATGAAATCAATCGTTTATCTGGTCGGCGACGCGACTAAACCGCAGGCTGCGGGAAACAAAATTATCATTCACGTCTGCAACGATGTCGGTGCTTGGGGCAAAGGTTTTGTGCTGGCGTTATCGAAAGTTTCGTCTGCGCCGGAACGCTGCTTTAGAGGATGGTATTTGGAGCGCGAACACAATGATTTTGCTCTCGGAGCGGTGCAATTCGTTTCCATCTCTCCTGATATTTTAGTAGCGAATATGATTGGGCAGCACGGCATTCGAGCATTCCGAAGCGTTCCGCCGGTTCGTTACGACGCGGTTGAAACGGCTTTGAAAACTGTCGGAAAAAAGGCTCTAGCTGAAAACGCATCAATTCATCTGCCGCGAATCGGCTGCGGTCTGGCGGGCGGTGAGTGGCGCAAAATAGAACCGCTCATCGAACAACAAATTTGCGCTCTTGGCGTACCGGTTTTTGTCTATGATTTATCTTAAAATTCACACTTTATTGGCTCGGCTCTGAAGCTAAGCGATAAAAACAAAACTAAAAAGCCCGAAGGGAGTTTGCCTAGAAAATAAAGCAAATTCCATTCGGGCATTTTTTATTAAAAACAACGGCTAATTCAAACCGTGGAAGCCGTCCCGTTTTTCGCTGTCGCCCGCCATTGTTTGAAACCTCCGTCACGGGCGAAATGCGCTTTCAGGATTTCGTTCATCACGTCGCCCGCGCTGACTTCGTAGCCGGAACACTCGGAGACGAACCGCACATATTCGTCGAACGAATCGGCTTTTTCCTCGTCAACTTGGGTGACGATTCGGCGGGTTTGCTTGCGCCTGATTGAGATTGAAGGTTTGAAAGCGGGAGCGTCGCCGCTATCGCTTTTGGCGGTAGTTTTGTCGTTTGTTACATCTTTAATTTCTTGCATTTTACTCGATTCCTTTTGGGTTAAATTTGATTTCTGATTCGGTCTTCGCCGGATGATTTAGCGCGGTTAATTGAACGTAAAATCAAGCGGCGAGGCATTCATAAACGCTTTAATCAACCACCGTGCCACAAGCATTTTCGTCGCCGTTTATTAAAGCCGAAATGAACCTCAAACGGGTATTCACAAAATTTTTTAGATGCTTGTTTGAAGTGTATGACAAGTAGCGGCAAAAACGAGCCTTTCTTGCACTCAAAACCCAAGTAAATCAAAGACTTGGACTTGCAAGCGTGCAAGAAATCGAAGAATCTGCGGTTTAAAGAAAGTCTTAAAGTTACAAAACCTATATTTTTTCGATGTTTCGAGCAATTTCCGAGCTATTTTTCAGTCGAAAATTTTTCTTGCGCCGTAAGTCGTTGGTAAAACTACCTTTACAGCACCGGACATTTTCGCGTTCGCCGCTAAATAATTGATTGTGTGAGAGAAGCGGGCTTGCAAAAAAGCGCAAGAATTTTGCCTTCATTTTTTGCGGCAAGCGAATTGCTTTAGATGCTTTGAAAGAAACTTCAAATCCTTTTGGGAACAACGCAAAAATTAGATGAAAGACGAAAACAAATTTTTAAGCCGCAGCCGCGAGCGTGACAGGTGGAAAAAGAAATTGGCGAAGAGTACGGAAAAGGAAGCCAAAGCGGACGCGATTTATTTCCGACCGAGTTTATCCGACGACAAGCGCATCCGCGAACTTGCAGAACTGACCGGCGAGACGAAAAACACGATTGTCGAAAAGCTCGTCGCTGCGGCTCTCCATAACAAAACTTTTACGACGAACAAACTCGAAGAACAGAAAACCACTTTAAGAAGGCTTGAAGATAAAACCGAAGACGTTGTAGGCGGTCAACTTGAAATCGTCCGTTTGCTCGAAGAAATACGGCGCGCTTCAGAGGCTCAGGAAAAGCTCACGTCTTCCCTTTTAGGGGAAATTTATTGTATGGCTCACACGGCTGTTTCTTTGATGAGAACCGCGCTCTTGCAAATACTCGGACTCGCGCGGGAAAACAAGCCGCCCGGCGCGCAGGCTTTGGCTTCATTCGATGAGACAAGCGATTTGACGATTGCGCGAAGCCTTCAGGATTTGGAAACAGCCGCCGCGCATCACCAAATCAAAACCGAAAAATTCACGGATGGAAATCTTTTTTGGAAATCGAAATTGAGAAAACCCGACTCCGCGCTTGAAACGAAGTAATTCTTAAAACTTTACCGAGAATGATTATCAGCATAAAATCGAGCGCGGCGGGCGGCAGCAGTCGCGGACTCGTTCATTATCTGGCGCACAGCAAGCTCGACCGCGAAAAAGAAGCGGTTGAGCGGCGCGAGTTTTTCAACGAATCCGAAAACGATTTGGACGTTCGCGGATCGAACCGTCATCTGAGCGTGAAAGATGCAAAACCAAAACCGGAGGAATTGTTGCACGTCGTCATCGCTCCGAGCAAAGAGGAAATCGAAAGTGTAGGCTCTGACCGAAACACGCGAAGAGAAGCGCTGAAAGCGATTGTTCGAGAAACCGTCGCCCAACTCGAAAGACTGGTCAAAGCAAAGCGTCTAAAATGGGTCGCTGTCGCCCATTTCAACACCGACAATCCGCACGCGCATCTCGCCTTGCAGAAAGAGTTTTTGAATGAGAATGGCAACCAAGAGAATTTGCGAATAACTCGGCAGATGCTTCATTACAACGAAGTAACTGCAAACGGCGAGAAAAAGCTGCACAAGGGGGCGTTAATTTTAGCCGCCGAAAATAAAATCGAAGAACTTGCGGGCGGGCGAAGAAAAGCAAGGGAAAATGATAAAAGTTTTGAAGCGGAAAAACTCGCCGGAAAATCACAATCTGATGTAGAAAACTTCAAACGATTTTCTACGGGCGAAACGTATAAAATCCCGAATTTCACTGAGCGCCGAATTTTAGCCGGAGAAATGGTCGTCGCGGCGGAAATCCGGCGGCGCGAGCGCAATATCGAAAATCTTGTCGAACACGGCGACAAAAAACGCTTCAAAATCAAAGACGAGCAAATGGGAAATACCCACTACGTTTCGCTTTTTGACATCGAGCGAAAAATTGAAATTGTCAGCCGACGGAAAGCGCGGCTGGCGCAGCCGACGGATATTGAAAAACGCGCCGATGCTGCCGCTAATTACGGTCGGGAGGAACGAGCCAATCAAGCTCACTTGATTCAACAACTGGAAACAATCCGCCTGCACGTTCTCGGATTCGAGAATCGGCATTTGAACAAGGGGCAGGAAAAACACACGCGACTGCACAGCCAAAAACTCCTAATTGAGAAAAAGTATGAACGGCTGAAAACCGCTCTGCCGATACCGCTTTTCAAGCCGGACGAAATTCAGCAACTTCAAAACGAAGCATTTAAAGAACAAAATTTGGAAAAGATTCTACCGCTCGAAAACATTCGGCAGAGCAATGCCGCCGAGTTAAAAAGACCGAGCCGCCGCGACGCGGATGTGCGTGAACTTTTGGCGGCGAAAACGGTCGCCGAACTCAAAATTCAGGCGGCGGAAAAAAGACTCGGCGAATTTCCGGCGAATAAGAATTTCGTCAAAGTAAAAATCAATGATTCGCTTTGGTCGCACCGGGAACTTAAGCAGCACGAACTTCAAGCTAACCGAAAAAACGATTTATGGGTGCAAGTTAAGTCGAAAACGAGCGAACTTTTATTTCGTTCTGATAAGAAAAACTCGCCCGCCGAAAAACTCGATTATCCGGCGATGCACAAATCGGTTGATGATGCGCTCGAAATTTTGGAAACCGTCCGCCGCGATGAAATCACAAAACTAAAAGAATTCAATCAAACGCTGAACGAAATTTTCGTCGCGGAAACTAACCCGAACAAAACCAAACTTGCGCCCGCTTTTTCAGCTTATGAACTTGCGGAAACTGAAGACCTCGCACTTGAAGCGGGACGAGAGAATTTTTACGAAAATTCTCTCGTTTTACAGGAAAACTGGCTGCGCGAAAAATTAGCCGAAAATTTGCGACAAGCGAGCGATTCTAAAGTGCTGAAGGATTCGGACGAAATAAAAAATCAAAAACTCACTCCGTCAAACGCCGCAACTTTAATTCAATTTCAATCCGAACCGGACGAGCGAGCCGTCGAAAAAATCATCGGCAAATACGTTTTAGGACGAGTCGAAGCGCGAAGCGTAATCGCCCGGACAAAAACGATTGAGGCGCAGGAAAATCTTGACCGATACAACCGCGATAAATCATTCGTCAAGCACCGAATTATAGATCCGAAAACGGGCGCGGAACGCGAAGTTTCTTTGCGCGACGTTGAGACGCGAAAACATTACTACATACTCGATTCGATTTTAGAAAAGGCGTTGGAGTCAAAAGAGCAAAAAATTTTGCGCGATGCAGTGCGGCAAGCGGCGCGAGAAGCGGAAATAAAATTAACGAAAAATTTGAACGACGCGCAAAACCGCGCCTCTCGCCTTGATAATCAGAGAACGGAAATGCTTGAAAAGTTTTCCGCCGCGCCGCTGGAAATTCAGCCGATTTTCACGCCGAAAGAAATCGCCGCGCTTGATATTCGAGCCGCTCGAACGCTCGACAAATCGGAAGCCGCACGGCTAGAAAAATTCGTGGGCGGCGCGGAGAAAAACGAGCGCGTCGGCAGAATCCAGGATTGGCTCGAATCGGCGGTGAAAGAATTTCAGCTTCTCGCCCCCGTTTTAGCGAAAACACAAGAATCGAAAATTTCTCACGAGAATGCTTCGTCGCCTGAGCGACAAACAAGCGGTCGAAGTCAAGAAATTTCTATCCAAAGCGCATCTTCGGGCGCAAACCTCTGCGCGACGGACAAAAGCGCGGAATCGGTTCACGAAAAAACGACGGTCAAGGAAAAAGGACAAACCAGATAAAACGCCGTTTTGATTGCTCGAAAAAAAACAGAAAATCAGCAAGGCACGCCGGTTGCTTTTGAGAGGTTACAAAATCTCGGCGATTAATCGCCAACTCGAAAAAGCCGAAATTCCCTTTTTCAAAAACGCTAGAAATGAGCGAGCAATCTTCAATTTCCAAAAACGGCGAGACAAATCCGCGCACGGCGCGAAGCGTTGCCGCGATTCTCAGCCAAACATCAACTGATGAAATGTCGCGCGGGTTGAACCAGACGGACGGGCGCAACCAATCCGAGCAGGCTTCGTTTTTAGCGGCGGAATCGCCGTTTCTAAGAGAAATTTACGAGCGCGGCGGAACTGTCGTGGACGGCGTTTTAACCGTGCCGAAAGAAAATTTAACTGCGCCGCCGGAAATCGAAATCACGACGACGCGCGCGGCGGTGGAGAGATTGACGCGCATTACGAACGATGTCGCCAAAGCCAAAGAAATCGCACCGCAATTTGTCGCGCATGGAGAGCGCATCGCCGGAAGCCACGCCGACGGCGAAACGCGCCTAAAAGTTTTCCGGTGGCTTTATCGCACACTTGAAGGCAAACAAGAATTGCTTGCAGGCGATAGGGCGGAAAAACCGGAGCGAGAACAATCTTCGCAAACCGAAGTTCAATTCTCAGAAAAATGGCGGCAAATCGTCGAATTGTCCGAAGCACTTGCCGCACTTGAGCCGAAAGACCAACTGCCGGAAAACTCGCTCGAAGCGTTGGGCGAAAATCTTCAAGAAACTGAAACGGCAGTCGAGCGCGATGAAAATTTAGCGACGGCTGAAATTTACGAAAACGGCGGTCAAACCGAAAATGCGGAACGAGCCGATGAGATGGTTCAAGGCGGCGGCTTAATTGGTTTTGAGCGAATTGAAACAGAGACGGACTTGCCAAAAATTCCCGAAAATCTTTCACGCGCGGATTTTGAAAAACTGCTCGAAAAAATGAGCGTGGTTGATTCGCAGTTTGAACGGGGTTTGCCAAAGCGCGATGTTATCGCGCCATTTAAGCGGTATGTCGAACTGACGAGGCTCGACAACGAACTGCGGCTCGTCGAAGAAGAACACGCCAAAAGTCGGGCGAAAATAATCGGCGGTGAAACGGGCGAGCCGCAGCATTACCGTTTCGTTGCAACGCGCGAAGAACTGCGCGAACTCGCCGAAGACCGAGCCGCGCTCGCCCGATTGCGCGAACAAAAAGTCAAATTAACCGAAACCATCAAGGCGAATTGGAGCGAAACGGTTGACCTTAGAAAAGTCGAGCGGTCGGTTGAAAATCGGAACATTTCGACTATCGTAAACGCTCGAACCGATGCCGCAAATCCGCAGAAAATCGTGTTGACCGAAGAAGAAATTGAGTTGAGGCACGTTCTTGTTAAAGAAAAAAGCGTCGGGCGCGAGATTGACGAGCTTACCGAATCAATTAACGAACGGGAAAAAAACTTTCGCTCCTTTGACGAACCCATCGGCGAGCAAATATCGGCTGACAGGAGCAAAGAGTTAATCGAAAAAGTAGTTTCCTTGGAACTTCCCGCGCCCGACGTTCTCAAAGAAAAATATCCAGAATTAGCAGCGTCGGAAAGACGCGAAAAATTAGCCGAAGCCAATACATTTGAAATTCAGAATCCATCGGAATATCTTTTCGTGCGTGAGGCGGCGAGCAGACAGTTTGAAATTTTACGGACACGCGAAATCAAAAAAGAGTATCGGCGATTCGATAACGCGAAAGTCGCCGAAAATGCTGATTCGATGCGGCGCGACCGCATCGAACATCGAGAAAAACTTCAAACGCTCAAAACAATCGAACCGGTTTTCGCTTATAAAATCGAAGGAAGCAATCGAATTATAAACGCCAAGCCTTCGGAAAGAGCCGTCGCCGGTTATGAGTTTGCCGCCGATTACGTTCGTTACCAACTAAAGCAGCCGGAAGTGCGCCTTCGTCACGAGTCAACAGTTTATCGAGAATACGCTGCCAGACTTGAAGCGGCGAAAACGAGCGCAGATGTTGTGAGTGAGGCTTATAAAATCCGGCAGGAAAATCACCGCGCCGCCGGATTTTGGAAAAATGCTGAAAAAGAAGAACTCCGCAGTTTGACGCGCCCGCTCTCGAAAAACGAGATGACGCTGCTTTTTCTCGAACAGCCGCCCCGCGAGTTTACGGCGGAAATGTCGGTTCTCAAATACAACTTCGCGCATTTCGCGGAAGCGAAAACGCGAATGACCCACGCGCTCGACGAAGGAAACTTACAGCCGAGTATGGACGCGGAAAAACTCGTCGAAAGTCTCGAGGGGAGACTCGTCCGCCGCGACCTTGAAACGAAACACAAGGCGACCAAGCATTTCTTTGAGAGTCTGAAAACCGAAAACGAAAAGCTGCGTTTAAAAAACGAGTTTGACCACCGCGCCGTTTACGAAAAATTGCCCCCGCACGAAAAGGATTGGATTTACACCCGCGCCCAACGGCAAAAAGAAAATCTCGAATACAAAATCGCTTACGAGCGCGGCAAAAGCGCGGGTTCAAATATTGAATCCCAAAACCAAGCCGTTTCGAGAGGTGAAGCCGCCGCGAGCATCCGACAGGAATTTGCCAATGGCACGCTCTGGCATCAAGCCGAGCTTCTTTCTAATCAAAAGGAAGCGAAAAATTCTGAGCGCGGCTCGACTATTAACACGGACGAAAAAACTTTGCGAGCAATCGGATTTTTGATTCACAATCAGACGGAAGCGAGTAATTTGCGAGTCGCTGATTGGTTAGGACTTCAAAAATCCGAAGAACTAAAAACGGCGGGCGACATATTAAAAACTTTCGCTCGCGCGACGCGCGAAATCGAAAACAACCAACTAACGGTTTCAGTGAAAATCGAGGCGACGAACCGAGTTTCAAACGATGACTACAAAAATTTGTTCGAGCGATACTTCCCCGCCGACTTTGAACGATTAAAAGAATTTCGCGGCATACAAAACGAGAAATTCCGGCTCGAACAAAGCCGCCGCGACGGTCAATCCGCTGTGCTTGACGCTTGGGCGGAGAACACGAACGCGGCAATTTACCGCAGCGACGCGCCAGTCAAAGTTTTCGAGAACGAGCGCCGCGAGATTAAAGAAATCGAGCGAATCAAAGCGGCGCAAATCGAATGCCGGCGGGCAAATGAAATAAAAAATTCGATTACGCTCAAAGTTGAGGAAAAATTAAAAAAAGAGTTTGCGAAAAATAATGCGACGGTTTCAGCCGACGATTTACGCGCGGCAGTCGAACACGCTTTTGCGCCGAAAAAGTCGGAAATGCCGCTCCCTGAGCAGAAAGCGATTTTTGAACGGGCGCAGGATAAAATTTCGCTTTCTGATTTCGAGCGATTTTCTGAAAGTGTTAATCGGCTCGAAAAGGGACTTGCCGAGATAAATCAAAGTTTTGAAAACATTGCCGCGCTTCAACTCGAAAACGAGCCGTTTAGAATCGCGCCTCAAAAGACGGAAGAAATAAATTCGGTTCAGAACCAATATGAAACGACGCAACAGCAAGCAGAAACCGAACTAATAACCGCCGCAGCGCGGGAAAAATTCGCCGCGAAAACGATTGATGACAATAACAAACCGACGATGCTCGCCGATTATCTTTCGAGCGAAGAACACGAGAGAGCGCGATTAAAGTCGCACAAACAGACGCGAATCGCCTTAGAACCCGCCGAATTAAACGAACCAGACCAGAGTTCGGAAATTCAAGCCAAAGCGTTAGAATTCGCCGACGCGCTCGAAGACGCGCATCAAGCGAGTTTGAATAAACAATCGGAATCAGAAATCGCAAACGCTTTTAATGCTGCCGAAATGAAACGCGAGCAGCTTCGGGAATTTTCGCAAGTCGAAAAAGAATCGCGTCTTTCGCCCGAACAAAACCCCGCGACGCTCAAAATATACGAGCGAGAATTGGCGAGAAACGAACATTCAATAACGCGGGCGAAAATCTCTCAAATGATTGAAACCGGAAAACTATCGCTGGCAGAACTTGAAACGAAAAAAGCGGGCGAGATTTTTTCCAGAAAAGAACGCGAAGAACTAAAACTTGAAGCGGGTGAGCGCACGCGCGAAAATCTCGAACCGAAAGAACTTTGGGCGCACCACGGCGACGTTTCGGAAAAATTGCAGCAAATCGCCCTTGCCGCGAGCGACGCTCTCGAACGGGCGCACGAAATTTACCACGAACCGGATGCGAATAAACAGGAAATTACGCGGGCGTTTTCCGCGCTTGATGACGGAATCGTCCGGCTCAAAAAAGAGCGACGCACCGACCGCAACGCCGCCAAATTTATCAATTTCAAAACTGAATTTAAGCGCGATTTAGCCCAAATGTTCGGACGCGGGCAAACGCTCGACGATTCACGAATGCTGGCGGCGATGACCAAAGGATTGCTGATTGACGGACTGGAAAAACAAAACATTCAGCCGGAAAAAATCGGCGTAAGCTCCGAGAAATTGAGCGAAATCAGCCGGACAATTACGATGGCGATGGTTGATGACAAAAAACGCCAGAAAACGATAGCAGCCTTCAATTCTAAGCCTATCGCGCCGGTTCAAGACAGCCGCGCTGCCGAAATGCATACTAATACGGAGAAGCACAATGCTCCGATAAAAATGAGGCAGATTGAACACTCAAGATGAAGGCGATTTGAAAATCGGCACCGTAAAGTTTCAAACGCATTTTCCGCGCCACCGTTTGCGAGGCGGTATTTTCCCAAGAAGTGCTGTATAACGGGATAGTCCCCGTCGCCCGAACTAACCATAACCATTTTGCCACAACATCTTTCGCATATTCCTTTCCGCGAAATTCGGGCAATGTCTCAACGCCGGCTTCGTGAGCTTCGGGCGTAATGAGAACGCTGCGACAGCCGGACACGGCTCGATTTCCTTCAACAAGGGCATTGAATCACGTCATTTGTTGGAATTCGCGGACAAAACATTTGATTGGAAAAATTTTGTCGGTTGATTGTTGTTTGCACCATTCGTTTTTCTCAAATTGGTTGACGGCTGTTCGGTCAATCCAAGCAACGCGAGAAGCTGAACGCTCGGCGAGGGATTGAGTTTTTGCACTTGATTATCGGGAATCGCGGGACCTTTCCAGTGCCTAATTGCATCGGGCGAAGCTAAAATATACCAAGACACGCCTTCTTCGCGCCGCTCGCCCGAAGGCACCGCCCAGAGCGAAAACAGATGCGGAGTGTGCCGAGCGTAAAGATAAAAAACTTTGCTGTGTTGAAATACTTTGCCGGTCTGGTCAAATTCGCGTTGCTTTTTCGTGTCCCAAACTTTGCCGACGAGCGGGCGCAGTTCGTCGGGGAAAGTTCCCGTCTGGTCGTGATATTTCAACAAATCTCTGACAAGTGCCGCCGCGCCGTCTTGCGGCAGCTCGTCGCGGCGTTTTACTTCCGCCGCCCAGAGCGAGTAAAAGTAAGAGCCGAGAACCAGCACAACCATCAAAGGCATGATGATGAAGGTCAATTTCATCGAACTGTTTTTCATAAAATAAAAGAATCAAAGAACGCGCTGCACGAGCGAATTGTAAAACTCGTTTTCCGATTCGACCGTTTGGCGCGAGAGTTTTAGTTCGTGCGCCGCTTCCTGTTCGGTCAAATTAAAACTCGCGGACAAAGTTATTTCCTGATTTGTTTCAACGCCGCTTTTGTTAGAGCCGTTAGTTGTTTCCACGCGAAGAACAACGTCGGAATCGAAGCAGTCAGTCGCTTCCCCGTCGCCCGAATTATTTTCAATAAACCCGGGCGTTTTCGGTTTTTCACCCGTCAAAAAAGTTTTTAATTTCTGTGCCATAAAATCTTCTGTTTGCTCATCGAAATGCTGGTCGTCCGCAATAGCTAAAACGCTATCGCCGCTCGCTTCGTTCGTTTTATAGTCCGAAATCTGTTCGCCGATATTATCCAAAATGCGGTCGGTTATTTCCGAAACGGCTGAATCTAATTCTCTTTCAGACTGCGCGGTGAAACGCGAATCGTTTTGTAAAGCGATGCTGCTTTCAGTCGAATTTGTCGCCGCTTGTTTTTGGGAATGTTTACTTTTCGCCGCTTTTTTCGGATTTGTCGAAACATTAGCCGAGCCGTTTGAGCTGAAGCTCCGCGCGAAATTTCCGCCGCCGAAAATTTGCGCGGCGGAAAAACGCAGAACTTCAGGCTTGCGATAAACGACAGCCTTTTGAATGTCGCGGCGCAGATAAACCGGCGGGAACGCGGCTTTGACCGGCGGCGCGGTGTCAGTTACGACGAGCAGTTGACGGAATTTCGGCATCTGGCGAATCTCGTCCGGCAGCATCAGAGCGCGTCCGGTTTCCGAATAGCGCGTGTTGTCGCGGTCAGTTCCCTTATAATCAACAGAAGTTTCGGTGTGAATCGTTGTTTTCCCCAACAAGTCGGAAGCATACGTTGCCGTATCGCCGTTGCAGCCGGGCAAAAACAATTTCGTCATACAAGTTTCAAGAATCGCCTTCGCGCCTTTGTCGCCATATTGGTCGAGAACCTGCGGGTAATCCTGATAACTCAAAGCCATCCCGATTCCGCGCCCGCGCCCGATGCCGGCGATGCGGCGAACTTCGGCGACATCAAGCTCGCGGGCTTCGTCAATCAAAACAAGGCACGGATGTTCCGGCTCGCGCGTGTTGTCGAGACGAAGCTCAAAAATCGCCTGCCCGAAAAACGTCGCCAAAAACTCTTTATAAACTTCGGTCGCGCCTTCCGGCACGACGATAAAAACTGCTGTTCCCGGTTGTCTTAATTGAGAAAAATCAACGAGTTTCACTCCTTCCTGCAATTCTTCGTGCGTCGGCAAGGCAGTAATTTGTCTGGCTTCGTCCAAAGTGAACGGGCGCAGTTTGTTCCCCAACCCCAAAAGAACCGAACCGAGAGTGTTTTCCGGCGCGCTGTTGATAACGACTTGCATCGCTTGTCTGGCAAGCGGACTCGGAGAATCTTTGAGTTCGTTAATACGCTCGCTTTCTTTGAGCGAATCGAATTCGGCGACGAAATCGTAAGCGAAAGCCGGAGTCGCATTTGGGTAACATTCCGCGAGATGGAGCAGCACGGCAGTCAGCAAAACTTGCTCAGCATTGCCCCAAAACGGGTCTTGGTTTGTTTTCGCTCTCGCTTCGAGAGACAGCATCATTCCCGCCAGAGAATTAGCGAAAAATGAATTTCTCCGACAAAGCGGCATAAAATTCCAGCGGTCGGATTGCGCCGGATTAATTAAATCGAGCCGATAAAAAACGTGGTAATCCATCGCCGTCTGCTCATAAAGCTCGCCCTTCGGGTCGAACGCGATACACGAGCCGTGTTGCGCGAGAAAGCGAAGCATACTCATAAAAAAAGTCTTTGTCTTGCCCGCGCCCGTCGGACCGAAAAAAACCATATGCAGCAGCCACAGATTCTTAGGCAGAATCAAATCGTAATCCGAAAAAACGCGCCCGATTCGCAAAGCTCCGTCCGGCACTGGCTCGCCGATTTTCCGCAGAAGATTATGCGAGCGTAAATCGTCAAGGCTCGCCCATCGCGCCGAGCCGTGCGTAGTCCGCGCCCAGAATTGGTAGTAAGGAAAGACGAGCGAATAGGCGTCGAAAAGCGACGCGGCAACGGCGAGGGCGGCAAAGGAAAGCGCGGCGAGCCACAACAAACCTGAAATGCCCAGCAAATAACCGGCAAGCAAGACAAGCGCGGCGTTCACGAAGCCGAAAACGAACAGCAAAAACCCGGTGCTGACATCGCGCGTCAGCAGCCAGAACGCTTGATAAGCAGGCAGATACTGCTCGTTGGCTTTGCGGTAAATGCGCCCGCTTGCGTCAAGTTCTTCAATCCATTTGCGGCTCAACATAAAATCCTGGCGACGGTTCGTTTAAATTCACGAATCAATTTTTTAGCGCGGCGAAATACTATCAATTTTTCGGCGCGACCGATTTGAAGTTTTCCTGTTCTTCGGCGAGCATTCTGGCGAAATCTTGATTGTTGCCGACATTGCCGCCGATTTCAGTTCCGCGCCACGCTTCCAGAGTCCAGCCGCTGCGGATGACTTCCGCAGCGGGAACGAACGGCGGCGGTAGATTCACGCCCGTAACCCGTGAAGATTGAAAATATGCGATGTTTTTGCCGTCCGCGCTTGCGAGCGGAAAGCGCATCATCAATGCTGGACCGAATCGCGCTTCTGTCGGCACGGAAACGAATTCGAGCTGCATCGGTTCAGGCTGGTAACGGATGTAAATTTTGCTCGTTTGCGAATGTATTTCGCCGTTTTCAACCGTCAAACCGGGCGGCATTAAATCGCGCGACGTGACCGCGTTTATCAAGCCGTTGATTGAACCCGGAATCTGTCGCCTGGAGCGCGCTTCGTCCAAAATACTCAAACAAACGGCGAAGCCGAACGCGCCGGTTTCACGAAGGCGACGGCTTGTATCAAAAACTTCGCCGCCGAAAATGTCCGCCGCCGCCCTAGCTTTTTTGTTTTTCGCCTTATCGCCTTCCGCAAGATTTTCCGAATCGGTAATTTGAATTTGGGTTTGGGCGTTCAGTCTGCGCCATTCCAAAACACGGAAAACCGCAGAAACACCGAACATCAAGGCAAGCATCGCCAAAACATTAAATAGCGGTGTGCCGATGAACTTCGACTTTTCGGCGGAAGATTTTCGTTTGCTTTTCGGTTCGTTTGACTTAAATGACGGACGCTTAAAAAAGGACGTAACAGAAACCATCTTGATATTACTCCGTGAATAAAATTAAAAACTTGCACGGCGCGTTTACACCACCGTTTGATCAAGTGAAACATCGTTTTTAAAGATATTTCCCGACTCTACGAAAAATGGCGATTGCCTCGTTGCTTCAGCAGTTTGCTCGCCCGAAAAAACATCAACCAAACCTCGTTGCTTTGCCCAATACCGCGCCCATTCCGCATCTTGTTCCGCCAACCCGCCGTCAATTTCCGGGTGAAATGTGCCGACGCACGAAAGCAGATAAGGCAACTGCTTTTTCAAATATTCCGCGTCGCGGCGATTTTTGGCGAAGTAGGTAAAATAAACCCAAACATTGCGCTCGGTGATTTCGGTCATCGAATCGCGCTCAAAAGCGCGGGCGAGCTGAATGCCGGTTCTCACCGACGGGTAATGCGAAAGTCCGGCGACGCTGCGAATCGCGTCGAGCAGTTTTAAGGCTTGCGAAAGATTCGCCGCTCCGATTTCGGGACATCGCGCCCGAAGAATTTCAAGTTCTTTTTCTATGCTCGGCGTAGCGAAATAAGTGTGCAGATGCCGGTCGCGGAACGGCAGTGATAATTCGTGGCGCGAATCGTTCGACGTTGAAATAACAATCGGCAAAACTTCCGCGTTTGTGCAGCCGACAAAGCCTTCGGAAAGTCTTTCGACATAAATTTTTCCCGTAGCGAGCGGTCCGAGAAGCGCGTCCTCAATCGCCGCGCCGAATTTGTCGACTTCGTCGAGCCTCAGCAAAGTAGGAAATTCGCCGCTCTCGGCTTTCGCATAAGCGGCGGCGACTTCGCCCAAAATCAAAAATCGCCGCGCCCATCGCTGTTCACGCGCGGTTTCCAAAGTGCGAGCGCGTTCGGCTTCAGGCAGAGCCTCGACGAGCGGGCGAACTTCCTGCATAAACGATTCCTGTTCGCGCCGATCCCAAGAGTAAAGCAATTCTTCCTGTCGCAGTTCGTCGCGCCCCGTGACGGTGTAATAATCAAGATTGCACGCTTCGTAAAGCGCGTCCGTAAAAACGGTTTTGCCCGAACCCGGATTTCCGCAGGCGAGCAGGGCGAAACCCGACAGCAGAGATTGGCAAAAATCGCTGAAATTTCCTTCGTCGGGAATGTATCCCGTCGCGCAAACAAGCGCGTAAAGTTCATTCTGTCGCCCATCTCTGACCATTTGACGCGGATTAATTTTCGGTTTGTCGGGGTTGCTCGGCATCATCGTTTATTTCCCATCCTCCATCGCTTTAATCGCCAGAGCGCGAAATTGCGGCGACATTTTCAAAAGTGCCGCGCGGATTTTGTTCGGGTTGTCCGTTGAGAGGATTTCCGCCATTTCCGACTCGCTCAAGTTTATTCCGGGCAATTGACTACCCGTGCTTCCAGCGAGTTTTTCAAGTTCATCGCTGCTGTCGTCGCCTCGTTGTTCGACTGGCAAATCCGTGATTAAAACGTATGCTTCCGTTCCGGCACGGACTACGACGAAGCTGTTTTCCTTGGAATCGCCCCGAACGATTGACGATACTTCGCCTTTCAGTCCGCCCGTTCCACTCAGAACAACCGTGCCGCCCCGCCCGCCGCGAGCCGCCAAAACATTCACGGCTTGCCCGCCAGCTTCACGCAAACCCGATAAAAAACGCGCTCCCCAGCTTTTTATGGATTTACGGTTGCCGTTCACGCCCGATGCTCCGTCAACACCTAAAATTTCGCCTTCAAATTTGACGAGCTTGCCGGATTTCGGGTCAATCGCGCCGATTGCCGTAATGTATGCACGGTTATACTCGTTTCCCCTCAATCTTCCGACGATAATTGTTCCGGCTGGATACGAGAACGCGCCTTTACACACGCTGCGCGAGAGTTCCATTCGCACCAAACCGCCCGCGCCGCGCAAAGTGTAAACCGCGCCGAGCAGACGCACCGGCAGCAATGTTCCAAAAGCCGGAACATTCGCTGACTCGTTTGACGAAGAGTTGCGCCGCGACGAAAAATTACTCGAATTGTTTTGTGAATTTTGGAGGGCAAAATCGTTTTTATTGAGAACGCTTCCGAAAAATACGGAACGCGCAATCGCTCCGTCTGATTTATCCGATAGATTTGCGCCGTTGTTATTACTTGCCTTCGGCTGGAGAAGCGAATTTGTAGGCGAAACTTCGCCGGTCAGAAAGTTCGGTTGAGTGTTAATAATTCTCTGCGAAAGCGGTTGTGCGCTGCGAATTTGATTTTGCACTCCACTTGATTTGGCGCGTTCATTTTCATCGGGCAAAACAACCATATTTCCCGAAGGCAGGTTATTTTGATTCGTCTGTTCTCCCGTTTTATCGCCCGAAGTCAGTTTCAAATCTTGCTCCGGCAAGGCGTTCGGATTTGTTGAAGCGTCCGAAATGACCGGAGCGTTTGGATTATTTCCCGTATCGCCCGCGACCAAAGCCAAAGCGGTTTTAAGTTTTTCGTCGCCGCTCGTAGTTGTTGATGATGAGTATGCGCCGTTCGTTTTTTGATTGCGGTCAACCGAAACGCGTTTGGCGGGCGCGAAGAATCCGAATCCGAAAACCCACGCTAAAAAAACGACGAACACGCCGAAGCCCGCGCCGAAAACCGTCAGAAACACAAGCGACTTGCGGCGTTTGGCGCGCCGAAGATTTTTAGCTTCGCGCTCATCCGATGCGCCGCCCGGCGCGGCATCAGTTTCATCTAAAATGATTTCATCCGCTGCTTCATCCGCGTTTGCAAATTCGTCTGAATCGTTCGCGCCCGTTAATTCTTTTTCGGCGAGAAATTCATTCCGCGCGGCAAGTTCCGATTCGTCAGCGTCGAGCGCGGGCGGGATGACGACGGGAACGCCCTGTTGTTTGCGATTCATTTTTTGCCTTCCTCCTTTTTGTCAAATTGATTTGCGGTCGAAGCGACGACGGGCGCATCTGCGGCGCGGTCGTGGGCGGCTGAGACGAGCAGTTTTTGATTCGCGCCCAAAACCGGATTTTCATAAACGACAGCGTAATAAACAATCGCTCCCGCCGGAATCGCGCCTTGAAGGGCGGTCGTTTCCGTGTATTTTTTCGTCAGTCGTTCAATCTGCAAGCTGTTTCCAGATTTGTCAACGGTTTGAATTGCGAGTTCCGGCATCTCGTCGAGAAGGCGCAAAGGTTCGGTCGTTTCATTTTTCACAGCGACGATTAAAAGCCGCTGCAAATCGTCAACTTCAATTACGCGGGCGGTCGAAAGACTCAAGCCTTTTACGGCGGGCGACCAAGCGGTGAATTTTTCCTTCGGCGACTTTATAGCTTCCGCCAGCTTTTTATTGACCAGCTTCGTTAATTGCGCTCCGGTTTTCATTTTCAGCTTTGAAGGATTTTCCGACTTCGTTTTATTCGCTCCGCGTCCTTCAGCAATTTCAACGAAAGCGGTCGGCGATGAGTTCGCGTCCGTTTCGACCGAATCGGTATCGCCGGAAAGATTGGCGGTCATCAGGCGAGAATTGGCGCGTGTTTGCTTCTGCTGTGTTGGCGGAATGTCGTCGCCCAAATTTACTTTCAGACCGGCTGCTTGGCGGGCGGCGACGACTTCGGCGAGATTGTAATTCAAGACGCAGCGATGCGCGTTTTGACGAATGTCCGGCGCGGGAACGATTTCCAGTACAATCACTAAACCGGATTTCATCTGCATCGTGATCGTCGCCGATAATTCTTTTTGTCCGGCAATGGAAGTCGGCAGAAAACCTTCGCCCGGATAAAGCGTAATCGAGCGGTCGGTTTCTTTCGTCGGAGATTGAAAGACGGTAACGAGCTTCGGATTTCCCTCGTGAATATAATAAATCTGGTCAATCGCCGGAAACTCAACGACCGAAACGGCGTTTTGCGCCAGTCCCAGGCGGATGACGGTCGGCTGTTTCGGATTGACCGACACGCTCGCCTCGCCCGTTAAATAATCTGATTCGGCGCGATTGACGACCATAATTGCGGCAGAGTTGTTAAAAATTCCGCCGCCGGTTTTTTCTTTTCGCGCCGCGTTGTCAACCGAACTTTTAACCGCGGGCTTGATGCGGCTGATTTTTGCAACCACGGCGCGGCGGTTGGAAATTCTTTTCTGCGCCGAAACTTGATTGGCGGCGCAGAAAAGGACGGATAAAACGGCGAGGATCAAGCAAGAAACTTGCCGGACGCGTCGCCATCGGAAATTTTTAATAAAAATCGAATATGTTTTCATAATTGTTTTGTTCTTCGGTTAGCTCAAGCGCACCCGTGAAAAAGCGCGTCTTTTCATAATTTTCTAAACTTTCCACAAAGCGATTAGCGAGAGTCGTGCCGGAAAAACAAACGCGTAACAGTCAATTGTTTGAGTGCCGGGCGGCTCGTTAATTTAACGCCTCATTGCTTGTCGCCCACCGCATTCTCTTCCGCGCGGCTCTGCCTGATTGCTGTGGAATTGTTTTCGCCCACGTTTGAGGTGCGCTCGTCCGACAGCAGCAGGAGCGGCGATGCGCGCGTTCCGTCAACCGACTCGGCGCGGTATTTCAAAACGTAAAAGCCGGTTCGGTAATTATTGTCGTTCCGCGCCGGGCTGGTCGGCGAATCCATCAGCAGAAATTTGACTTTGATTTGTGTTTGTTCTTCAATGCTTGCGCCGTTTTCGCGGACGCTCCGAACAGTTCTTTTACCGAGAGCGCGAACGATAAACGGGTCGCGTTCGTCGAAGGTTACGTCCTGCAACTCCCAACTCGAATTGACGCTTTCCGCTTTTTCCTGCGCGAGCAGTTTTTCGTCGTTGAAAAGTCTGGCTTGTTGGAGCGATAAATTCGGCTCCATCATTTTGAGCAGGCGGTTGACCTGTGCCGCGCGCGTCGCCCCGTTGACTTCGTAAAGACAGCGTAAGTATTCAGCGACCAAAGCCTTCTTGTCGCGGTTCGTCAAATTGTCTGGGGACAACTGCACGGCTTCGGTTTGCCCGTAGTCTTTGTCGTTAATCGCCAAAGTGCGCCCGGAAGTTTTATCCACGACGATTAAATCCGCCTTTCTGAGAGCGAGATAAAAATTCAAGCCCGTGCTTAAAAAAAGTAAACAGGCGAGGACGAAAAGTGCGCGCAGCAGATGTGAAATCGTCAAAACGTCTTCCGGGTCGCGCTCAACGGAAACAAAAGCGGCGGGTGAGTAATCTTGATCGCCCGCGCCGGAAAAATCTTGCGGTTGTTTGTTTGAATCGAATGACATATTTAAACCTCTAAAAATCTTCTTTTTACTCGTTGCAATCGGCAATCAATGAATTTGTCTCAACCGTCGTCCGAACGGCGATAGTTTCAGCGACATAATTTCCGCCATCAAAGGCACGACGCAGATTTCCGATGTATTTTCTGCGGCGCAATGCTCCTGCACAATTTGCAGCAGGTATAAAGGATGAGCGAGACAAATATCCGAGCAAAACTCCATCACGTCGAGCAGGTTCATCTCGTCCGGCTCATCAGGCATCACCGCCACCGGCAAAGCAACGGTTTCGCTCGACAAATTGTCCGTCCGTTGTTTCGATAAATTCAGTTCTTCCATAAAAATCTTCGGTTTTAGGGTTGATTTCGGGTCGCAGGGCGATTTTGCCCGAAGAAGTTCGAGAAAAGCGCATCGCTTGAGAACTGCAAAGTGCAAGACGAGTGCCAGTAAAAAATGAAAGGTTTGTCGCTCAAAAAACAGATTTTGAGCCATTTTTGGCTGTTAATGGGATTCACCTGACTTGCAAGCGGTATCTTCAGTAACCCACCCCGGTCTATTGATTTGACCACCCGAACTTGCCGGAAGATTTAAGAGGTTTGTTTTCAATACGATTATTGAATCAGCGAAGCATAAAGGGGGTATCTTCGGTTACCCACGCGCCGCGATCCGCCCAATACAAAACACTTCAATTTGCATGTGGAATCAATCGCAATAAAAAAGCCGGTTAAATTTAACCGGCTCGGAATCTAACAATTAATTGCAGAAGAATAGAATTTTTGAAGTGAAAAAAGGGGCAAGCGTGCGTATCTATTCGTCTGAAGTGCGTTTCGCCGAACCTCCGAAAAAAGTTCCGCGAGCGCGAGCGGTTAAAGTCGCCTGCGAGCGAAGTTGTTCGCTGACGACTACTTCGCCCGCTTCCGCCATCCGCTCGATTTTGCCGTTGCGCGTTTTGTATCTCGCGCCCGTGCGCGGCTCGTAATAAACTTCGTTCGATGCCGATGATGGTTTTTCTCCTATGTCTTCTTTCGGTGGATTTTCTGAAACCGTTTCAGTTAAAGAAACGGGAGCGTTGGTTTGAGAATCCGTTTCGGCGCGGCGGGTTGATTTACCCTGCGGAATTCTCGGTTGAACGGTTTGTTCGCTGGACCAGGCAGGAACGGAATAGTTTTGCGCTGAGGTTGTTTCGGCGTTTAAGAAATTCGGATTATTGATTTGAGTCAGCAAGGATCCGTTAAAACCGATTTCCGGGTCATTCAGCCACACGCGGGCGACCGATTCGGAAACTGCCGGCGGATAAACGGACGTTTGAAACGCGCCCGAAAACATTTGCCTCGTCCGAAGCAAGCGATAAACGACGAGTCCGCGGGCGACATATCCGATTGTCTCCCGATACGGCGGAACGCCGCCGATGGTTTTCAATCCGCTCGCATTGATTATTTTCTTTCCGGCGCGAACGGCTCTGCCCGTCAAAAATGCGTCAACCGCGCCTTCTCCCGCGTTGTAACCGGCGAGAATTGAATCAATCCGTCCGCCGAAACGGTTTTGTAGAAACCTGACGTAACGCGCCGCCGCGCGGATGGCTGGTTCGGGCTGATAAGGGTTGAACAAATTAAAGCGCGAAGCCGTTGCCGGAATAAACTGCATCAATCCTTCCGCCCCGGCGTAAGACCGCAGCCACGGGCGGAATCTCGTCTCGTTATAAGCAATCGTCCATAAAAGATACGGGTCAACCTGTTCTTCCAATGCCATGCGCGAGATTGTCGGCTCGAAAAACCGCGCCCTATCGAGAACAGAAAAACGCGAAAACTCCCGTCTGGTGAGAACATTCGCTTGTCCGAAACTCGTAGGCTGAAGCGAAAAGCAAATAACAATTAGAAAAAATGCGTTTGCGCGGTGCAGCGCAAAGCGGCGCGGGCGAAAATTGGTCAAAAATTTGTCTTTCATAATTTAACTTGAGCGAAATTTGGAATTTAACTTTTTTGCGTGTCAAGCCAACCGGCTCAAATTCTGAAACGGCAAGGAATATGCCTAAAAATAAAACTTTACTTTTCAAGCATTTACGGCAAGGCACAAACTTTGCACTGACCTAAAACGTCAACCGTCGGATATGCGTTGACGCGAGAAAAACCAGAAAAATTAAAGAGGAAAATGAAATGAAAATCGGATTAAATTCTGCTGCTGAATTCGTGCGAAACGCGGCGACTCAAAAACTCGAAGCCTGCTTCCGCAATCAAATTTTAACTAACTTAAAAAACAAAACGTGCCTTGCGATGCGAGCCGCCGCGCCAATCCTCGGAGCGATTTTGCTCAACCTGCTCGTTCACGAAGCCGCGCACGCTCAAGGCGGCGGTCCGATTTTTTCGGGCAATGCGAGCAATCTCGCCAACATCATCCGCGAGGGCTTGAAACTGTTCGCCATTTTATTGTTTTGCGGCGGCGCGTTAGGTGTCGGCGCGGCGATTTGGAACAAAATGTGGGGCAAGGAATGGGGCAACTACGCAATTGGCGGCGGCGCGGCGTTCGCCTTCGGCACAATCATCGCGGTGATTTACTCCATCTCGCAGGGACAAGCGGTGGCGGTTGACACGAATTTTTAAGGCGGAGGTTTTCAGCCGATATGAGACCCAGACCAATCAGACCGAACGTCTATCACGAAATAAAACGCTGCGGAGTTTATCAGGGCGATTGGAAATACATTCTAATTCCGACCGCCGCCGCTTACATTCTGCCGTTCGTCTTCGGCTGGTGGATTTATTACGTCCCGCTTGGCGTTCCCTTGGGGGCGATCACGTTCGTCGTTACGCTTTCGCTGTTCACGTTTTTAAGAGCCAGCAAACCGAAGGGCTGGCTCTTGCATAAGCTCGACGCTGGCTCAGACGGCTGGAGCAAATTTCGCCGCCCCGTAGGAGACGAATACGAAACTGAAGGCTGGATAAAGCACGACCATTCCTAAACAAATAAAGAGAAATTTTATGCTCGAAAATTACACGAATTTATCGCCGCACTTTTTATTGGCGAGTTTAATCGCCAGCAGCCTGGGCTTGGGAATCGGACTCGTTTTCGCCTTGCGGCTGATTCCGGTTTACCGGCGAGCCGCCGGACAAAAATCCAACGCACAATTTCCTCTCGCCATTAACGCTCTCCGTGATTCCAATGAGAATAAATTGAAGCACGGGCAAGGACGGTTGAGAAAAAGCGAAATAATGGGCTTTGACGGCGATTTGCTGCGCTATCGGGACGGAAGTTTCGGCAGAGCTTATCGCATCACGCTCGCCAATACGATTTATCAATCGGAAGAATTTACTGAAAATCGCATTGATGAAATTTCAAGTCTGCTCAATTTCGACAAACCGGCGGGAACAATCATTCAGATACGCTTCGATTCCCTGCCGGACACAGGAGGTATTTTGCGAAATCATTTACGCTGCCGAAACGAGCAAGACAGCCATCCGCACGCTTCATTGCTGCACGCGACGAATCTCAAAATTTACGAAGACGCAATCAGCGATGGATTGCTCAAAGAGCAATCCGCAACCGTCTGGATTCGCGTTCCGGGACCGGACAGCCACGACCACAAACCGATTTTGAACTTTCTGCCGAGCGTCGTTAGAGAAATTGAGCGCGGCGGATTTGTTCAATTCGTAACCGCGCCGGTAATAAACGGCAAAAACGCTTTTTCACAAAATTTCGTCAAGCGCGAAAAGACGCGTGAAGAAAAATGCAGACAGGAAGCCGAAAAAGTTTTTCGCGCTTTTGAAGAAAACTTTCCGAAAGAGATGCGGCTCAAAGCTCTTCGGCGGCAGGAAACATTTAAACTGCTTTTTGCCTCACATCGCCGCTCTCAAACTGACGCGCCCGTTCTGTCCGAAAAAATCAAATGCGCGGACATCCGGCGTTATCTGGCGGCGAGCGACATCAAGGCAGACGAAACAAATTTCGTGCTTCACGAGCAATCTCTGGCGAGCGTCGTGAGTCTCAAAGTTCCGCCGCAAAACTTCGTGACCGCCGACACGATGCGTTATCTGACTTGTCGCGGCGATTTGAATTTCCCGCACACGATTGTCCTTGATTTCGTCGCGCTTGATGTGGAAGCCAGCAAAAAGGAACTAAAGAAAAAAATCAAACGCATCGAGGGGAGCGGCAACACATTTTTCGGTTTGAAACCTTTGGGTGAGGACGCGAAAGTAATCCGCGAAGAATTAACTGAACTTTTGAGACAAGTCGAAAAAGGACGCGAGAAAATTTGCCGGGCGCGAATCAACTTTATCGTGTTCGGAGGGAAAGCCCGCACCCGCGCGGAGCTGAACGAAAGAGTTGAAACCTTGTCCGAAAGGTGCGAGCAGATGATGTCGGCGGTGCGAAAAATTCCCGGCGCGGATGCCGTGCGCGAAGAACCGGCGAGACAAAGAGCAATTTATCCGCGACTGCTCGCCGGAGAACTTTCCGCCAAAGAAACGGGTCAGGAATTCGGCGAAGCGGCGAGCAGCCTTGCGGCTTTCGTCCCGACCGAAGGCGCGTGGCGCGGCAGCCCGCGACCGCACTCGCTTTTTTTAACGCCCGACGGTCAAATATTCGGACTTGATTTGTTTGACAGAAATTTAATCAAGTCGCCGACCGTCATCGTTACCGCCGCTTCCGGCGAGGGCAAATCGGTTTTGGGAATGAGAATCATTACCGACATTCTGGCGCACGTCGGGCGCGTGAAAGTGCGGGCGATTGATTACAAAAATTCATTGAAGCCGATGTGCAAATTGTTCGGCGGAAGGCACATCAATTTTGCCGAGAGCGAGCCGAAGCCTTTGAACATCTGGAACTATCCGGGAATTGAAACCGGCTTGCCAGCCACAAAACGGCAAAGCGCGTTCGTTCTGACAGATTTATTGAACTTAAGCCGAACGCCGAAAGACGACACGATTACTTACTCGATTGCGAAGCTCATCGTCACGGAAGTTTATAAAATCTCTCAGACCAGAAACGGCGCGGGAAGACCGAAATTTCAGCCCACATTGAGCCATTTTCTCGATCTTCTGAGCAGTTACAGTTGGAACGAAACCGAGCGGAGACCCGCGAACGAGCTTTTTATAAAACTCAACATTTACCGCAACGACGTTTGGCTCGACGCGCCGACGCACGCCGATTTCGATTCGGATTCGCCGTTCGACGTTTACGAACTCACTTCCCTTTCGTGTCTTGATGAACCGGTGCGCGAAAGTATGGGCTTCCGCATCGCCGCTTCGATTATGCAGGAAATCGGCGAGGAAAACTCTTCGGGACAAATTACGCCGTTTCTTTTCGTCTGCGACGAAATGAAGGAAATCACCAAACATTTTCCGGCGATTTTGGATTTAATCGGAAACACATCACTCACGGGACGCAAGGAAGGCGTTGTTACCTTGCTAATGGGTCAAGCCTACGAGCATTTTAGCGGCAGCGAAGACGCGCCGAATCCAATCGGTATAGATTTAGTCAAAAACAGCGGCGTGAAAATCATCGGCAAACAAATCGGCAATTTCGACCGGCTGGTCAGAGATTGCGAGCTGTCGAAAGAGACGCAGACCGCCGTCAGAAGCATTCGTAATCCATACGGGATTTACACGCAGTGGGTGATGGTCATAGGCAGCGGTGACGACAAGATTGTTGAGATGGCAACGGTCAGCCAATCGCCGATTGAGCGGTGGAATTCAACGACCGATGCGAACGAGAAAAACGCCCGCGCTTTGGCTGAACGACTGATGGCGAATCAGCCTTTCGCTTTTGTTTTAGCTTGGCTGGCGAGCAAATATCCTTTGGGCTTAACCGCCGCCGGGCTGACGGAAATAAGCACAGAACACTTGGAGGAACTTCGCGCTTTCGCCGTCGGCAGCGGCGAAAAGCAAACGGATTAAAAACTATGAAAGACACGAAAAACCTAAAATTTATTCATCAATTCGCCATCGCGCTCATTTTGTTTTCTTTTTTGATGTTTCCGGCGGCGCAGCCCGCGCGGGCGCAGTTTGCGACGTTCGACGCGACGAACTACGCGCTGCAAATCGCCAAAAAAATCGAAGAAGCAACGCGCTGGCTGCAAGCGGTTCAACAATATACCCAGATGTATCAGAAAGCGATTGAACAGGTCAGCAGTCTGCGCGGCATTCTTTCAATCGTTGACGAGCAAATCACGAAAAACAAACAAATGGTCGAAGGCTGGGCGGCGGTCGGGCGCATCGTCAAAGGCGTTTATGATTTGAAACGTCAAATCGAAAACTCGATTAGAAGCGAGATAAACGCCGTCGTCAGCATTTCGCGCCGCTATCGCAACGGCATTTTCGATATGGAGGCGAACAAGCGCGATTTAGACGATTACTTGCGGTATTCAATCGGCAGGAACGCCGACGCGAGTCTCAAAAATCTTGAACGCCTCGCGCGGCTCGATTCTTCGTTTGAGCGAATGCTTTACGACCGCGAAATGATTCTGGCGGAACTCGCCCTGCTCTATAAAGAACAGGCGGAACTGCAAGACCGCGTGACGGAGCTTAGGAATATCGCCAGCAGCCAGCAGGACAAAATCGAAGGAATGCTCGCGCAATTAAGAGAAATCGGCTCACGCATCGCCACGCTCGAACTGCGGCTCGACGAGCTGAAAAAGCAAATTGAGCAAAAATGCAAAGAATACGGCTTGAAAATCGAGCAGATGGAAGAATTCGGCAAACAAATTCGCCAGACCGAAGAAATGATGACGACTATCACGACGGGCAGCCAGGAGTTTTATTCAGAACTCGAAAAATACGAAGTCTGGAAGAGCGATCCGCTCGACAATCAATTCCCTTGGTAAAAACGGCGAAAAAAAATCGGAGCAATTAAATGTCAAAAAGAAACGAAAATTTAAAAATCAAAGTGCGGTCAAGATTCATCGCACTTTTAGGATTCTTGCTGCTCACGATTGCGAGTGTGGCAACCGAATCGTTGGCGCAACGCCAAACGCCCATCGGCGAGCTTAACGGCAAACAGATTTACGCCGACGACGTGATAAACCAAATCAACAACGACAGCCCGTTTATGCCCGCGCTCGAAGACGATAAATTAATCAGCAATCAGCAACCTTCACCGAACGCCACGCCCGTCCCCACACCTGCGCCGCGCCCGGCTGCCGCATCTTTTGATAAACAAATTGACAATATGATGAAGACGGCGAAGGACTGGCTTTTCGCTTCGATTTTGAACACCGTCGTCAAACCGATGCTGCCATATCTGACGTTTTTCGCGTGGATTATCGCCAGCTTCGTTCTCATCATTTCTTTTTTGCGAAAATTCTCGGACGAGCGCGGATATTCAATCGAACTGTTGTTCCGCTGGGGCGTTCGCACGCTTTTCTTTATGCTCATAATCGGAAGCGCGCCTTATCTTCTGGACGTTTTCACGCTCGTCGGCAAACAAATAGCAAAGCCGCTGAAAGGGGCGAATTACTGGTTAGTCAAAGATTTCGACGAAAAGATGAAATCTTACGTCAAAGCGAACTTCAGCGTCGAAGATCCGAACGCCATCATCGCCGAGCGATTACCGAACGGCGAGCCGGGAATTTTGGGCGTGATTAACAACAAAGAATCAAGTGTCGCAGACATCACGGCGGACTTGAATTTCTTGAACTGGAATATGCCCAGGATGTTCACGCTGATGGTCGTCAGTCAGAACATCATCAAATTCGGCGGCATTCTGCTCGCGCTCGCCGGTCTTTTTATTCTAATCGGTTTGAAGCTGGCATCTCCGATTATGGCGGCATTAGGTTTTGACGATAAATTCGCCGCGCAGACTTTTTACCCGTTTTGCTGGGGTGTGGCGACGTTCTGCTTGTCATATCCGATTGTTAAGGAAGTGGCGATGTATATCGCTTACAGTATCGGAATTATCGCGCTTTCGATTTACAACAACGAGCCGCTTTACACGCTTGACCCGAATACGGCGAAAATCATCTCCTCCGGCAATTACGATCCGGGCAGCAGCGCCCTTATAGTGACGTTTTTGTTTTTTATCGCTGCTCTTTCCTACATTTTGACACCCACGCTGGCGTATAAACTTCTGCGCGGGCAGGTTTATGAATCGGTCAACCAGGTTTCGATGGGCTGGATGCTCTCGGCGGTCGGCACGGCACTTGAAACTTACGGACTTGTCGCGGGCGCGGCGATTAACCGCCAAGCGGAAAACACGCAAATTCAGGGAATTTATAACTCCGAAAAGACGAACGCCAAAGCCGCGCTCGAAGCCGGGAAAATGCAAACCGACGCGAGACGCATTCAGGCTTTATCGGGTGTGCAAGGAAGTTTGCAAACCACGCTCGGTCAGATTTACGGCAATCAAACGACGAATATGCTGATTACCAACTCGAATCGGACGATGCAGCTCCAGCAAACGAGTGCATCTACACAGCGCGAAATCCAGTCGCAGCGCGTCGAATACACCGACCGGACGAATCGTTTGGGCTTTGAAGCAAGTAGAGAAAAAGGAAACAGATGGGTCGATAACGAAGCGCAGATAAATGACAATATTTTGAATATGGCTCCCGGCAGCGGAGTAGTCGGCACGCGAGGCACTGCGGGCGTAATCGCTCAAGGCGCAGGCAGCGCGACGGGCATTCCTCTCGATCCTTCGCAAGTTCGGCAAACTTACGGCAATCAAATAACCGACGAGCAATATAAACTAAGCTTGGGTCAAAACACGCGAACGCTTGCTTCAAACAGAGAAAATAGCGAAGCCTATCAATCCAAGATGGAGACGAGCATCAATCAAAACGCCGACGCAACCCTCGGCGCGATTCAGAAAGGCTCGAGCATCAGTGCCGGCGCAGCTAAACAAGGGGCAGGCATTCAAACGGAGGGAATCAATCAGTCTTACAATTTGGAATTGAAAGCCAACGACGTAACTTTTGCGGGACGAAACGAAGCCGCGCTGATTAACAAAAATTCGGCTGAAGAATCCGCGCATCTGCGAATGGCGGCAACGGTCGTTACAGGCTTTTTCCGTGATATGGATCGGCGATTGGAAGAAATGAAACCTAAGTATTAAGGTTTTTTACAAAAAAAACGTAAGTTTTAGAAAATAAAAGCGGCAAGTAAAAAGGCTTTCTAAAATTTTCTTTCAATGTCTAAATGGGAGATTCAAGATACAAACGAGTCAGCCGCCAGCGTCCGTGTTTGATTTGCGGGAAACCGGATTGGTGCAGCCGCGCGGGAGACGATTCTATTTCATTCTGCGCTCGGGTGACGGCGGGCGCTGACCGCTTGAGCCGCAAAGAACACTGGGGTGTTTTTTATCACGACCGCGAGCTTCTCAATCAACCGTTTTGGAAACGGAGCGAGCCGCGGAATTTCTACAATCAACAGACTGAAGAAATTGCATATGCGCCGCTTGAAATCAGAGATTTTGTTTATAGTGCGTTGCTCCGTCTTTCGCCTGCAAGTAGTTATCAAAATTTGACGACGGGAACAAAGGGTTTACGCGAGCGCGGGCTGGAAAATTTTGAAGATTACGGCGGACTTCCCTGCACGGCTTTTGAGCGTAAAGATTTAGCCGCTCAACTTCGACTGCTTCTTAATCAAAATTTTCCCGTCTTTGTGCGCGAAAATCCTTTGGGTATTCGGCACGTTCCCGGATTTTGGATTGACGGAAAAGGCGAGGTCAATCTTTGGCAAGCCCGCGATTATCCGCACCCGCTTCTGCTCATCCCTTACCGCAATCCGGCTGGTAAGATACAAGCCTGTCAAATTCGATTTACGGGCGCATTAAAGCCGAATAAAAAACGATACCTATGGCTTTCGCTTCCCGCTATGAAAGGTGCCAGTTCGGGAACGCCGCTTCACTACGCGGGCTGGAAAAATTTTGGACGGAATGATTTTTCGGGTAGTCCAATTTTGGTCACCGAAGGCGCGCTGAAAGCCGATGTCGTTAATCGCTTTCGACCTGAAGTTTTTGCAGTTGCAAACGGCGGCGTGAATTGTTCTCAGGAGCTGATCGTCAATGTTTCGCGCGGCAAGATGCTTCTACTAGCCTTTGATAACGATTACCACGAAAATCCGGCGGTTGTCCGGCAACTTGCCAGACTTCTAAAATTGCGTCTTGATGACAATCAAGGAAACGGTTTTTACGCAGAAACGAAAATACTCGCGTGGTCACGGAAGGAAAAGGGGATTGATGACGCACTTTTAAGAGCCGGAAAGCTGGAAGAGTTGACGATTGCCGCCTGGTTTTCCGCACTGGGCGAAGAAAGCCGCGAGGAAGTCAGAAATGTCTGGGAGACGCAAAACTAACTCAACCGTTTCAAACCCGACAAATACTCATTGAATTTCTCATAGATTTCAGCGGGAAGCGGCAGGCACTCCAGCTTGTGAACGACGTAGCTACTGCCGTCGTGCGGACCGGGTTTTGCCTTTTTTTTCAGCAACTTTAAATCCATCAGCCAGCGTTCCTGTTTATAGAGTGTGGCAATGCCTTTTATCCCCGCTTTCGACATCAACTCGTGGTTTTTTACCCGCGCCCGACCGCGCGAGTCGGCGAGCCGAACTAAAGTGGCGTAGAGTTTGAGCGAGCTTGCCCGCAGAACGTCCGTCAGCTCGTATATTTCGTCGAGGCTGTCCGCGTCAAGAATTCGCAGAAGCTCGCCTTCGGTCAGACTTGCATTTTCCGCCGGTTTCTCGTTTTTATCAGCGCGGCGCGCGTCTTCTTCCTGCGATTGTTTAACCTCTCCAACATTTGAGCGGGCAGGCTTTGATTGCACGTTTTGATCATCGGCAGAAACTTTGTTTTTTGTTTTCGGATTTTCAGCCGCAATCATATCCCTTCCCTGCTCTGCTTTTGCCGCTTCACCTTTCACCGCCGGCGCATCAACCAGATTTGTAAAACCGTCGGTTGTTTTGACCGGCTCGGACAGTGTAATCGGAGCGAGGATGAATCCACTTTTTTTACCGTTTCCCTTTTTAACTGACATATGCTTTATCCTTCTTAAACCACTTGATTATGTCGGTTGCCATCTTCGAGTAATCTTCCGCCGCTCGGCTTCGACGGTCATATTCGAAAATAGTTTGCCGATGCCCACGGGCGTGTCCTAAGTTGGTGTCGGTTCTGATTTGAGCGAAAAATTTGCCGTCAAAAGATGTCTGGCAGTGCGAAAGAATCGTTTCCGTCAAAGTTAAACGCCGGTCAACTTTCGTCATCACGGCTCCCATCAAGCGCGTATCAATTTCTAATTTTTGACAAATTGCTTCTTTCGCCTTGATGAAATCGTCAACGCCCTCGACCGAATCCACCCCGATTTCAATCGGCATTAAAACATCTGTCGAGTAAACAAGCCCGTTGACGTTAACGATTGTCGAACCCGGTCCGCAATCAAGCAAAATGTAATCAAATCCGTCAAGACTTTTCATCGCCCGCGCCAAGATTTTTTCGCGTCCGACTTCGCTCGCCAATTCGGTTTCGAGCAGCGCGGTCGTGCGATTCGACGGGAGCAGATAAAGATTTTCCTTAACCCGCCCGATACTTTCTTCGGCGCGGCTGATTCCCTTCATCACTGTATAAACGGTCGGTGTCAGTTCAGTTACATCATACCCCAAGCCGCGTGTGGCGTTTCCCTGCGGGTCGAGGTCGACAATTAAAACATTCTTTTTCTCGAATGCTAAAGCGTGACCGAGATTTATCGCGGTCGTCGTCTTCCCGACACCGCCTTTGAAAACTCCAATCATTACCACTTTGGGTAAATTTTTATTCATAATTGTTCTCTTCCAAGTGTTATTTATAAATCAACTTCCTGAATACTTCAAGTGATACTTTAATAATTTACCGTATTATTAAATCTTTCGCTACTATTTATATTAGTTTAAGTATAGATATTAGTATTCATTCGTGTTCATTTGTCTTATTTATTCTGTATATCATCTGAACATCATCAGAAGTTCATTTTATGAAATAAAAAAGAAGCGGCGGTTAAAACGCGATGTTGGAAAAAGAAAAAATCGTTAATGCCGCGTTGAATATCGTTGAAAGACTCAACGAACGCGAGAAAATATCAAATTTTGAGTTGCTTGAAATTTGCAGAAAACAAGGAATCGAAAGCATCGCTGGCGGCAGCGACTATCATTTAACGCACGAAATTCTAGAAGTCGCCATAAACAAACATATTTCAAAAGAAAATTTCCAACAATTCGCCCGGATAACCGCCGAAGCACCGGAGTTACTGGCTAGACTTGAGCGTTTAGAAGGAAAAATTCCTGTACAAAGCTGGCGGAGCGATGACCAACAAAAACTACAACAATTCAGCACCCCGCCCCCTATTGCGTTTTTGATGACGAAAATCTTAAACCCGTCGGAAGGTGATTTGATACTTGAGCCGTCCGCAGGAACGGGGTCACTCGCAATTTGGCTCAGAATGTTTTCCTGCCGAATACACCTCAACGAACTATCGGAAAGGCGGCGCGCTTTACTTGAATTACAAGGTTACGCGCCAACCGGATTCGATGCGGCATTCTTGGATGATCTTTTGCCGGAGGAAATCAAGCCGGACGCGGTGCTGATGAATCCGCCGTTTAGTTCGAGCGCCGGAAGAACGAAAACCAACGATTCAAACTTCGGCTTTCGGCATATTCGTTCTGCGCTATCGCGCCTTAAACCCAATGGAAAGCTTGTCGCGCTGATGGGAACGGAATCAGCGACGAAAACAGACAAAGGACGAAAGTTTTGGAGCGAAATCGCCGCTGCATACGAGCCTAGAGCGTTTATCCATCTGCCGAAAAACGCCTTTTACAAATACGGAACGAGCATCGGAACGAGCATCGTCTGTATCGTCAAGAATGAGCCGACATATACCTTAAACCGAAGCGAGAAAAGAAAAAGCATTTTAGAAATAACTTGCAAAACGCTCGACGAATGTCTGAAGTATGCCGACGTTTTCAACTAATCGAACGATGACATCCATTCGATAATCCCTGCAAAAGCCTCAAATAATGCCAGCCGAAAATTAATCTTTCCGACTAAAATTCAATGACAATTTACGCCTAAAATGAATTTATGGAGACGAATGCCGCCGCTTCAGTGAATGGAACAATTTCTCCTGCAGAAAATACAGCCGTCGCGTTCGACAATAAAATAGTTGATATAGAAGAGAATCAAGTCTCTAAGCACGAATTCGACTTAGCAAACAATCAGCTTTCACAAAACGGTGACCCATTTCCGCAAGCGGCTGTAAAGACAGAGGAAAATTTATACGAGTGTCATCATTTGACAGGCGGAGCGAAGCATCCCGGAACGATTATCGAAACGCCCGGTTTGGCGAACATCAAACCGCCGCGCCCGACATATCGACCGCAACTTCCTAAAAAGCTAATTGAAAGTGGGGAAATATCAGAAATTCAGCTTGAACGAATCATCTACGCCGGGCAAGCGCACACCCAGCTTCTGGCTTGCGCTGGAGCAGCACGCGCCGGAATTTCCATCGGCGACGGAACGGGTGTCGGAAAAACTACAACGCTTTTGGGCATTATTCTCGACAACTGGTTCTCCGGCAGAAGACGCTCCGTTTGGTTCAGCGTTAAATTCGACTTAATCAAAGCGATTAAAGACGAAATGACAAGGCTGGGTTTTCGCATTCCCATTCAACTCATCAGCGATTACAAACCGGAAGAACAAATCACGATGCGACAAGGCATAGTTTTTTGCACTTACGGGTCGCTGATTGCCAAGTCGAAAAAAGGTCGTCGCCGAATTGACCAATTAACTGATTGGCTTGGGGCGGAAGGTTTGCTGATTTTCGACGAAGGACATCGCGCTAAAAATTTCTTCGCCGATGAACGGCGCGGGGCGGGGACGCAAACTGGCGCGGCGGTCGTCGAAATCCAGGACGCGGAAAAGTTTCCAGATTATCGCGTTATCTACTCGTCGGCGACGGCGGCGACGGACGTGCGGCATCTCGCCTATATGATTCGGCTCGGACTTTGGGGGCAGGGAACTGCTTTTGCAGATTTTGCTGAATTCGCGGCGGAAATAGAGGAAGGCGGGGTGGGCGCGATGGAAATGGTAGCGCGGGATTTGAAAGCGATGGGACGGTATTTCTGCGGCAGTCTTTCGATGAATGTTGATGAGGAATCGGGTCTAGGCGTTGAATACCGCGAAGTGATTCATCATTTAACCGCGCACCAGCGCGAAATGTATGACAATATGGCGCGGGCGTGGCAGGCGATTTTGCAGAAAACAGAAAAGGCTCTCGCCCTCACGAACAGCGAAAAATTCTTGCGCCGGTTTGTCGTCAATAATTTCTGGGCAGAGCATCAACGCTGCACCAAAGCGATTATCACCGCCTTCAAGGTGCCGACTTTAATCGGCGAAATCGAACGCGCGCTCGCCGAGCAGCATTCGGTCATCATTTCTATCACCAGCACCGGCGAAGCTACTATGACGCGCCAGATGGGGCGCGTCGCGGATGAAGAAGAAGCGATTTCCGACCTCGATTTTAGCCCGCGCGAAACATTAACCCGTCTTATCGAAAATTGTTTTCCGACCGCGCTTTATCAGGAAGTTACTGATGAAGTGACGGAAAAAACGAAATACGAACCGCTTCTCGGAGAAAATGGCGAGCAAATTCACTCGAAAGCCGCGCTTGCTCTCAAACAGGAATTGCTCGACCGACTGGCGACGCTTGCTTTGCCGGAACACCCGCTCGACCAGATTATTAATTATTTCGGAGCTGAAAACGTGGCGGAAATGACCGGGCGTAAAATGCGGCTGGTGAAGCTCTCGAACGGCGATCACGCTTACCGACCGCGCGGAATTGCGGGTGTTCCGCAAAGACAGACAAATCTACACGAGCTGCAAAATTTTCAAGGAGGGCGCAAGCGCATCGCAATTATGTCGGAAGTCGCCGCGACCGGCGACAGTCTTCATTCCGATAAACGCGCCATCAACCAGCAGCGGCGCGAACACATCGCCGCCGAACTGAAATGGTCAGCCGATAAGCAGTTGCAGGATTTCGGTCGTTCTCATCGCAGCAATCAAGCCGCGCCTCCGGTTTATCTGCTCGTCTATACGGAACTCGGCGGCGAGAAACGCTTTTCGACTTCGATTGCCCGTCGCCTTGCTAATACAGGAGCATTGAACAAAGGCGACCGGCGGGCAAATCAAATCGGCGGGCTGGAACGGTTCAATCTGGAATCTAAAGAAGGACGTGCTGCTCTAAAAATCGTCTATGACCGCATTTTGGCAGGTCTCCCCATCCCTTGCCTGGAAAATCCGAAACTAGCGCTCTTGGATATGGGTCTGCTCACAAAATCCGAATCGGGCGATGAAGATTTTTTGAAGGAAAGCGAAAAGCAAAACATCGTGCGATTTTTCAACCGGCTGCTCTCGCTCGAAGTTGATCGTCAGAACGCGCTTTTTGAGTATTTTTACAAAACTTATACGGAAACCGTCGAGCATCTCAAAGCGTCGGGAAAATACGACCTCGGACTTGAGGACATCAAAGCGAAATCGGTGAAAATTAGGCGTGAGCCGCAACTTATTCACCGCGACTCAATCACGGGCGCGACGACGCATCTCTATGAACTGGAAACGATTGTCGCAACCGCGCCGGCGCATTTCGACGACTTGGAACGGACGGAAGGAATTTACTTTTATCGCAAACTCGGCGCGGATGCGCCGGAATTCGTCGCGGCGCGAGCTTCCCTCGTTCACACCGACCCGGAAACCGGCGAAAGCTATCAAACTTACGCCCTCAGCCGTCCGACGGGAAGAAACCTTTTTTACACGGACGAAGCGGAACTTGCCGCGCGCTACAGGCTCGTGCCGAAATCAAAAGCGAAAGAATGGTGGAACGCGGAAGTCGAGAAGATTCCGCAGTTCGTCAACAAAACCGTTTTTCTTTTGAGCGGCGCGCTGATTCCGGTTTGGCGGCAAATCAAAAACGTCAAGGACGCTCTCTTCAAAATCGTCCGCACGACGACAGACGAAGGTGTGCGGCTCGTCGGTTTGCAAGTTCCGAAAACGTGCGTCAAAGAAATCGTGCGGCTGTTCGATTGCGCGTGGCAGCGGGAAGAAACCTCGTCCGAAATTTTTCAAAACGTCCTCTACGGCAAGGAATCGCTCGAACTCGTCGAAAACATTCGTCTCAAAAGCTCAAAAGTTTTCGGCGATTTTTACGTCGAAATCGTGCCGGGCTACGCGACACACCCGAAAAAGTTTCGAGCGGCGGGACTCGTGAGCATCGTGCAAAACAGCCGCGAACGCTTTCTTTTGCCGCAAAATGAATCGGAAGCCGTTGCTCTACTGCAAAAGCTCGTATCGCAGTTTCCGCCCGCTGCGGGAGCGGCGAACTTCATTGATATAACCCAAAGCGAAAAACTCGCTGAACCGAGAAATAATTCGTTTATTCAACCCGTTGCGGAAGAACCAGCACCGATTGACGTGCGCGAATGGCTGATTGAACCGGACACGCAAGAACTCGCCCTCGTCAGCCTCTCCGATTTGCTGATAAACGATTAGTTTTCCCCACTTAACAAATTTCAAAAATCAAATTTATGAACATTAACCACGCGCATCTGGAAGTCGCGTTTTCGCTCTCAATTGATGAACTCAAAAAACAAAACTTGCCCGCCCATTTGAAAAAAAGATGGGCGCGGGCTGCTGCGAAGGCGAAAGAGCGACTTGTCGAGCAACCCTTTTTTGCTTGGCAGCCGCAAGCGTTATTGATTGTCTCCGTGCCGTCGGACGCGACGAGCGAAATCGGCTGCCGTTTTTACGAGGCGAATGAACTGACGTGCCGCCGCGTTGATAAATCCGGGCTGTGTGAGGCGTTTTTCGAGGGCTTTCCGTGCTGGCATCGCGCCGCGTTTTTGCTTTTGAAAATTTATTTCGGTGAAACGAGTGCAAATTCCTCGAACGGAGTCGAAAACGAGTTCTCGCCGCTTGAGAAAAACTGTCAACCAAAGTTGACACCTCTAGTTGACACTTCTGCCAACCGGAGTTGACAGTTTTCTTCATCTAAAAAGGCGAATTGCGGGCGGCGAAAAATTTTATCCGGTTTTGTTCTCAGCAGTTTAGACGAAGCAAAGAGAATCGCGCAGAGAATTGGCACGAGTTTTGAAACTACATCGGGCACTACAACTGCCCTATGAATGCACAAATTTTCAAAACTCGTGAACCTGAGATTGTCGAATCTCTGCACATTACGCCGGATAATTCTTTTGTCGGAATGCCGCGCCGGACAAACAATGCAAAAGCCGCCGCGCAAGCTGAAAAAATCGAACGCTACGCCCGCGTGAATCATCACGTTTTGCTCACCGGGGAACGCGGCACGGGGAAAACAACAGTCGCCCGCCAGATTCACGACAAAAGTTCACGCCGCAAAAAACAGTTCGTCAGCCTCAACTGCGCGACGCTCAAGGAAGAACTCGTCGAAGCCGAACTGTTCGGTTACGAAAAAGGCGCGTTCACGGGCGCGAGTCAAACGAAAGCCGGACTTTTCGAGGCAGGGAGCGGCGGCACGGTTTTTCTCGACGAAGTGGGCGAACTGTCTTTAAGTCTGCAAGCCAAACTGCTCAAGGCGGTCGAAGAAAAGCGCATCCGCCGCGTCGGGGCAAGCTCGGAGATTCCGGTAGATTTGCGGATAATCGCCGCCACGTCGCGCAATTTGCGCGAGATGACCGCAAAGGGCGAGTTTCGCGCCGACCTTTTCGACCGCCTTAACGTGCTGCTCCTCGACACGATTCCGCTCCGCGAGCAAAAAGAAAAAATCCGCGCTCTAGTCGTGAGCGGACTCGAACGCGAGAGCATCGCTTTGGGGCGAACAAAAAAATTTCAAATCGAGCCTCTCGCTTTCACAATGCTTGAAGATTATAGTTGGACGGGCAATTTCCGCGAGCTGCAAAATTTCGTCTTAAAATTGGCGATTGAATATTTGGACGCGGAAATTATCACGCGCACAGACATCAGGGCGATGCTGGCGGAAAAAGGGGCGACCTTTGACGAATCCGACACGAACGGCGAAAATCTGCCCGCTTCCGCTCATCTGATCCTCGCCATCAACCCGGAAGAACACCTCGACCAAATCATCGAGCAGGTCAAAGAAAGCTACGTCCGGCATCATCTCAAAGATAAAAGTTTACGCGGAATGTCGAAACAATGCGGACTTTCGCGTAAAATGATTAGAAGATTCGCCGATAAGTTAGTGACGAGCAGTTATGGTCAACAGTTATGAACACGCCAAGAAAAACAGATTTTTTCCCGGAAATTGACGAGCGGGACGCGCATCTGGTCGCGCCCGATATTTACCAGCCGTATCAAGAAACCGAAGAAGATTTTTTGCACGAAAAACGCTTGAACGAGCTTGAAGCAGAAATTAACGAAAAGTTGGGTATGACTGCGAATGATGAATTAGGCGAACTGCCGTTTGACGCTGAAGCCGACCGTAAAAGATGGGACGAACTCGAAAGGGAATTCGACCGCGTTTTCGACGAAGCCAAAAAACAGTAATTTTCGGGTTTGACTTTTCTCTTGATTAGCAACGCCGCCTTAGCTTTTCAAACTTTCGGCAAAAGCTCGCGCAAATCTTCGATTAACGCGGCGAGATTTTCCGGCGGAATCGGAAAACCTGACGTTCTCGCGTGTTGACGGACGCGCAGCACACCAATTGATTCGAGGCTGGCGAACAATTCACCGGCGATTTCTCCCGCTTCTTTGATTTTCGGCTGGTCGCGGTAACGCGCTTTTAAGTCTAGAGCCTCATTCCATTCTAGTTCGGTCATCATCCCGACGATGCGGTATATGTCGAAAGCGTGATACGCTCCGAAGTCTTTCGCTTCGTCTTCGAGACGGTCTTTCAATGCAAATAGTTTCATCACGAGATACGAAAACGGATGCGGCAAATAAATTTCCAGTGTCGGTTCGCCGGCTTCGGAAACGTCAATCGGCAAAAGATTTTCTTCGAGCGTAACCGCTTCTTCGGTTAAATAGCCGTGAATGCCGCTCGCGCCGCGCGGCTTGACGCGCGGCTTTTTGATTTCGACTAATTTGCGCTGCTCGTCGGGAACAGGCACAGCCAGCAAATCAATTTTGACGGGCAAATCCAGTCCCTCGAATTCAATCGGCAGCTCAAACTGAAAAAATCTGGCAACCGGCTCAAAGCCGAGCTTTTGCAGAGCGTCTCTTATTTTCTCGATTTTCTCCGCGCTCGTGATAATCTCCGCGCTCAAAAATAAATCGAGGTCATTGGTCGAACGCGCTTCCGGGATTTCCTCGAATCTCGTCGCAACTCCCGTCCGGCGGACGTATTCGGTTCGCAAAACCAAGCCGTAACCGCCGCCCAGGATGAGTTTTATTTCGTCTTTTTGCAGTTCTAAGGCGAGAAGTCGTAATTGTTCGCGCAGCGGGTCTGTCCTCATATTTCGATTTGTTTAATTTGAGATTTTTAGTATTTGAAATCAAGCAAACCTTTGACCATTCCGCTTGCCGTTTCCTGTTCGCGTTTTCCTTCGCCTCCCAGCTCCAAGTATGTTTGCAGAGGCGAAAGCCAATAAAAACCAGCGTCATTCCGCCGGTCGAAGTAAACGCCTCCGTCATCGGTTTCAATTAATTCGATGTCCGGGAAACGATTCGTTTCGGTAAAGTCAACGCCGTCCAACAAATCATCAACCGATTCGGCGTAAATTTTCGCGGGCGACGCGCCCTGCGGCATTACGACATACTTCGCCGGATCGTCGCGCGCATAAAGCACGCTTTTAGCTTCGGCGTTTTCCGAAATACGTTTTAACGCGAATGGTAAATCAATGCATTTGGCGCGTAAATTTCGGCGCGCTTCCGGGCGGCGGTAATTTTCCCGCAGCGCGTCAAGCAGTTTTTTCGCGTCGAGCAGGCGGATTTTTTCGTTCCTGCTGATGAGCAGTTCTTCTTCTAAAGTTTTCAGCACTTTCGAGACGGTCGAAAAAGTCGTAAAGCCTCCGCGCATCGTGATTTCTTCCAAAACTTCGCCGACGTTTTCGTATTCGTATTTTGAAAAAAACACCCGCGCGATGAGCGAACTCGTGCCGCGAAAGACGTTCTTTATCAGCGCGTTTGAGAGAAATTTATTTTTCGCGCCGGCGCGATAGACGAAAAGTTTTTCGGGAACAAAGACTACTCCGTTGCCGGACAAATCAATGCCGCTGATTTCCGCTTCGATTAAACGATTGAGCGTCCGCTCGCTCAAGAAAGGCGCAACCAGAATCGTGTATAAACGCTCTTTCCCGGTCTGCTCGCCGTTCGCCGCCGCTTCCCGCGCGTATTTTTCAAGGCGCAGCATTCCCGTCTCAATTTGCTTTGGAGTCGCCTGCCGCAAAATTTCGGCGATGAACTTCTGCGAAGTGTTTTTCCAGCGCACATCGAGCAACGCGCTTTCGCCGCCACCGAATTCCGCTGCTTTCGCCTGCGTCTTGGCGACGGTAATTTTTAACGGCTCGAATTCAATTTTCCGAATTAAGTCCTTTATCTGCCTGTCGGTCAGTCGCTGTGTCATTTTCCTATTTTACACCGTTTTCTTATTTAAGAAAATAGTAAATTTTAGGAAAATGAAAAATGATTTTAACAATACTATTGCGACTGCCGAATTTTTTAGAAGCCGAAACGAAAAGAAAAGCGGTTAGTAAAAAGTGAAAATCTCGAAGGATTTTTGAGGAGAAAACAATGCAAACATTAACAGTCGGTTCTTTTCTAAATCTTGAAAACGCCGAGTCGGTCGAAGCGTTGAAATCCACCGCCCGAAGGCTTGCCGAGCATACCGCAACCGTCGCCACGGCGGAAAACTTAAACGCCGCCGCCGCGCTCGAAAATTTGGCGAACAGTTTGTGGGACAAAGCCGAGTATGTCACGCGCGAAACCGAGCGGCGCAAGTTGCGCGAAATCTTCGCCCAAAATTTCACCGAGCGATTCCGCGAGTTAAAGCCGGAAGTTATGCAAGCGGACGCGACCGAAGCCCAAGGGAAAAGAGATGAATTTTTAGGCTTCGTCAAAACGGATGAGCCTTTCGCCGCAACGTCAATCGCAAAAACAGAAGCGGCGACAGCGACAATAACCGCGCCGGAAGAAGCCGAGCCGAGAACGGTTCAAACGATAAACGCGCCTTTTTCCGAAACAGTAGAATCGGAAAACAAAACCGTCGCAGCGCGCGACGTGACAAATTCACAGAACGAGCAAGTTGCCGTCGAGACGGAAGTTTCGGCGGAAAATCCGAACATCGAACAATCGCTGCGACCTGCGACATCTGCCGGAAATAATTCTCAAGCTGTGAGCGCAAATAAAAACAGCGCGGACACGGCGGCAGTCGGGCAAGAGCCGTTTGAATTTGGAAAATGCACGATAAATTTGAACTTGGTTTTGCTGCCGTCGTCCGGCGATGCAAAGAGTCGAAAAGCGATTGTCAGCGCAGCGTCGCACAATTTACCGCCGGAAATCGAATTTCTCGAAATCTCGGAAGGCGAAGATTTGACCGAAATCGCCGACCTTGTGCGGGATAAACTGGCGCGATTCAAACAAACACTGCCAGCCAAATACATTGAACGGCTTCGCGCGTCGAAAACAAAGTCGGCGAAAAGTGGCGCAACTGCGAAACCGTCAACAAGCGTCGCCGCGCCGACGCGAGCCGAAATCAATCAACCGAATGTCGAAAAAACGGGCGGCTTGCAACCCGCGCAAGATTTGAGCGGCACAGACACTGAGAACAGCCGTGCCGAAATCACGACGGCGAAAGGAAACGCGGCAGTTTCAACCGCGCCCGTCGTGGCAGTTCCCCAACGGAGCGCGGCAAATAATGTGCAGCCGAGCCTGTTCTAAAAAAGAAAAATTATGAGCGAAAATTTAATTTCCGAAAACGAAAATACGGCGAGCGAGTTAAACAAAGAGGCGAGCGAAACGCCGACGGCGACTCCAACAACAATAGGGCAAACAGAGAACGCGACAGAAACGGCGGCGAATGTTCAAGAAACAGAAGCCGTTGCAAACTCTGCGGTCGTCAAAATCGAAGGTCAGGAGTTTCCGCTCCCGGTTTCGATTGCCGCCGAAGATGATTTGCTCAAAGCGGCATTGAGTCCGCATTACCCGTCAATCAAAAACGCAAACATCTCGCGCGAAACCCGCTTGGGAGAGATGATTGTTTCGATTGTCAAAAAAGCCGAGCATAAAGGCGGCGATAGCGGCGGCAGGCGGCAGGCGGCGTGAAAACGAGAAGCAAAAACGACCGCAAAATTTTGAGCGCGAGCGATGTAGTTTTGCGGCGGCTGGTCAAAGCACCGGAAACCGCCCATCAAATTTACGAGCTTGCCGAAAGCCTTTATTTGCGTGATGGCGGCGATTCGGCGCGGATGACGCTCGCCGACATCGAGCGAGTGGGCGAATACCTGCGCGCGGTTGAAAACGACGGCAAGCGGATGAAAAACCAGTTCTTGGAATTGGCGACCGCCCCCGGCAGTTTTCACCCGAAAGAAATTCCAATCGGATTTTGAGGCGTAATCAGTATGGCTCAAGTTAGAACTGTTCAAACTCAAACCGTTCGCAAACTTCCGAGCGTAGCCCGCCGGCTAATCGAAAAAAACAAACGAAGACGAATCGCCGATAAAACGAGCGGAGATTTTCGCGGGCGGCTGGAAAAAACAGTGGCTTTCTTAAGCTGGAAAGCGGGCTGTAACACGCTCTCCGACGCAATCGGCTATATCGCCTCGGAACTCGAACGCGAGCGGCTCTACGGGCTTTATCGAAAGCTGTTTCCGAAAGAATGGAAAAGTAGCGGCGCGAGTTTTCATCGGACGGGTTATAACGATTGCCACACCGAGCGCGAATTGGAATTTATCGAGCTGGTAAGCTGTCGCTATTTTCCGCTTTGCTCGTGGCTCGACTGGTCTGATTTTCGTTTCGACCATATTCCGATTGAATCGGTTAATCACGATTTTTGCTGCGACGAATACGAGTGGCAGGAGTTCCGCCCGTGTTTGCAGTTTGGAATCGTTGCATTTTTGTGGCGCGATACAGACGCCACAGATGAAAATTGGCGCGACATATTGGCGAGTTTCAACTTAAAGTTTGATGACCTGCCGCGAATCAACCGCGAAACGCCGCCTTTTTCCGTTCTCAACGCAGGGCGTGAGAATCCGAAAATCCAGCGTTTTCTGCATTTGATCGAGTTTATTTTTCACGATTCGGGCAATCCGTTCATTGACACGACTTATTGCCAGCCGCTCGACCTCTACGAATGGACGCAAGAGAACTTGGAAAAACTCAAATCCGATTATCTTGCGGTGAAAGATTATTTTGCGAGTATGCAGAGCATTGACGAGGACATCGCCCGCAACGCGCAGGCGACTTTCAAAGAACTCATCTCGATTTGGAACACGGGACGGCTGCCGACAAACAAACGGGAAAGAGTAGCGGCAGAAAAACGGGACGACGAGCGCGGATTGTTGATAAACATTCTGGCAGATTACGAAAATCAAGCTGAAGCCGTTTTAACTTTTTGATAAATCAATCAAGCCGTGATGAACCAAATTGAAAACCAAATTTTTTTTGCGGTGCCTGCGGAAGCAAAAGCCGCGCTTTTTTTTCTCGAAGGGCATTATCAGCTCAACTGGCGTGAAGGCAGCGTCGAGAAAACGAAGTTTTTAAGCCCGGCGCAAATCGGGCGTGCCTTTTCTACACGAGACGTTTTCGATTCCGGCTGGCTCGAAACTCTCGTCTTGCGCTTCGCGCGGGAAAAGAAAATGCAAAAAATCTTGAGCGTTTTGCCCGCTGGACGGCGCAAGATATTTATCACCGACCCGCGCCCCGCCCGCGAACGCGCGAGCGGCGACGGAAGCGCGGACGACCCGATTCTCGAACTCGAACTTCCGCTTCCAACGCTTCTGCTTTTGGGTTGCGGGCAAAAATATTATTTGTGGGCGACGCTTGATCAGGCAGTTAATCAAAAATCGAAAATCTCCCACGCGCCGTTTCCGAATTTGGATTCTTCGGGCGGCATTTGTTTCGGCAAAAACATCGCGCCCGAATGCCGACTCGACACAATCGAAAGCGTTTGGCGGCTTATTTTGGACAGCCCGTTTAATAGTGACCGTGCCGCAGATCGCTGCAAAACGCACCCAGAAGACGCGCGAAAATTTCTCTTTGAGCTAAATGGCAAAAAGACTTTTCCGAAAAACGCTTTAATCAAGACAAATCACATCGTCGGCGAGCTGTGGCAATCGGTTCGCTAAACGCTCCAAAATCTTCAAAATTTTTCAAACAAAATGAATATACCGCAACTCGTCGAGCGAAAATTTTTGTTCTCATCCGACCAGCCCATTACCGCGCCGCTTTATGAAATCGTTATCGCACAAAACGGCGTTTTCAAACGCGCCCGAAGGCAGGAGATGACCGCCGCCATTGAGCTGTCTTCATTTAACATCAAAATCCCGGAATTGGCTGTCGGCGCGGCGCGCGTTGAATTAGCGAAAAAAATCCCCGCTCGCGTTTTTACAGAGATTTTAGCTCACGCCCGCAATTCGACCGACGCAGGCTGCTTTACTGAAAACCTATATGCGGTTTGCCTGAGATACGAAAGCGGCGAGTATTTTTGGAAAGAAGTCAGCCGCAGCCGCTCTTTCGGAAGCACTATCGCGCGTGATGACGATCCGGCTTACCAAACGGCTGTTTTGGAAATTCACACGCATCCGCCGGGTTCCTTCGATTTCAGCACCTCGGATGACCGCGACGAAAGCGGAAAGTTTCGCTTGTTCGGTATTTTGGTTGATATTCATTCGGCGAAGCCCGCGATTCGCCTGCGTGTAGGCGTTTACGATTCGTTTTGGGAAATTCCGGTTGAATCAATCGCGGACGTGCCGATTGAAAATCTATCTGATTTAGTCGAGCAGGAAAGGGAAATTCTCGCGGAAATTTGTAAAAATCTCGGCGATGGAAAACCTGAATTTATTCTCGCCGAAGAATATCGCTCCGCCGAAAATATGCATTACCTCGAAAATTTATGAGCTTGGATTTAAGCCACCTGAATGCCAAATTGGTGCTTCCGGTTGATTACAAAGCGGTCGAATTCTGGCTCGTCGGCGGGGGCGGAACGGGCAGTTTTATGGCGATGAATCTCGCTCGTTTAGCTTTTGAACTGAAAATGCTCGGTAAGAACCCGAAACTCGTGATAGTTGACCCCGACCGCGTTGAGACGGGCAACATCCCGCGCAGCAATTTCTGTTTCGCCGAAATTGGAATGAACAAAGCCGAAACGCTCGCCGGACGCATTACGAGGGCTTGGGGAATCGAAATTGGCTTCGTCAAAGAAGGCTTTCAACCCGCACTTTTGCAAAGCAAAAACGACGATTGGATGGTTCAATCCTCAAATTCAAACAAACTGACAATTCTCGTCGGCTGCGTTGACAATCATCTGGCGCGGAGGGAAATGCACGAGGCTCTGAAATATCACAACGAGCAAAGATACAACAGTTCCAGCCCGCGCCTTTGGTGGATTGATGGCGGCAATGGACGCGACACCGGGCAGGTTCTAATCGGCAACCGCTTGAACGAAAAAGAAATTTGCGAATCAGCGCGCACATTGCCGATTCTTTCCTTGCTGCCCGCGCCGAGCTTGCAGCACCCGGAACTCATCGAGCGTGAAAGCGCGAAATCAATCGAGCCGCGAAATCAGGCGGTGGGTGGCTCGATTACTTGCGCCGAACGAATCCGTTTGGGCGAGCAAAGCCTGAACATCAACCAGCGCGTAGCGGTGGAAATGTCAGAGATTTTGTCGGAGCTGCTTTTGACTCAAACTTTGAAACGCTTTGCGACCTATTTTGATTTGGAATCGGGCGCGAGCCGTTCCGTTTTCAACACGCCCGAAGCAATTTCGGCAATTGCGAATTATAAACCGAAGCGCCAATCAAAGAATAACCAAAATAAAAATAAAAGCGGCAAGTAAAGGCGCGGAATTTCCCGAAAAATTATGAATCAATCAATAAACACGACGAATTTTGACGGCAGCGGATTGGCAAACGACATTTGGGCGATGCTCGGCGCAACGTCACCGCCAATCGCCGACAATGCGGACAGTGCCGCGCCGCATAATCAAACAAACGCTGTGGAGCAAAGCGAAATGAGTAATATGCCCGATTTAGCGACCGAGGTTTTAAGCAAGCTCCATCAAAAAAAGGAAACGGCAGCCGCTCACTTAGGAATCTCAAAGGCGGAAGTCGAAACGATGCCGTTCGATTTGACCGCACTTGAACAGGCGGGAATTTTCCTCAATATTGACACGACCGGATTTTCCGTTTTGAGCTGCCAGCTTGATTGGCAATCTCTCGGCATCGAGCTTCCGAAAGAGCAAACAGTTCATCTCAGCCCGCCGCGCACCGGATTGTTACCCGACAATTACCGCAAGCCGCTACAGCGTGCGGCGTCCAGGGCGCACGCTGCGCTCGACCGTTACAGTTTTCGCTTCGCACTCTGCGAAACCGTTTTGGGCAGCAGCGAATATCGCTGGATTCCTTACACTGCCTTTGAAGCGTTTGAAAAAGAGTTCGCCGCCGCGTGTGAGACGCTCGCCCGCGCCAAATCTGCGGTTATTGAAAATTATGATGAGATTCTTGAAACTCTTCGGATGACTTTCCGGCAGCTTGCGACGGATTCAGCCGACCGACTTACGGCGACCGTGAAAGACGAGCCGTTTGACCGCGACGAATTTATTCAGACGACGGTAGCGCGTGCAATGGGGATGATTCCAACGCCTCCCGCGATTCGTGACGGAATGCGAATCGAGATGCGCCCGAAAGTCATTCTGCTGGGTTCGGAAATGCGAGCTGAACAAACTCACGTTGCAAAACTCGAACTAGAAAAGCAGATAACTGGCAAAGCGCAAGCCGAGTTAGCAATCGAGATTGAGGCAACCAAGGAAATCGCCGAGATTAAAGTCAAAACAGCTTTTGATGACGAAAAGCGCGAGCAGGAATTAAAGGAACGCATCCGGCAAATCAAAATCGAAGCCGTGAGAAAGGAAGTCGAGACGAGCATTTCGCCGCTCAAGGAAGGTTTAGACCAATTGAACAACACGATTTATGAAGCTGCTAAAGAAATGGCGGAGCGACTCAACGATTCAAAATTCGTTCCCGGCGGCACGGCGAAAAAAGCCCGCGAGATGTATCAGTGGTTCAAACTGATGAACTTTACGGGCGACGCGGAAGTCGAAACGGTTCTCGCCGAGCTTAATAAAATCGCCAGCACGGAGGCGAAAACGCGCTCCGCCGCCGAGATGAAAGAAGCGGTTGATGCGGTGATTATCGCTACGTCAAAACGCGCCCGAAAACTATTGAAGACCGAACAACTCGACGCATTAGAACTCTAACGAATCGCGCCGAAGGTTTTTAATCGCACCACCCGCGCACGAATTAATTCGTGCGCGGCTTTGTTTTTATGCCGCATATTATCAAAAAATGCTTTCTTTATCACTGTGATTCATCCATCAACTCGGACAAAGTTTTCAATCTGTTTTTGATTGATCACGATGACGGCACATACAGCGCAATCGGCGAATACGGGCGCAAGGACACGAAATTGAACGTCAAACCGCTCGTCGAGCGTTGTTCTTTATCGCTGGCGCAGAGTCGTTATACCGAGAAACGCTTTGAGAAAATCAATCACCGGCGAACGCCGTATATCCAAACTTTTAATTGTTCATACAGCCCGACGGTCAAAAAATACGGTGTGGTCACAGTTTCAGAAAGTATCGCATATCAGCCGCCCGCTAAAGTAATTGAATTCAAATCCGCCGCGATTGATAAAACGACTTCTTTGTCGAGTGAAGAAAAAAGCGGCGAGCAGACAGCGCAGGAAACACGAGAGCGACCGACACGTCCGCGCGGCGCGCTTAATCTGAACCAACTTGACGCGCTCGAACTGTAACAAAATTCTTTGCGGAAAAACCTTTAAAAGATGAACAATCAATCCAGCGAAGCGAAACTGCTCGCCGAACTCGACACGCTCATTCGGGCGCGTTATACATTACTCGCCGTCAACACTTACGAGGAGGAACGCCTCAAGGAGTGCTTGCTTGAGCTTGTAACGCTCGAAAAGCACCGCGAAAAACCGCTATATTTCTGGAGTCGCACGAACGGCATCGTCAAAATCATTGACGAAAAATCGAACGGCGTTCCGCTCAAGGAAGCAAAAACGATTCCCGAAACGCAAGACCCGATGTCCGCGCTCGAATTTATCGCAGGGCAGCAGACCGGAATTTTCCTGCTCTGCGATTTCGCGCCGTATATCGCGCCTTACGGTCAGGAAGACCCGGTTTTAGTCAGGCTTTTAAGAGAAGTGGCTTGGAAACTCAAAATCACGAAAGCGACCGTGCTGTTCGCCGGACCGAATTTCCCCGACATCAAGACGCTCGAAAAAGAAGTGTCGGCGATTGAACTGGATTTGCCGCAGGAAGAAGAAATCGTTAACGCGCTAGATATTCAGCTCGAAAAATTCGAGAAGCAAAAAATCAAAATTGATTTGAGCGCGGAAACTCGCTCGAATCTGATTCAAGCACTACTCGGACTCACCAACGACGAAATCTCGAACGTGATCGGCAAAGCGATTATCAGTTGCGGCGGTTTCGACGACAAATCTCTTTCAATCATTCTCGACGAAAAGAAAAAGGTGATTCGCGGCAGTTCCGCGCTGACTTACGTTCATCCCGAACCGGCAAATTCTCTCGGCGGCTATCAGTCTTTGCGCGAGATTTTAAAAAAGGCGGCGCACACTTTTTCGCCCGAAGCTAAAGCGCGCCTCGTTGAGCCGTGCAAAGGCATTTTGCTCGTCGGTTTGCCGGGATGCGGCAAGGATTTATGCAAACGAGTCGCGTCTTCAATTACAAACCGCGCTCTGCTTGATTTGGATTTCGGAAGCATAATGGGCGAAGGCGGGGGAGTCATCGGACAGGCATCAATTTCTATCAAGCGCGCTCTTTCGATTGCCACGACGGTCAAAGGCATTTTGGGCATTTCCGAATTTGAAAAAGCCGTCTCGGGAATGAAATCGTCGGGCAAAACCGACGGCGGCGAAACGGCGCGGACGATTTCTTATTTGCTCAATTGGATGCAGGACAACCGCGACGTGCTGGTTTTTGCCACCGCCAACGACGTGCGCGAACTGGAGAGCGAGCAATTCCGCATCGGACGATTTTCCTACATTCATTTTGTTGATTTGCCGACAAAAGATGACCGGCAGGAGATTTTCCGCGTCCATCTGCAAAAACGCGCCCTGAAGCCGGAAGATTTCGACTTGGACGTTTTAGCTGAAAAAGCCGAGCAATTTTCCGGCGCGGAAATCGAAGGCGCGGTCAAAGACGCGGTGTTGGAAGCGTTTATTGACGGCGACCGGGCGGCAAAAACCAAAGACATTATTGCCGCGATTGGAAGCATCACGCCAACCGCCGAAATGATGAAAACCAAGATTGACGAAATCCGCGATTGGGCGAAAAACAATATCAAAGGCAGCCGCACCGCTTCAACCGTTCAGAATGCGGCAAGCGTAACCGGAGCGCGAGTTTTGGAAATTTAAGCGGCAAGCAAGTTCTCGTGAAATTTTAGTTCAAGAGTTCAAAATTTATGAGTAAATATATGACGTTCACGAGCGCAGCGTTCAAAGACCGCGAGTGTCTGCTGAACGCTCTTCGGGAGTGCGGTTACGCTGAAACGGAAGAAGGCGAAGCGTTGTCGCTTTACGGCTATCAAGGCGACCGCCGACCGGAAACAGCAAACATTGTCGTCCGGCGCAAATTTATCGGCAGCGCGGCGAACGATTTGGGCTTTCAGAAAACCGAAAACGGTTATGTTCCCGTCATCAGCGAATTCGATCAACGGACGATGATGCAGGGCAAATTTTTAATCAATCTGCGGACAAATTACAATCTCAAATCGGCGGAAAAACTCGCCCGTAATTTGCGCGGCACTCTGCATCAAGAGCGCGTCGGCTCGACGATTAAAATCCGTATCAAATACTAAAAATCTATGGCGCATATTATCGAAGTCGTGCGCGAAACGGCAGGCGAAGCGCGTTCGTTTCTGGACGCGCTTTTTTATTCAGACTCGGTTTCGGCAATCGGTCATCGCCCGGATGGTGAACGGACGCGAGCCGTCGCCGTCAACTGGGACGCTGACAATGAGAGTCAACTCGACGAGCAAATTTCGCAGGTAATAACGGATGCGCTCGACGCGGGCGATGATATGGATGAAATTGCGGTTTATTGCCGAGTATTTCCCAAAACAATTCTTTATCAACCTGAACTGACAGACATTGAATAATCAAAACGAGAATCAAAAAATATGCCGGAAATCGAAATTGAAATTAACGCCGAGTCGGGCGAGATGGAAACAAAAATCAAGGGCATCGCCGGTTCTGCCTGCGAGAAAACCGCCGAAGCCATCAAAAAAGTCTTCGGAAAACCCACCCGCGACGAGAAAAACCCTGATTATTACATCCAGCCGCAAGTTAAACGACAAATAAAAGGAAAATAGTTTTTCGCGGAATCAAACAAAAATTAGCGTCGCTCGCTTACTTGCGGACGGCGCATTTTCTTTTGAACTTAAAAAATTATGCAAATAGTTGCCATCGGAAAACCGCTTTTTGAAGAAAGATGCGAATTGCCCGAAGCCATCGAATACAATTATCAGGCGGGCGACCACACGTTGCTGCTTTCGATGAAAAATCTACACCCAAAGGAAATCGAGGCTGTTCGCCAAGAAGAAGCTGAATTCGGGCTTTATTGCGAAAACTCGATTGTTTTTCTGCTCTATCGTTTTGGCAAAGCCTTGCCGTGGTCGGATTCCGCTTTTTCGTGGTGGAATGTCTCGGAAGAAGACCGCCGAATCCCTGAGCCACAGGCAAATCCCGCAGAGCGCATTCTGCTCAAAATCATTTTAGTCGAAGCCGCAACCGGCATTGTCAAAGCCATCCGAGTAACGACGCTCTCGCCCGCTTTCACCGAAAAGCTGCACGATGCAATTCGGAAGCAAGCAACAAGCGAAGAATTTTCCAGACCCGAATTTGTCGCTCGCAGTCTGGCAGTTTACCAGAAACACGCTCCAGCCGAGCTTGCCGCCAAAGCAATCGTTAAAACAAAAGGCGGCGAATAAAAGAGACGAGTTAAAATGCCTGAAATAACTTTTATCGTTGACGATTTGCGCGGCGCAATTCTGGTTGAAGACAGTCAGGATTTAAGCCGGGACGCACTTGAGCATTTGCGCGAGCATTTGGGCGAAGCGCGAGATATTGGCTGCGCCCGTCCGCTCGAAATTATTAAACCGATTGCAGTTTCCTCTGAAGCATTGGCTGAAGATACTTACCACGTCCGCATCGCAGGCTATTACCACAACTCTTTGACGGAAGGACCGGGCAGGCGCAGTTCGGTTTTGTTTCAATTCTGCCCTTTGAAATGTAAAGGCTGTTACGTGCCTGAGCTGCACGATAAAGATTCGGGCAAATTAATTTCGGTTAAAAGATTAGCTGAATTTCTCCTAGACCCGAATTTCGAGCGCGACGGCGTAACGATTTTGGGCGGCGAACCGTTCGCGCAATCCGACGGCTTGCTTGCGCTGGTTAGAGAATTGCGCTCGAAAAATTGTCCGCACATTCTCTGTTACAGCGGTTATACGCTCGAAGCGTTGAGCGAGAAAGCCGCGGCACATCCTTCAATCGGCGCAGTTTTAGATGAAATTGACGTTTTGATTGATGGTGCATTCGTCGAATCGCTCTCATCGGGCGCAGGATTGTGGACGGGCAGCGGTAACCAGCGCGTGATTGATTTAGCGGCGACCAGACGAAGCAATCGAATCGTTTTATATTCTTGATTCCGAGTAGAATCTTTTCGCCGAGGCTTTAAGAAATAATTTTTCTTTTCGGATTTTGCTGAGAAAAGATTATTCCAAAGCGTCGGATGAGAATTATTCATTCGGCTGGGCAATTCTCAAAACCGGCTTTCCGTCGATGTTTTCGAGCGGAAGATAAACTAGATGCGTCGCGCTGTCAACCGCAACCGTGTGAGCGTTCGCCGCGTAAAATTCTTTGCCGACAATTTCCAACTTATCCTTTTTTTCGTCGAAAATTGTCAAAACGCCGCTTTCCGCCGAAACATAAAGCCGCCCCAAACCGGAATCGAAAGCAAGAACATCTGGGTCATTGCCGACCGGATAAATTGCCAGCAGCTTTTTATTTGCCAAATCGAACATCGCTAATTTCGCGTTTCCTTCACAGGCGGCAAAGGCAAAATGATTTTTTCCGTCAATTAGCAAACCGTGACTGTCCTCGCAGCCCGCGAGCGGATAGTTTCCCGTTATTTTGTCGGTCTTCGGGTCAATTTCAACTATTTGATTCAGCTTATGAACGGCAACGAAAATACGATCAGAAACCGCATCGTATTGAGTATTTCCGGCGGGCGCATCAAAGGAAATCGTTGTTATAACTTTATTAGTATTTGCATCAATTACCGTGTCGGATTTTCCGTGTAAGTTGGAAACGTAGAGTTTTTTTCCTTTGCTGGCGTAGGCGATGCCGTCCGGGTAATCTCCGGTCTTAACGCGAGCTAAGACTTGCAAACTTTGGTCATCGATTACCGCCAATTCATTCGTGCCGGTTGCCGACGCATAAATGCGATGCAGTTCCGGCACAGCCAGAACGCCGTGAACGCGCTTTAATTCTTTGACATCGCCGACTATCTTTTGGGTTTTGGTATCGAAAACGGTCATCATATCGTCGCCAAGATGGGCGATGTAAAGCCGACCGCTTGTTGCATCGAAACTTTGATAATCAAGCCGCGTCGCTTTGCCCGTTAAAGGAACGTCCTGCACTAAACGCAAAGGAAGTTTTTGTTGCTGCGCCTCGGCGCACGAGGCGGCGAGCAACGCTAAAATTACGGTCGCCAATCTAATTTGTAATTTCATATTCGATTTTCCTTACATCTTCATCGTCTCATTCTTTTTGCCTAATTCGTCGAGCGCGGCGCGAAAGCCCTGTGCTAAAGTGCTTGCCGCGCCGCGTCCGTAGTAATGAAGAAAGATGACGCGCGGATTTTCGCCGAGCATATGATTATGCACCGCGACGACTTCCAGATTGTTTTTTCTGAGGGCGCGAATTACGGAATTTACTTCAGGTTCGAGCATCGCCATATCTCCGGCAATATGCGCCGCTTCCGCGCTTCCGGCAAACGCCGCCCACGAATTTAAGCCGATATTGGCGGTCATCTCCGCGCCCATCGCCAAAATGCGCTGGTCGGCGCGTCCAACCGTATATTTGTAAGTTGTGCCGTTGACCGCTCCCGTTGAACCGACGATTTTATCAAGCGCGGGCAAGTCGAAAATCTCTTTCGCCGTTTTAGTTGGCGGCGAACTTGCCGCAGGTTGATTTGCCGGAAACAGTTTTGTTGTTTTAATCGCGGCGGCGTAACTTTTCGCCAGACTCACCACGTCGCCCATCCCGTGAACATGCATATAAAAAATACGCGGTTCTTCATAAAAAAAATGATTATGAATCGCGCCGACTTCCAAGCCGTTTGCCTGAGCCGCTGAAATCAGCGGATTTACTTCTTCCTGAAGCAGCACGGTATCGCTCATCAAGACCGCGCCTTTGCCATCCATCGTTTTCTTGACCGAAACCCAACCGCCGAAGCCGAAGGAAATCGGCACAGCTTCGCCCTTAATAGTGATTTTCAAATCGTTGCGCGGGAGCGGCACGGTATAGACGGCTTCGGCTTCAACGTATTTTCCCTTTTTGCCGAGCGCGGTTTCCATCGCCGTCATTTCATCTTGTGTCAAAGACGGTGTTTTTCCTTGAACATCCGCCCGTATTCCTTCGTCGTTATTCTCCGCGCCGACCAATTTGGGTAAAGCTAGAACGGCAACGCCGCCCGCTAGAATTCCGGTTAATGCTTCTCTGCGTGTAATTTTATTCATTGTTTTTCTCCCTTATTATATTCTGCCCTTTTCGATTATTTATTCAAACAAAAACGTCTTTCCCAAACCAAGTGCACCGCCGGTCAGGACGACCCACAGCACATCAATTTTGAAACGATAAAGGGCGACAAACGCCGCCACACTTAAAACCAAAGCAAACCAATTAACACCGCCGCCAAAGCCATTTGGCAGGACAACCGCCGCGCCGAAGACGAGCGCGAGATTGAGAATCACGCCGACGACCGCCGCCGTGATTCCCGACAGCGCACCGGCTAAATTTTTGTTGCCCCGCAGAGCTTCGATATACGGCGCACCCAAAAAGATAAAAATAAAGCACGGCAAAAACGTCGTGTAAGTTGTAATCAGCGCGCCCGTAATTGCGCTCGCCGTTTGATTCATCTCTCCCGGATTATTCCACGCCGCCATAAAGCCGACGAACTGCAAGACCATAATCAGCGGTCCCGGTGTCGTTTCAGCG